>OOBB01000703.1_pt1 | contig 15128 bp, 20 predicted proteins | sample 1671661 | NCBI WGS metagenome assembly OOBB01 (sample SAMN06348179, study PRJEB24527) | human gut metagenome | biome: human gut; feature: ankylosing spondylitis patient; material: feces | host: Homo sapiens | place: China | collected 2015-10
TAGCATAGTCTATTTGTAACCATTTTGTAACCGGTTTCCCCTTGACATTTCATTCAAGTGAAGTAGATAAAGAGTTTGAACTAACCGCACTCCACGGGATGCCTGGGCTTTGCACGTCGATGTTGGATACATCGGATGTAAACAATTTGTAACCTGTTGTTCATATCCTGTTTACAATTTTATAGTATACTATAGACAGTGAAGGGAAGCACATAGGGTGCAACCCATTAGAGAGAAAGGGGCGATATTATGAAACTCGAAAACCTGATTGACGCGTTAGATTCAATGATGAACCTCAGTAGCAAGGCAGAAATGTGTATTTGTGATGAAGTGGGTAACGAGTTATGGAAGGGGTGTATAGCGAAGTTTGATAAAAAATCTTGGCTTGTTCGTGAAATTGTTATGTGGTATTTGGCTGATGCGATGAATTCAGTTATAATTTTGGTTGATTGGTGAGGGGGCATAAACAATGATTCTCTACATTCGCAAAACAAGCAATTTTGAGCAGGTCGAGAACTTTTTGCTCAATCATCCCGATAAGGAATACAAAACAAGCCGGTTCGTTTATTACTTCAAAATCATTGGAGACTGTGCGGGAATCTTCCGACGTGCAACAGAAACCTGCACCCGGAGAGGCCGCAAGGCCGGAGATGATGAAATCATAGCATACTATCACGATGGGGAGTTTTAACAATGACAGCATATCACTTTGCTTGCGTTGCGCCTTTCGCGTCGCTGTTCTTTATCATCGGTATTGCAATCTTTATTTGTGAGTGGAAAGGATGGTTTTAATATGAGAATCGTGCATCTGTTAGAATACGAATGGATTGACCCCAAGGCCGCGCACCCGCGCAACGTTATGTCCGTAGCGGGCCCCAATGGGGCCCAGATGGCATACAAGATGCTGGGCAAGTCAATGCAACGCATGAACAATGAATCTGTGAGGCAGTTGTATAAATACCTACGCACCAACGGGAACAACCCATACATGACCGAAAAGAACGGTTCAATCAGAATCCAGTATTTCCGGTGGCCGCGTGGGTATCATTATGATAAGGTCAACCGGCAGTTTGTGAGGGACGACGCATGAAAAAGATAAAGAATCAACTAGGGCTTGTAAAGCCCGATAAACTGCCAGCGGGTGCAACGGCCAAGAGCGAACAAAAACCGGCAACCCGCAAGGCCAGCAATAAGAAGCAGGCCAAGAAGCGCAAGCAGGGCGGCAAGGCCAGCAATAAGAAGCAGGCCAAGAAGCGCAAGCAGGGCGGCAAGGGCAGACCGTATCAGCCGAAACCGTGGGAAGCATACGCGCCCAAGGGCCCGAATGCCACAAGCTACACCCGGGAAGAGCTGGAACAAATTGTGCGGCGTGCATCTGGTGCGGCAAACCGACGCTTGAAACGTCTGGAAGAGGCCGGAGAAACCAAGGGCATTTATAAGAGGGCCTTGGGGATGCTGGAAACACAGGGGCGCACCAAGTTTAGTGGAGCTGTAAAGAGCATGACGCGCAATGAACTTGTTGCTGAATACCTGCGTTTGCGGGATTTCCTCAGTTCCAAAACGTCCACGATGCAAGGTATCAAGGAATGGAAGCGGAACGTTTATGAATCCCTTAAAGACAGAGGTTTCACCGGTTCACAAGAAGATCTTTCTGAGCTGTTTGACAAGTACATGACAAAAGAGCTTGAGGCGGCGTTGGGTTCTGATGTGGTTTATACGCTCTTACAGTCAGACAACGGCAGGCCCTTCTTGCAACGGGCAAAGGACGCAATAGACCGTGCAAAGCAGACGGGGGAGAGCCAAACAACAGCCCTTTCCCGTGAATTCAATATCACAACAGAAGAGCAGGCGGCACAGATATTAGCAAAGTATTTTGGGGGTTAAATCATGCGGGAATGCAGGGGTGAACAGATAGCTGAGAGCAAAGTGGAATTTCTCGCGATGCTGGGCACTCCCAGAACCGTACAGGAACGGTGCAAGAAGAATGCCAGACCAAAACCAAAGTACCTTGATGTAACGTGTACATTTGATATTGAGACCACCAACACAGATACAGATGGTTTTGCCTATTCGTTTCAAACGTGCATTGGTGGTGCGGTCGTCGTGCCGCGATACTTTGAAGAATGGGCCGAAATTATAGAAGCGTTGGTTGACAAGTGGAGCATTACCGAACAAAAGCGCCTTGTGATTTTCGTTCACAATCTTGGGTATGAGTATACATACCTCATTCAAATGTTATGTGACCGGTGGGGTGATTGCAAGGCCCTTTATACCAAGAGCCGGAAACCCCTGTATTTGATGTTTGACAACGGAATTGAATTTAGGGACAGCTTGAAATTGTTTCAAAAAAGCTTGGCCAGAGCAACAGAAGGTTGTAAACATGAAAAGCTCAAGGGTGACCTTGACTATTCTGTTTATAGAACAGCAGATACGCCCCTTGATGATACAGAATTTGCATACTGTGTCAATGACGTTCTGGGCCTGTGGGAAGCAATCGAACGGTTGAAAGTGGAACGCAAGTACAACGCGGCAACGCTTCCCATAACAAACACCGCCCTTGTTATCAAAGAGGTCAACAAGCATTTGACAGGGGACAGCCGGACACTGCAAAAGATGCAGGCGCTTGAGCTCAACCGGGAACAAATGGAAATTGCATATAAAGCAATGGCAGGCGGTGACACACACGGCACGCGGTGGCGTGCTGGGCAGACCTACCGCAATTGTAATTCCTATGATTTCAAGAGCGCCCACCCATCTCAACAGCTTTTGTGGAAGTTTCCAGAGGGGCACCCCATGATGCTACCGCAAGGCCAGCCACAAACGGTGATGGATAACATTATTTCCAGTGGTATGGGATGGATTGCAGAGATAGCGATTAAGGGCCTGCAAATCCGGCCCGAATGCCCAGACCCCGTAATATCTGTTAGCAAGTGCGCGGGCCTCAAATGCGACGACGAAAACAAAGACAACGGCAGAGTTTTGCAAGCAGATGAAACCCTGCTGTATTGTGATTCCAACGACTGGCAGAGAATCAAAGAAGCATATACTTTTGAACGGGTGGTAATGCACCGGGGATTCTGTTTTCGGCTTGGATACCTTCCCGATTCTTTCCGAATGGCAATCTTTGATAAGTTCAAAATCAAAGAAACCATGAAAGATTCCCCAGATTATGCTTTCTCCAAAATCTGCGTCAACACCATTTTTGGAGCCTGCGCCCAAAAGACGATAAGAGACGAATACACGGCAGAAATCGGGGATAGTATCGACTTTGAGCGTATGAGCTGGGAAGTCAACCTAGAAAAGAAAACCCCGGCAGAGATACAGAAGAGCCAGAAAGGCAAGTTTCCGTTTCTCTGGGGCCTGTGGACAGCCAGCATGACGCGGCTCAAGCTCTGGCAACTGCTGAAAATCGTAGGTTGGGAAAAGGTGATATACTGGGATACCGACAGCTGTAAATTTGAAGGGGCCAAGGTTCCAGCGGTCGAACAGTATAATCAAGAGGTCGCGGCCCAGTGTGAGAAGCGCGGGGTGGTGGTCACGAAACCCAACGGGAAGAAAGTCTATATTGGGATAGCAGAGGACGAACACCCACAGGCCGATTATGGTTATACTGAGTTTCGCTTTCTCCATGCCAAGTGTTACGCGGCCCGAACGTGTGAAGGTGTACTAGAAAGTACGATTGCAGGAGTAGGCAAGAAAGAAGGACAGGCGGCGCTTAAAGATAATATTGAAAATCTGAATGATTTCCTTATTATTGATGATGCAGGGGGCCAGATGCTTTCTTACCACGACAGCCCGATAAAAGAGCGCCACGACTTCCAGCGCGTCACCCACTCGGCTAGTTGGATAGTAATGACCCCGCGCCGCTATGAGGTGGGCGGCATCAATAACTTTGATGAGGAACGATTAGGATAATGTTCCACATGGAACAATAAAAGCCGCCCACGGCCTAGAGGCCGTGGGCGGCTTTTATATTAAATGATTTCAGTAAGAGTAGAAGGAGTGAGGCCAGCCAGACAGACTACCACCGGCTGATACTCAGGACCGTCCGCGTCAATGTAGGTAGGAATGTCTATATTAAAAATTGGGTAAGTGAGGTATCCAATTCCGTCGTGGTCTACGGTAAGGGTTCCCGCATCAGGAGGTTCCAGACTGAGGATACCGGTTTCTCTGTTCGATGCAACGAACACCATAAAACGGTCTGCCGTAATAGTGTACCTACCTTCTTTGATAAAGGATGCCGAAACGGGGATATTCTCAACTGGAATAGACGTAGCCGCCGCACTCACGTTTTTCGAGAAATTGCCGGACAGGAAAATTTTGCGGCGATAAGGGGCCTTGTCTGCTTCTAGCTGTGCGATGCTCGCCGCGTGCTCGGCCAGCTCGTTCTCCTGAGAGGTCGCGCACTCTGCGACGGTCTGCCCGGGGTGCGCGGTTGCCCAGTCGCCCACAACGTCGTCCTGCCGTTTCTGGTCGGCGTTAAAAACGGTCTTGGTGACGTAATCGCCCAGAGTGGTTTTATCGGCCTTGTCGTTTTCCAAATCGGTGATACGGGTATCCTGTGCGGCCTGCCCTGCGGTGTAGGTCTCGGTTTTGACATAATCGGACAGATTTTCGGTCAGATGCTGGATGGCATCGGTGTTGCCGGAGATTGCGGTATCCTGCGCGGTGTTCTTGGCCTTGATATCCGCGATAGCCTGCTTGTTGGTGGCGTTGTCACCCTCAAGCGCGGTAATCCGCTTCTCATGGTCTGCCAGCTCGGTGGCGTGGGTCGCCAGCTCTGCAGCGTTCTTGGCAATCAGCTTGCCGTTTGCCAGCTCTGCGGCCTTGGCGCGGTCGATTTCAGCGGTTAGCGCGGTATTGGTGTTGTCGGTCTTGGTGTCCAGCTGGGTGAAGTGGGCTTTTGCCTGTTCACAGCACTCTTCCAGTTTGTCCAGCCTGCCGTCCTGCTGAACGTCCTTTTCCTGAATGTGGGCGATTGCATCCCGGTTTGCCTCGATTTTTGCCTCATCCTCGGTAAGGTCAGACCGGAGACCATCGGTAACACTGGTAAGGCGTTCGATAGCCTGATGGTTTGCCGTGATTTCCTCATGCTGGGCGGTAAGACGGCCCTCATGGTCTGTCAGCTTTGCGGCATGGTCGGCCAGCTCGTGCGCGTTCTTGGCGATGTTCGCGGCATTGTCCTGAATATTCTTGGTATTCTTGGCAATGTCGGCGGTGTTCTGGGCGATGCTGGCATCGTGGCTCTTGAGCTTGGTATCGATGCCGTTCAGCCGGGAATCCTGCTCAGTGTCCTTGGCCTGAAGGGCGGCAATGTCGTTGTCATTGCTGGTGATTTGCCTCTGCAAATCCTCGTCCTTGGCGTGCAGGTCGGCAATCTCGGTGGTGTGCTGGGCGGTGGTGGCCTGCAAACCGTCGATTTCGGTTTCGGCGGTCGCCACACGCTCGGCCAGAGCGTCAACGCGGGCTTTGTCCTCGGCCACCGTGTTTTTCATCTCGGCGTTGTCCTTGGTGAACTGGTCGATTTTCTCCCGGAATTCCGCGTTGTCAGACGCAAAGCCGGAGACCTGAGACGACAGGTCTTTCACCGCGTTTTTGTACTGCTCCACCTGCGCATTATATGCGCCGGTCTTGGCCCAGTACCGCTCATTGGTGATATCAATGCCGGGGCCCACGTTGCACTTGCTCGTGTAGCTTTCGCCGTCGTGGGTCACAATGGTAAGGGATTCATAGGAGCGGTGAATATCCCATTCGATGGGGTCGGCGAAAATGGGAACATACCGACTGCCGACGTACTGAGACGGGGGGCACGGCCCACAGGGAACAGGGGGCCGGGGCGGCATCGGGGGATGATGGGGGCCGCAAGGGCCCGGCCCACAGGGGCCGGGGTCAGCCGGAGCAAAGGGTGCGGGTTTGATGGGGAAACCACAATCTTTCTTGCAACTCATGTTGAAAACTCCTTTCTTAATAGGTGATGATAAGGTGGCCGTATTCCGGTTCCGTGATATCGGTGCCGGTGTTGAAGGTCAGCCACCCCCAGTTAGCGGGGACGTATGCACAGAAGTGCCCGTCCGGGGTCAGACCGAACCAGACAAACCGAACCATTTCACAAACCATGCTGGGAAGGTTCTTGTTGGCCCACTCCAAAAACTTGCCGTTTTCAAAGTCGCCAGTATTCAAACGGTCGTTGATGCACTTCTGAGCGGCCGCAAGGTCAGCCATAGCAGAATTAAGCGCGGTGATATTACCGCCCTGAGATTCCTGCCCTTTGGCAATGCCCTGCACCAGAGCTGTCAAGCTCTGAATCTGGGAGACCATCCAACGAAGGTCATACATTCCCGGGTCACCGGGAACATAGGGGGGAGACGGGCAAAACGGATAGTCCATAAAAATCACCCTTTCATTTCTTTCATCAACTCGTCGGCCCGGATTGCTTCCGGGGTGAAACTGTTATTCTTCCACCATGCCCAAACTGCGGCCACAGTCGTGAGACCGGTGGTCACCCAAGGCTCAAGGGTGGCACTGTCAATGGGCAGGGGGCTTTTGCCTGCCGCGCTGAGAATCTGGTTTGTGAGAGCCAGAGCCAGAACAGCAGTACGCGCGATAGTAGACGCTTTGATTTTCATAGTCAATCCACCTTTCTTTCCAAATCTTCAATACGATGATTTGCCACTTTGACTTGCTCTTCCAGCACGGGCACGCGGCGGGCGAAATGGTTGTGCTCGCGTACCTCGCGGGTCAACTCGTCAAGGCGTGTATCGGTGACGGCCTGCGCCTTGCTGTTTGCGATAAGGACACCCGAAAGTGTCACAAGCCCACCGATAAGAGCCACGATGATTTCCGATACCATAGTAACACCCCCTTTAATAAAAGTCAAGACAGAAAGTGCGGTGGAAAGAATCCGCAATCACACGATACATATTGAAAAGCACCGTCTGCCGCTCTGCTTCAATCATCTCTTGGGTCGTGGTTACGCCGATATTGCCGCCTCGTTTCCACTCGTGAACGGCGGTTACGGTTTCGGATTCCTTGCCAGTGACAGCGGCAAGGCCGTGTTCCTCATGTTTGCCGGTCTTGGAATCCTGCGCGGTTCCACGGTCTCCGGCCTGCCGCTCGGTGTGCCCGTGTCCATCGGTGCGGCCCGTGTCACCGTGAGTGCCGTGGGCCCGGTCGATGCTGTCCCGCTGGCCGGTGGTCAGTCCCTCGGTGTCCTGCTTGGTCTCGGTGTCCGATGTGGTTTCTTGGTGGTCGGTCATCTTCTCTGTGGTTACATCGTCTTGGGTGCCGGTGGTGTTCTCGGTTTCCGTCCCCTCAGTTCTCCGGGTTTCATCCGAAGTGCCTTTTTCCTTATAGATAGTGGTGGAAGCGTCGAACGGTTGATAAGTCGCCTCATTCTCGGCAGAAACCTTGCCCTCAACGTCGGTCTGGCTGTCCTTGGTGGTCTTAATACCATCATCCATGATTTCCGTACTGGTGGTAAGCCGCGTTCCGGTAGTATCCCGGTCAAGGGTGCCCTTTGTGTCCCGGGTCTCGTCTGCGCTGGTCTGGGTATGCGCGAAACCATGCTCTTTTCCGGCTGTACTGCCCACGGTTTTCTCCTGCCCTGCGGTGTTGTCGGTGGTGAAACCGTCCGCTTTCGTGTCCTCATGGTACAGGTTGCCGGTGGTCTCCATCTGGTGGCGGTCGTCTGCGTGCTGGCTCTGCTCGTCGGCTCCACCGTGGGAGTGGGTGGCCGTGTTCTCTGCGGTATCCTTGGCCCGCTCGGTGGTGTCCTTGGTCAGCTCGTGAACGTCGGTGTTCCAAATGGGGTTATATTCCAGCTGGGTGGTTGCAAACAGCTTTTTCCAGATGGGAAGATTTTCCCGGCTCCACCAGTACAATTCTGATTTCATCCAAATGGGGTCGGGGTGATACAGCGGAGCCAGACCGTGAGCCCTGCGGATTGCCTGAATCACCCCGGCTTTCTCCATGCCCTCGGGAACAACCATATTTGCAAACAGATTCGGGTCAGCCATCAACAGCGCTTCCAGATTGCAAGAAGAAACAAGCTCATTCACCAGCATTGTTATTCACCTCTTCCCCTTTGTTGTTGGTCTCGTCGGCCTCGCCTGCGTCGAAATCGGGCTCAACCATCTTAAACGTGATATCGGTGCCGTACATCTCATTGACGATTGCAAGGGATTTTTCCAGCGTAATGCGCCAGACCTCGCGCCGATTGAAGGTTTCCGCGTCTGCCGCTTTGCTTTCCGTTACAACCATTCTTTCTTTTTTGTTGGGCTGAACAGAAACACCCAGTTCCCTGTAAAAGTCGCACAGGATGTTCCGGCGATACTCCATCAAATCGGGGAGAATAAAGTTTTTGGACAAATCGCGGTCAAACTGCATAATTGGGAGAGTGAAATCACCGTCCGCTTTGGCGGTTAACTGCTGTTTCAAATCGGCATTGACAATAACGGCGGGGGAGCCATTCGCCAGCTTGTCGAAAATACCTTTCATCGTCCTTGCGCCCTTGTCATCCTTGGCAATCGCGGCGTATGCGAAACGAGCATTGATTGCACTCTGCCGAATAGCAATTTCTGCCAGTTGCATTTCCCTTGCGTACTTGGTCACCAAGTCCCACGTTCCTTGATAGTCGGGGGTGAGCTTTATCACGGCGCACTCTTTGCCGATTTCCAGCGGACGCGGGAAATTAAAGAACGTCGTCGAAATCTGCATCCCGCGCGGCTGGTATTGCAGGCCGTAACCGGTCGGGAATGCGGGCTGTACCACCAGCCCGTATGTTTTGGAATTGAACACGGTCGCAAAACCGGTGCGGAACAGCTGGTAAAGAAAGGCATCGTAGTCCCACCCGATTTGCCCGGGGCCGTTCTCGGGGAGCCCGTTAAACTCAATGAGACCGCGCAACCGCTGGAAGAAAGAGCGTTCCCAATAGTTCATTGCATCTGTGGAAAACGTTGCATCGAAATTCCCGCACAACGTGCCGCCGTCGTAGTATCCGCTATAACATTGGTACATTCAAATCACCTCATTCGATAAATACGCCGCTGTCCATTGCGGCGTTAATGTAAGAAATTTCGTCCGGTTTGGCGTTCAGCGGAGCACAGGAGAAACCACGGGTCTTGCAATATCCCTGCACAGGCTTTGCAACTTTCATCACCGGATATCCGTAAACCTTTTGGAATCCGGCATCGTCCACCGGGGGGTAATACAGCAGGGTCAACTTTGCTTCCAAAGGTAGCTGAACTTGCGACGCACCACCCATGGTTCCGGCAGAACAGTTAATGGGAGATACTGTTTGCTGTACACCCTGCGCAACTTGGGCCATACCTTGCGCGGCCTGCGCCGTACCGCCAGCAAATCCGGCCACGGTGGACAGCAGACCACCGCCAAAATTCATTGCGCCAGTGACGGTATTGATTGCACCGGTCAGCGCACGCACCGGGTCAATGTTGCTGGTGCCGATTCCATAGGGGCTTGCAATGCTGGTGCTTCCAGCGTATACCGTGTACTCCCCTGCACGCACCAGCGTTGTTACACTGCCGTCCACAAAACACACAGACCAGTCAATTTCTATGCTTGCGGCTGTATTACACTGGTCAACGGGAATCGCCAGAGTGCCCACGAAAGGAACGTATAACTGCAATTGGCAATTCATACGCTTCCAGTCGTCTACGGGCCACGGGATATTGATACTCGTGTGAATGTTCCGGGAGCTGGAAGGGGTGACGATTTGTGCAAAAACGGTGGTGTTGAACTGCCCCAAGGTGATTTCTGTCTGCCGCCCTGCGCCGTACCGGTTCAAGGCTATGGGAATCCAAATACAGGAGCGGACGCATTCCAAGGCGTTACCACCAAACAGAAGTTTATTCATAAACTCCGGCAATGCCAACTCCCAACGTACCATTGGTTTGGTGAGGGTTTCCCACGTCAAGGAAACAGCGGTGAGCAAACTGCCCAACGTGGCGGCACTCATTGCATATGAATGCAGGCCAGACTTACCAACACAGGACAGAACAAAGGTGCCACCGCTTGCATCAATATTTCCGTCCGTGATATCTGCGGACACGGTGGAAATTTTGGGGGCCATTCCTACCGCCTGCCGGGTATCCTGTAAACGGAACGTCGCGCCGCTGGAATCCTGATTGAAACCGTATTCAATAAATGCGTCAGTTTTCAAGATTTCATCCCGGTATGTTGCCAGCGGGTCAAGCTCCAACGTGAACTGCCAGATGTTCGCGGTTCCGCGCCCACGGATACCAATTGATATATCGCGTATCCAATAGAAACTCGCCGTTTCTTCACACTGGCAATAATTCCATTGGGGGGAAATGTTGATGCTGTTCAGCGTGACGTAAATCACAGGGCGCTCCATGCTGGTGGTCTGCTTGAAATCGCACCGCTCTTCGTCGGGGAGCTTGGTATAATCAAATGCTTTGGTTGAATTCACGCGCTTCTCAATATTTCCAAAGTGGAAGTGATACCCGTGTTCTACACTGGGCGCGGGAACTGCGCCGTTAAATTCGCCTCGTGCCATTGTTTCACCTACTTTCTAACAATAAAGGCCCGGCCTTTTACGGTCGGGCCTTCGCGGCTGTTACGGTTTCACATCTTCCATATAGAAGAGAATCGCGTTCTCGGTGGGGTCGCTGATATAGTTCATCTTCCAATGATGCTCGGTGTTGTAATACTCGCCCTTCGTGTTGAAAGGCGTGGTATAAACACTGTCCATCATGTAGACGGTCGCCAGCGCCCTACGGTCATACAGCACGCCCACCACCATGGACAGGTCAACGGGGTCACCCTTCTCCTGCTTGGCGGTGTTTACGTTGAACTGCGCGGGGATAACAGAAACGCGGCTCTTGTCGTTGATGCTCTGCCAGAAGTTCACGCCCTCGTAGTTGCCAAAGGACAGATAGCCAGGGCCAAAGATGGCGGGGAACACCCACGACTTTGCATCATTGATAAGCGGCTGGTACAGAAGCAGTTTCTGTTCACTCTTGGGGGTGTGCCTGAGCAGGGTCAGCGGGTCGCCGTTGTCGTCGGTGCAGGCGGGAACCAGATGATAAAGGTCGGTGCTTTCCTCAAGCAGGGCCGACTGGGTTTCCAGCAGAGAGACAAAGAAGGAAAGAAACTCCTGCAAATGGGTGGTCAGCAGGTCAGCGGTGGTATAGGCCGTACCGCGTGCCGTGTTGAATTCTTTGGTGAGGTTGACTTTCTGGCCCGGCTTGCCGGTGTTGTACAGACTGCCGATGAAGTTCATCACAACGGCGCGATTCTCGGCGGTTTTCCAACGCGCCACATCGTTTGCCACTTCCGTGGTAATACCGGCAAGGAATGCCGACAGCTCGCTTTCGCTGGTGAACGCGGTGGTGAGCTGGGAACGGAACGTGGTATAGGTCTGGTCAAGCGTCGCCTGCCCAGTGTACCACATTTCCAGCGGGTAACGCTTGGAAATTTTGTACATATCCACGCTCTGCCCGTCGCGCAAGGTGTTGGGGTTCTGCACCGTGTTGATGAATTTGGTTTCATCAAACTTGCCGCTGAAAAACGCGATTTTGCGGATGAACAGGCCCCACTCCTGCGACGTGGCCTCAATGCTGGTGAAGCGGCCACTGTATGCACGGGTGGTGATGATGGTACGCGAAACCATGTTATAGAGGGCCTGCAACGTGCCCTCTTTGCTGGTGTTCAAACACATCTGACCCACGTTGATGAAACTGGACGTATCAACAGCAGAAATTGCCGTCTGCCCGGTCACCTGCTGAACCAGATTGTTGGCAATGGTATAAATGTCCTGCGGACGGAAAACCGTTGCGCCTGCCTTTACGGGAAAATTCGGGTTAGCCATTCTTCACAACTCCTTCCATATTAAAAAGCTGGGGGCGTTCGGGTGCAGGGGCAGGCTTGACCGCCCCAAGAATGATATCCTCAACACTGGTAACCGTGGGAAGAGCACCAACAGTGCCAGCGGTCGGAACATTGAGCGCGTCAACCTTTTTATTAAGGTCGGCAAGGCTTGCCACCAGCTGGCCAAGGTCGGGAGTGGCCGGGGCCTGCTGGGCAGGTGCCGGAGCCGGGACAGTTGCCGGAACGGTCGGAACCGTGGGAGCCGTCGCACCCGGAACCTGCACAGGGCTGGGGGGAGTGGTCTGGGGATTGCCCAGATTCATAAATGCCGCAATATCGTTCTTGGTAAAACCTGCGTTTGCAAGGGCGATAACGTCGTTAATGCTGAGTGCCATAATCAATAAGCTCCTTTCCAGCGTGCGCAACTGGTACGCACGTCAACGTGTGTGAATGTCTTATAGATACCGATACCGCCAGAGCTACCAAGATAGCATTCAGCGATATCCGCAATCTGCTTGGGGGTCACACCTTCGACCCAAATATCTGCGGCCTTGCCGTTGCAATGCTGGGAACGGGGTGAAGCGTTCTTGAGCGTTGCGTTATACTCCGGGGAGCGGTAACCGCTGTTAATATGCACAGGCTTGCCCGTGTGGTTTCGGATGTTCTCCAACAGGGTGAGCAACTTTTCGTCAACCTTCACAAGGTCGCTGGGGTCGTGCTTGGAATGGAATTCCCGCACCCGAAAGTGCGGGGAGAGCCGCTTTTCTGCGGCGTATTTGTATGAATAAGTAAGCATTGCCTACTCCTTTCTATAAAAGCAGGGGTGCGCAACATAGAAATGCTACCCCACGGGCTTCCGGCCCGTCTATGTTATGGGGGCCCCTGCACCTTTACTATACTATCTTTAATCGTCGATGTCAAGAAATTCTTTGATTTTGAGCAAAACAGGCACGTCACTGCACCAAATCTGATTGAGGTTTAACATAGCCTCAAAGAACGGGTGATGCAACCTGAACGCGGTTTTTCCGGCTTTTGTGTCCGGGTAAACTTCCCGGCTTTCGTGCCGGGATGTGCATAGATATATGTGGTTTCCGTCGTACACATACGCATATAGACCGGCCACGGCATACAGGGGTTTCATGCCTTTAATATTCATCGGTCGTACTGCTTCCAGATTGTTATATGCAAACTGATTTTCCATTGCCATCTTATAAAACTTGCTGTCCTTATTTTTCATCATGTGGCGCATGAATGCAGTTTGCGCACGCTTGGCACTTACAGCGCTTGATTTCGGCATGCCGATAAACACGCCGCTTTCTGTTACCGTCCACTCTTTGCCGGTTCTGCACAACTTGGCGATTTCATCCACCACACCCAATTCAACCAGAATCGGGGATGCAATGTCAAAAGCGTTCGCCAACAGCCAAAGCCGGAGCGGGGGTTTTCCTTCCAATTCCCGGTTTCCGTTGATGGTAACATAGGCATTCAAAAGCGCATCACCCTCTGCCTTGCGCTTGATAACAATTCTTTCCGGGATAAATTCATCAAAAACCACGTCCTCAAACTGGGAGCCATTGAAACCACGAATATTCGCAATGCTGGGGAGCGTCATTCCGATTCCGTATTTCTCAAGGCATTGCTTGGGCTTGCCGTCCTCATACTCAAACCGGCCTATGGTATAGGTGACCTTGCCGCCCTTCACAATATCCGCGTCAAACCCTTCTTTCTTGAGCGGGAGAAAAGGGTTTAAGTCGGGGTCACTGGTGATAGCATCAAACTCGGTCGTTGTGCGGCGTAGGTACAAAAACCGCTTGCCCTCGTTCAGCTCATATTTTAACGTGCCGTAGGTTTTGCCCACCTGTCTCTTACCAATTAAGATATTGCACCAACAACCTAAAGAAGCGATGGATGGGATATTGACCCATCCACCGCTTTCATATAGGTCAAGCGCAATATTTTTCATGTTGCGCTTGCTCATGTTTTACACCTCGTAACGGGTCTTATAATCCGTTTTCTCGCCCTGCGCCGTTGCGTGCTCTGCAACCGCGTCAATGATACGCTGGGTGTCCTTCTCGGAGAAGTATACGCGGTACAGGTCGTAATACTGGCCGTCCCGCCCTTTGCTCTGCGGCATTGCGATAAACTCGCCGTTTTTGCCGTCAACGACTTTCAAATTGAGGAACGTCGCACCAGGAACATTCAGCGTAAACACGCAAACCCGGTCAGAAATGAGGTGACACGCCTGCACGGTTGCGCCCTCAATGGACAGGTAAGACTTGACGATTTCGGGAGCGGCATTCTGATTGTTCTTGTTAAACATAATATTCTATCCTTTCATTATAAAGTAGTGTCTTGCTCAGAAAATCCAACGAAGCATAAACTGTTTTGCCACGCTGTCGCCGTTGGTCGGAAAAAGCGCCGTGGGGCTCTGGTTCGTGTAGATGCTGGCAATGTGGTGTTTCTGCGCTTCCAGCTCTGCCGCCTGCTGTTCCATGGTCTTGCCACCGTGACAGCAGGGAGACCACTGGGGCGCATACGGGAAACCACGGCGTGCCGCCTCTTCAAAGGCGGTGAAGGGCAGGGGGTCGAGCTTGCCCACGCCGTCCACGATGTTCAGAAGATTCCCGTCCTTATCATAGACAAGCCCATAAATATTCTGGGCCGCGTCCTCATAAAGAAGGACGTGCGAAACGTTGGTAGGCGTGGCGCAAGGGCCGGTGCAGGTGCAAGGGTCAGTCATTGTCCTTCACCTCTTTTTCCTTATAAAAATCCGAAAAATCGTTCACTTCCGGGTAATACATGAAATCGTGCGGAATCATAGCACCGAATTCGCTCTTGAGCGTTTCGGGGTTGATATCCTCAAGCTTCATCTCAACGCCCTTGGAGCCGCTGGAAGAGGTAAGAGGTTTCATGCCGTGTGCCTTGACGACTTCCAGACAGTCGCGCTTGCTGTTCCAGTCCAGAAACAGCAGGGTCAAAACCTGTTTGTCCTTGACTGCTTCCACGGTCACATACTTTGCGATAACTTTCATGTGTTTCGTCCTTTCGTCTCGTGGTTGATGTTCGATGCAAGTTTGTCCTTGCAACATTATAGTATCACAGGGCATATCTGAAATTGTGAACAGGGTGTTAATAATTAGTTACATCCGATGTATCCAACATCGACGTGCAAAGCCCAGGCATCCCGTGGAGTGCGGTTAGTTCAAACTCTTTATCTACTTCACTTGAATGAAATGTCAAGGGGAAACCGGTTACAAAATGGTTACAAATAGACTATGCTA
>OOBB01000706.1_pt1 | contig 15059 bp, 13 predicted proteins | sample 1671661 | NCBI WGS metagenome assembly OOBB01 (sample SAMN06348179, study PRJEB24527) | human gut metagenome | biome: human gut; feature: ankylosing spondylitis patient; material: feces | host: Homo sapiens | place: China | collected 2015-10
TAATGTTTCTGGTAGTTCGACTCCGTTTTCTGAAATTAGCCAAAGCCTTGGATACTTGTGGATGCTCACGTATAGCTTTGAGCTAGAAGAGAAAAATACTTTTTTACACATGTGCCATCTCTCCTAATTTGGAGAGACAGGATTTTTGTGCGGTCTTGGGGACTAATACTAAAGGTTTGCATATTACTTTGGCTATTCCTAATTCCTTTTTTAGAGAAAACGTTATAAGACGCTTACGGTAAACTACAAGAATGCTTTTGCACTGGGCACATGGGCTCCCGTGCCAGTAAAGGCGGAGACACACCACGTACAAGTGTTTGTTGATAAATCGTCTGTTGAACTCTTCGTCGATGGTGGCCGCATAGCCATGACCAACCTCGTATTCCCCACTGAACCTTATAATGCACTCCACTTCTTCGGAGGTAAAGTGAAAGACGCTAAGGTGTGGAAGATAAAGTAAACGCGTCCTCTTCAGAGAGCAACGCGTCCTCACCTGGGGGCGACGCGTCCCCGCGTCGGTATTTGCTTGTCAAGGCTCGATGCCTTGACAAGCAAATACAAGATTATCACCAGGTTATGTCCCAAAGTTAGTATCAAAATGATGTAACCTCATAACCTTCAAACTAAAAACCGATTTATTAGGAAAATGAAATCGAAAAATATCGTTATCAGCATATTGATGCTCTGCTTCTTTTCTATGGGTTTTGTCGACCTCGTGGGCATTGCATCGAACTATGTGAAGGCCGACCTCTCACTCACTGACACAGAGGCCAACCTCTTCCCTTCACTCGTATTCTTTTGGTTCTTGATATTCAGCGTACCTACGGGCGTATTGATGAACAAGATAGGGCGCAAGCGCACCGTAGTGGTGAGCCTTGTCGTGACCTTTGCCTCACTGTTGCTCCCCTTGTTTGGTGAGAGTTATACGTTGATGCTCATTGCCTTCTCGCTCTTAGGCATTGGCAATGCCATAATGCAGACCTCGCTCAACCCCCTGTTGAGCAACGTGGTACGCGGTGGCAACCTATCGAGTGTGCTTACTTTTGGCCAGTTTATTAAGGCCATAGCTTCGTTCTTAGCTCCTATCATTGCCTCTTGGGGCGCGAGTTACAATGCTTTCGGACTGGGTTGGCACATACTCTTCCCTATTTACATGCTTATTGCTATCTTTGCCACGTTCACGCTCTCAGCTGTCCCCATTGATGAGGAACCTGCCGACCGAGCTTCGGGCTTTGGTGCTTGCTTCCGATTATTGAATAAGCCTTTCATATTGATTTGCTTTGTCTCTATCATGTGTCACGTTGGCATTGATGTAGGTACCAACACAACGGCTCCCAAACTCCTCCAAGAGCACTTGGGCCTAACGTTGGCCGAGGCCGGATTTGCCACAAGCCTTTACTTCATCTTCCGCACAGCGGGTTGCTTCATTGGGGCTTTCCTGTTGCGCAAGGTAAGCGAACGTTCATTCTTTATTATTAGCGTAATGATGATGGTGTTGGCTATGGCGGGGTTCCTCTGCTTGCATAGTCAATGGGCACTTTATGCTTGCGTTGCCTTGGTAGGATTTGGTAATTCTAACATTTTCCCTATCACCTTTGCACAAGCTCTCAAGGCTTGTCCTGATAAGAAGAACGAAGTGTCGGGACTGATGATTATGGGCCTCTTTGGTGGCACGATTATTCCCCTCGCTATGGGCTACATGAGCGATGCCTTCGGCAGCCAAAGTGGAGCGGTCGTAGTAATGGCCGTAGCCGTGGCTTACTTGGTATTTTACTGTTTTAAGATTAAATAGTTGACGCTTGCTTAGTTAACTCGTTACTCCTCTCAAAAAAAATATATAAAAGAAGAAATGAAATACGTTATAGGTCTGGGTGAAGTATTATGGGATGTGCTTCCCTCAGGTAAACAAATCGGTGGTGCTCCCGCCAACTTTGCTTTTCATGTATCACAATTTGGGATTCCTGTTCGCGTCGTATCAGCCATTGGCGAAGACGACTTAGGACGCGAAACGCGAGAAGTCTTTGCCAAACGCAATTTGATTGCCATTATGCCCTCCTTGCCCCAACCTACGGGCACCGTGTTGGCACAGATTGATGAAGCGGGTGTAGCTCACTACCACTTCCCCGATGACGTGGCATGGGACAACATTCCCTTCACGCCCGAAATGGAACAGCTGGCACGCGAGACGCAAGCCGTCTGTTGGGGTTCGTTGGCACAACGCAGCGAACGTTCGCGCCAGAGCATACTAAAGTTTGTTGATGCCGTGCCTTCAGGTAAGGGACAATACAAGATATTCGATATTAATCTGCGTCAGAATTTCTATACCAAAGAGATTATCACAGCCTCTCTTGAGCGCGCCAACGTGTTGAAGATAAATGATGAAGAACTTGTCATCGTAGCTCGTCTCTTTGGCCTACAAGGTACCGATCTCGAAGCCAAGAGCCGCACCCTATTGAGTGAGTATAACCTTGATATGGTCATCCTCACTTGTGGTGAGAATGGTAGTTACATATTCACACCTGCTACTGAGGACAATCCATTAGGTGGCACCTCCTTTATGGAGACACCTCGCGTAAAGGTGAGCGACACGATTGGTGCCGGCGACTCCTTTACGGGTACTCTCGTAGCCTCACTCATAGAGGGACTGAGCATACGCGAAGCTCACGCTCGCGCCGTCCGTGTAAGTGCCTACGTTTGCACCCAAGCGGGAGCTATGCCGATATTGCCAGAAGAGGTAAAGAATTGATAAACTGGGGCCTCTCCCCCTAACCCCCTCCCCGGTCGGGGAGGGGGTTAGGGGGAGAGGCCCTAATTTTATTTTTCGCGTCGCAGCGGATAATCGCCTCTGAGCTTTTCAAAAAGTTCAGGGGCTTTTTTTAGTGCCTCGCTATCACGCGTAGGGTCGTAAAAACGCAGTTCGGGAGCGAGGAGGTGACCTGAGCCTTCAGGGTAGTAAGCGTAGCCGTTGGGCAGCGTGGGGGCGGTAATGGTAGCAAAAGGCGTGGCATCAAGTCCGAAGTGATGTGCTACAGCCGTGAGTGCCATGCGCGTGCCATTCGCCTTGCCGTCGGCACTATAGCCTGCAATGTGGGGTGTGCCTAAAAATACACGTTGCAGAAGTGAGGGGAGAGGCTGCGGCTCGTTCTCCCACGTATCAACAACGGCCGTGCGTAGGTGGCCTTGTTCGAGTGCGTGGAGTAGTGCTTGATTGTCCACCACTTCGCCACGACTGCTATTAATGAGTACAGTCGAGGGACGCAGTGACTGTAAGAAGGCGGCATCGGCTATGTGGTAGGTAGCATAAGGGGAGGGGTGGCGCGTTAGCGGAGTGTGGAAGGTAATGACATCAGCTTCGCGTGCCAGTGTGGTGAGCGATGTGAATGCAGCGTCTCCCTCGCGTTCCGCACGAGGAGGGTCGCAGAGCAAGATTTGACGAAAGCCGAGACGCTCGGCCATGCGCAGTACTTCCTTTCCTACGTGGCCTACGCCCACAATGCCGAGCGTTAGATGCTGAAACACGCTACGGTCAAGGTCTGTAGCGCAGACGGGGGCTGAGGCCAGAGAGCGCGTGCGTTGTTCGTCCCAACAGCCGTGGGCTGCGAGTAAGAGTAAGGCCGACTCCACATATTGTGCTACACTGCGTGCATTGCAACCGGGGCAGTTGGTCCACGCGATGCCTGCTTCCTTCAGATAGTCAGTGTCGATATGGTCGTAACCAATCGTGGCCGTGGCAATAAATTGTACACGCGAGCCTTCGAGCAAAGCACGATTGCAGTGTGTGCGCGTGCGAATGATAAGGGCATCAGCCTCGCGCACGTCGGAGGCTGTAATTTCTGCTCCAGGTAGGTAGGTGCAAGTGCCAAGTTGTTCGGCATAGCCACGTATGAAGGGTATTTTTGAGTCTATTACGAGATGCATGGGGGAGAATGTGTTAATGTGCTAATGAGCTAATGAGCTAATGTGTTAATGTGCTAATGTGAGAACGTATATAGAATAATTGAACGAGAAAGGAAACAAACTATATTCTGTTTGTTTCCTTTCTCGTTTTATCTGTTTCGGTTTTTGTAGGAGAAGTTATTGACGTTCGAGATAGGCCGTTATCGTATCAGTAGAGATGCCTGTAACTTTTGAGATGAAGTCAACATCACAGCCTTGTTGTATCATTGCTTGTACAATCTTCTGCTCGCCTTTTGCAATACCTTGTTTAAATCCTTCTACAAAACCTTCTACAAATCCTTCTGCATATCCTTTTGCAAATTCTTCTTCCTTCGCAGTATCAATCGAATTTTGAATGTCTCGGAAAGCTTTAAGGCTGTCTTCGTATTCTTTTATGTCCTCTTTGTTAAAGCGAGCTATTTCAGCTTCAGAGAAGAGGCGATTGAAAACGTCCGTTTGTAGACTGAGGGGTTGATTGTCAAGAGTTCGCATAATGGAGATTGATGTACTAAATTAGTGTCTCTGACGACGCACGCTGAGTCCACCGCTTGCCGATCTGGCTTTGGTGGTCTTCTGTTTGGGAGCTTTCGTCTTGGTGACTTTCGTCTTGGCGGCACTCACCTTGGTGGTTCTGCTTGAGGTGCGACGCGAAGGCGTTGAGGTACGGCGGGCAGTGGTGCGGCGGTGGGCAGCCTTGCCAGCTGCAGCGATAGAGTCGGCCTCGGCCTGTGCGATAGAGTCGGCACGGAGCTTAGCATAATAGAGACTGTCGCGGCCGTAGATGTGCTCTTGTACGTCGACCAATTGCTTCTCAATGCGCTTCTGTTCGCGTACCATGGCAGAGTCGTCGGTGCAATAGTTTGAGAGAAGGCGGTCTTGTAAGTTGACCGACTTATAGATGTCGCCTTGGTAACACTTCATGGTGAAGAAGTCGTCGGCCGACATCATAGCTGCGTTGTTGAGCGACGAACCCATGAGCATGAGTTTGCCAAGGTAAGGCGCGATGTCAGACATCTTTACCCAAAACATTGGGTACTGCGCCAGTTCGCCACCAAAGTCAGCATCGCCACGCTTGAGCACAGGGCAGATAGCTGTCACTTGGCTACGGAAGGTCGCGGTGTGTTGGTCGTAGTAGGTACTCTCTTTAATAAAGTAAGCCTTCACTTCGTCAGAGGGTATGTCGGCATCATTGACGCGCACTTTGTCACCCTTCTTCTCGTAGAAGATGTGATAACGATCCATGAGTTGCTTAGCCGTCACCTCATTCTTTGCCGAGAAGTTCTCGTTGCCATCGAGCTTATAGTCATAAGCCTTGATTTGCTTACGCAAGAGGAGTTTGAAGAGGTAAGTGAAGAGATTTTCGCGTCCGTCTTGTGGCGTAGTGGGATAGTAGAGTACGGCATTGGCTTCTTTGGTGAGGTCGATGGTGCGATAGAGGTCGCGCCGCCATGCAGCATCGGAGGGCATGTTCTGTGCCGTAGGAAACTCGCGGTAAGACGAGCCTTGTGGCGCATTGAGCTGTTGCTCTTGTTTTTGCTGCTGTTCGGCACGGCGACGAGGTGGTTGGGCATGACTCTCAGCGAGGCAGCCCGTGGCCAATATAAGGAGTAGAAGGATACGTTTCATATTTAATTGGGGTCAATATGCTAATGTGCTAATGCGTGGTCAATGTGCAAATGCGTGGTCAATGTGCAAATGTGCGAATGTGCAAATGTGCGAATGGTCGCTTTTATTTGCTGCGCTTTATTGCTTGCAAATGCTTTTCGTTGCAAATGCTCAGTTATACAAAGGCGACAATTTGCACATTTGCACATTCTCACATTTACACATTAACCAAGCATTTGCACATTAATGTTAGTTCACAATCACCTCAAGGCTACCATTCAAGTTGCGCGTGATGCCGTCGGGACCGATGGCGCGCACTTTCGATATGTAGAAGCGCTGACCACGACGTAGCTCGCGCATGAGGTTGCGTTGGTTTTCGGTAAAGTTGGCTCCTGCTGAGGGTTCAGGACGGAAGTTGCCCATGCGGTCGGCAAAGACGGTCTCGAAACTCAATACCTTGAACGGAATGTTGAGCAGTCCGTCGTCAATGGCAGCGCCCATGCCAGCAGCACCAATGATAGTACCCTTGGCGATGCGGCCACCGCGGAAGCGGTCGGTGCCTACTCGGATAAAGGCCGTTGGATCGGGCAACTTGCGTACTTGGAAGGTGAACGAACCCATGTTCTGCGGTTTGCCGTTTACGGTGCCACTCACGGTGAAGGTGACGTTCTCGCCCACTTTCGAGGGGCGTGCTGTATACTTGCCCGGTCCTGTCTGGGTAAGCGTACCGCCTGTCATGGTAAGGTGAACCCCCGCGTTGCCGCCTGCGGCCGTTACGCTGATGGGGTTGTTGAAGCCTGCATAGAGTACGTTCATGAGGTCGGCTGCTACGGTAGCGCCCGTAGGAGGAGCGATAACGTTGTAACGTTGCGTAAACTCACGACGTATCATGTCGCCCGCAGCGTTGGGCATTAAGATGTAGCCTGAGAAGGAGTACTGACCAGGTCCGCCCACGGTGAAGTTATACGAACCGTCGGCACTGATGCGTCGGCCGTTGACGTAGATTTCAGGACGTTGGGTGGTATCGACCGCTGCCATAAATATCTTCGAGCGGAATTGGTCGCCAGGGTAGAGCGTGGTAGCTTCGGCCGAAACGTAGGCATTAATTTGATTAACGCGAATGTCCTTTACGTCGATATTGGCCAAGAGATCGTGAATGACTTCATTCTCAGCCTTGCGCACGTCGCTCTGCAACTTGGCCAACATCGTTACGGCAGCGATAGAGGGCATCTCCTCAAACATATACTGTTGCCAATTCTTGCCCACATTGTCTTCACTCTTGGGCACGTCGGTGCTGAGGTTGGAAGCAATGATAGCACGTTGGCGTGGGTCAGTTACGAGCGCGAGAATACGTGTACGGAAGTTGTTTATCGCATCGTAGAGTTGCTTGCCCTTGCCACGAGCTGGGGCTAACATAATGCGGTTAGAGCCTTCAAGGTCTTCCTTATTTTGCAGGTTGTCGGGGTCGGCATCCTTGCCGTCTGCCTCGCGAGCAATGGCAAGGCGCAGGTCGCCAGCAAGGGTATAGAGAGAGTCGCTCATGCGCTTCACTTCCATGGCCTTGTCGTACCACGGCTTTACCTTCGTAGGATTAGACTTATAGGCCGACTCAAAGTCGGCATAGAGTGCCGCATTCTCCTTCATCGCATTGCCTGTGGTGCGCTTGAGACTATCGCCTATGAGCGAGAAGCCTTTCAACACATCACTCGAAACGTTTAGCGCCAACATAGCCATCAACACGATGTACATCAAGTTGATCATCTTTTGGCGGGGAGATACGGGTCGTTTTTTTACTGACATAGCTGTCTATGATAAAGTGCAAATGTGCAAATGTGCAAATGGTCGCCTTTATTTGCTGCGTTTAAGTTAATGTGCGAATGTGCAAATGCGTGGTCAATGTGCAAATGTGCAAATGTGCGAATGTGCAAATGGTCGCTTTAAATTGCTGCGCTTCATTGCGTGCAAATGCTCAGTTATGCAAAGGCGACAATTTGCACATTTGCACATTCTCACATTTGCATATTAACCACGCATTTGCACATTAACCAAGCATTCTCACATTAAATCACTGTCCGCTTGTTTTCTTCAGTGCATCAATCATGCGGCCATAGACGGCATTGAGCTCTTCAATGCGTTTGGCCAACTGGCGTGTCTCGTCATTGATTTGTTCAATAACGCCCACCTGCTTGCTGATGCTTTGGAAGTGGAGATCGTAGGTCTTGTTAATAGCCGTGAGAGTGCGGTTGAGGTTCGCCATCTCCTCGCTATCGTGCGCCAAGCGAGCGCTCTGTTCGTCCACCTTCTGGAAGGTTTCGGCCAAGGTGCGGAGCTTCGCAATGTACTCTTGTGTAGCCTCCTCCATTTCGGGTGAGAGGGCAGCCTGTGCGCGACGTAACAACTCGTCATTGGCCAAACGTATGATTTCGGCCAAACGCTTGGCCTCCGCATCGAAGGGCACGGCACCAGCTGGCGTAGCAGCGGCAATGGCAGCTTGTGCGGCTTCAGTTTCGCTGCGTTGGCTTGTAGCCTGTTCTGTGGGGGCTGCGGCTGAGGGCTGCTGTGGAGCAGTCGTGGTAGCATTGGGGGCTGCAGCAGCTGCTTCGCTACGCATATCAGAGGCCTGTCCACTAACTGCAGTGCCAATGATAATGGTAGGCTGAGCGGGAGCATTTTGCATTTGTGGCGCAGGTTGTGCGCTCGTTGTGCTCGTTGTGCTTGGTGCAGGTTGCGCGTTTTCAACGATGTTCTCTTCTTCTTCCTCTTCCTCCTCATCATCATCGTCGTTGAGTCCGAGACGTTCGGCTATCTGTTCGTCAGTCTCAACGTCATGAGGCAATTCTTTGCCAATCTCTTCTTTGTCGAAGGGACGATCGAAGGCCGAGAGGAAGAACACGACAACCTCCGTACCCATACCAATGAACAACATAAAGTTGCCGCCCGGCAAGTGGGTCAATTTGAACAGGGCACCCAAAATTACGATTGAGGCACCCCATGAATAGGCGTAATTCAAAAACGTTTGTCCTGGTACACTGTCCATCCAATGTTGCAAGCGGACGACTATATTTATTTTGCTCATTTCCTTTCCTTTTTTTGTTGACAAGTTAACGAGTGAGTTTGTCTTTTTTAGTTGACAGGTAAAAGGTAACTTCCTTGTTAACTCGTTAACTCGTCAACTCGTTAACCCAAAAACTCGTTAACTCGTCAACTCGTTAACCCAAAAAGTCGTTAACTATTAAAGAATTCATTTCTTCTTCTTTCCGTTGCTCGTAGCGCTCACTGTGTTAGCCTTAGAGCGAACGCAGCGGAAACCGATGAACGAACGGGGTTGGTTCTGATATTCCCACGTGCGCCAAGCCGAACGAATGTACGACATAGGGTCCTTCCACGAACCGCCACGCACGCTCTTGCGCTTCAATACGTAGGGATCTTCCAAGGCCGCGTTGTACGAGAGTTGCGGGTTGAGGTCGGCCATTGCGTCAACGCCAGCTTCGGTGTAGACCGTACTGGTCCACTCAGCCACGTTGCCCGCCATGTCGAAGAGTCCGTTAGAGTTGGCACCATAGATGCCTACGCGTGAAGTGATAAGGTTGCCATCGTCCGTATAGTTGCCGCGGTCAGGCTTAAAGTTGGCATAGAAACAGCCCTCTTTGCTCTTCGCCTCGATGCCTTCCCAAGGATAAGGGTTACCTTCCTTGCCACGGGCCGCGTATTCCCACTCTATTTCAGTCGGTAGGCGATAGCGTTGAATGTAGCGCGCCTGTGCGCCAAGCCCCTTGAGCAGGTAGTTGGTACGCCAAGCGCAGAAGGCCTGGGCCTGTTCCCACGTTACGCCCACTACGGGGTAGTCATTATAGTTGGCTGACGAGAAGTAGAGCTTCATGTACTGCTCGTTGTTAGCATTCGTAAAGTCATTTACCCACACCGTTGTGTCAGGATAGACGGGTACGATGTACGTGTTCAAGAAGTCGTAAAGGCTTGACAAAGGACGTTCGATGGTCTGACGCACAATCTCACCGTTATCGTCGATGTAAGCCGTATCTTTCGATATCATGACCACTTCATCGGGGTCGATGGGGCGGTCGGTATTGAGTGAACGCTCTTTGGGGTCGAGGCGATACTTACGCAAGGCAGCCTTCTCGTAGTCGAATATCTCGTAACGATAGTTGAGCTGCTTTGTGTCGATCATTCGAGTTCCGTCAATGGGGTGTGTGTAGTACACACTATTGATAGCGCGCTCTTGGTCCTCAGTCGGTTTGCGAGGCAAGGGTTTACTCCAATTGAGGTGAGGCGTAACGGGGTCACCGTTTCTGTCCACTTCAATCTTATACGTCTCGTCGCCACCGTATTGAGGGTCGGCCAAGCGTTCGCGAATGATTGAATCGCGTACCCATTCCACGAACTGGCGGTACATGGCGTTCGTCACTTCGCTTTGGTCCATCCAAAATCCGTCCACAGATATTTCCTTCTGTGGTGTCACGGTGCCCCAAAGCGAGTCATTCTGTTCAAGGCCTACTTTAAGGAAACCGCGCTTTATCTCTACCATGCCATAGGGCGTAGGTTCGGTAAACGAGGCTGCGCGAGCGCCAGTCACTTCGCCGCCGCTCATCATGGCCTTATTGCTTCCCATACACGAACCTAATAGTCCGCATGTGGCCAGCGTTGCTAATATGTATATAATGGTATGTTTCATTCAGTTAATGTGCTAATATGCTAATGTGCTAATATGCTAATGTGCAAATGCTTGGTTAATGTGCAAATGTGAGAATGTGCGAATGATCGCATTTACTTGCTGCGTTTTTTTTGCAATGTGCCTAATGGATAGAATGTGAAAACTCAATTATACAAAGGCGACAATTTGCACATTTGCACATTCTCACATTTGCACATTGGCCAAGCATTGGTCAAGCATTGGACTATAACCATCTCACGCTCCGATGAACGTTCTTTCCACGTTTGGTGAGGTTGAGGTCGAGTCGGTAGCCGAGGGTGATTTCGTGTTGGCCAGCGCCAAGTCCCATGCCCGAGGTGTTGGCCTCGTAAGAGTAGCCGAGGTCAATGCCGTGGAAACGGCCGCCTACGAACCCAGTCACGGAGTGTTGCGGACTGTAGCCTAAGCCAAAGTAAAGTTGTCGCTTCTCGTGTGCATACTGCGCACGCAGTGTGATGTCAGCGCGGAAGGCTGAACCGTCGTAGCGCAAGAGTGCAGAGGGCGTTATAGTATAAAACGTATGACGGAGCGGAATATTGTATGCACCCGTCAAATTATATAAAGATTTTACACGATATTCGTTCGTTTCGCCCAAAGTGACGGTAGGAGCTGTGATGTGTTGCATGGCTACACCCACACTCCAACGACGGTGGGCATAATAAAGGCCTACCGAGGCATCAAACTTTGACCCAGAGATGTCGGTCGTGGGGAAAGCTGGATCGTTGGCGTCGCCCAAGTCGGCCTTTGAACCTTTTAATGTCTCGTTCAGCATATCAGCCTCGGCACCTATACTGAAGGTCCCACCCCATAGCTTAAAGTGATATGCATATTGCAGTGTGAAGCGTTGGTGCGAGAAGAGGCCAATTGCGTCGTTTTGGAAGATAGCTCCCACGCCATGGCGCGTCTTGCCCAATTGAAAGGCCATATCAGCTCCTGCATACATCGTGCTACCACCATCTTCGTAGCCCATAGCGTGCGTTTGCATGGCAGCCGTAATGCTGAGTTGTGGCGAGCGTCCCACCGTGGCTGGATTGAACTGCGGTTCGATCAGCCAGTAGTGAGATAGGGACGGGTCTTGTTGCGCAAACGCCTTTAGGCTCGCCACCGTAGTGATGACGAGCACTCCTATAATATATAGTATACTGCGTGTGGTGCGCATTGATTTGTAACTTTTCACGGCAAAGTTAGTGCAAACCCATAAAAACGCAAAGTTAATGGCCTAAAAACTGCAATTTATCGAAGAGACAGAAATGAACGCGTCGCCCCCAAGTGAGGACGGTGAGGACGTACAACTCAGCCTTAAAAAAGATAAAGGGAAGCAGTACTCACGAGCGTGTGTGAGCTTTTGCTTCCCTGTTTTATCTTGTTAGCCGTGCGGTGCAAGTTAGTGCGGCGCGAGGCTTGGGTTGAGAGAACTGAAACCATTCCTGTAAGTAATTGTTTTCAGCGTGTAAAAGGTTTGATTGTTTTGTTTTAAAAAGTAAGAGCGGTGTTTTAAAGTGGCTGCCCTACGTAAGCGGGGCGGTGAGATTTTTTACTTTTAGAAGTTAAAAGATCGATTGTTTTATTGGGTGTTTGATTGTTTCGGAGGAGAGCTCAGAGACTAAAGAGCTGGTGAAGAAAGTCATCGGTCATGTTGCCCGTAAGGTTGATAAGTCGAAGGTGGTGATCATGTTTCATGAAGAGTACCATCTCAACGATGAACTTTCCGCGTCGGCGCACATAGAGTCGCTTACTCTGTCGTTGAGCATACGACTTATAGCGTGCCGTGTTGCGCTGAGCGAGTTTAAGCGCTTTGGCGTATAATTGGTTTGTCTCGTGTTCGGCCGTGTTGTACACCATGCGTATCGACTTGAGCTGCGAGAGCACTTGGCGCGTATGGTCATTGCCTTCGACGTCAGGTAGCTGCATCATACGTTCGAGCATCAAGGGTGAAACAGTGGTACATTCGAGTGAAGTGCCCTTCGCATAGAGTGACATGTAGCGCGAGGCAAAGTCCTGCTCGCGTTGTGCCCGACAAAGGCTTACGGCACTGATGAGCAACACGAAGAGCAAAAGAAATTTGCGTGTCATAGGTTACGTTAGTGAGTTGCCTTAATGTGGCTATCGTCGTGATGCGCTGAATCGTTAACGGCTGTTTGTGCGCCCTCTTTGAAGAGTTGTAGCGTCTTCATACTGGCCTCATAGGCTTTCTGAGGGTCTTGGTAAGAGTCTTTGTAGGCCGATTGGTTGTAGTCCCAACCCGTAGTGTTGCGTGGCGAAGTAAACGAGTGCTGAGCAGCGGTGCCCAAGAGTGTGATGATAGCCACGGCAGCGGCAGCGCGGTAAAGCGGACGTAAGCGGCGTGTGAGTCCGATGCGTTGTGCTGCTACGATGTGAGCTGGCTCAGCCGTCGTTTGCGTTTGGCCTATGGCAGCAAGCACGCGTTGGTCAAAGGAGTCGTCAAGAAGCGTTTGCTCCTTTTGTTGCTGCTCATATACGAACAGGCTCTTGTAGCGTGCCAACGAAGCAGGCACATCGTCCTGCGCGAAGAAGGCACGCAGAATGTCCTCCTCTTGCTGAGAGGTTTCACACTCCCAGTAGCGTTCGATGAGTTGTTCGATATATTTATAGTCCATAATTCTCTATTTTTTCGTATTGTGTCTTGATCGCCTTTCGTGCGCGGTGGAGGGTGACTTTGAAGAGGTCCTCACTCAAATCCATTGCTTTGGCGGCTTCGGCGTAGCTCATACCTTCGATGTCGCGCAGTTGAAGGGCGGTGCGCATTCGTTCGGGCAGTGCGTTGAAGAGCTGGTGAACACGCTGTAGGCGGTCGTCGTGAATGAGTTGCTCTTCGGGTGATCGACTCGCGTCAATGCTATCAATCTGATTTCCTTCGAGCGATTGGTTCGCCTGTTCGCTTCGAGCGATGCGGTCGAGCGCCAAGTTGCGGCAAATGGTGATGCAGAAGGCTTCTATATTCTCAACAAGAAATAACTCGTCGCGCCGGTTCCACGCCTTGATAAGCGTGTCCTGCGTGAGGTCTTCCGCCTCTTGGGGATTGCAGGTGATGCGTAGCCCGACGCGGTATATTTTGTCCTTTAGTGGGAGCAGGTCTTGTCGAAAATCTATTTGCTTCATTTATTGGCACTCTGTATGGTAGACGGGTGAAACCGAAAAAAGTTACACACGGGGTGTAACTTTTTTATTATTTTTTTTCGTCCGCTTTCTCGCAGATGATGATAAAGTGTTGATTATCAGCCATTGTGGTGGCGAAAAGGAATGTTTGTCCTCCGTCTTTTATTTTTAATTTTTTGCGCAAAGCATCGACCGTAGCGGGAAAGTTGCGCACGCTGAGGTTCGCTTTGGGCCATGAGGTACGCAGCGTCTTAAGGTCGGCCTTGCTAAAGGTGAGCATTTGTACGATGCGGAAGGAACGGCCTGGGAAGGCTGCTATGTAGTTGTCGGCAGTATAAAGGTGCGTATTCGGGTGAAGTTTTTGTAGGCCGTAGTGGGTGGCGATGCTTTTAAAAGCGCCTGCTTTCAGCACGGCCGCCCCTGGCTCGTAAAGGTATTGCCCTAACTGCGTAGCATAGGGGGGCGTGGCTGTAGTCTCTTCCTCAAGGGTAAAACGAAAGTTGCGTTCTTCGCCCTCGTGGGCATAAAGCGTGGGTGTTGTGCCGCCCTGCTGTAAGGCCTCACGTGTGAGTATCAAGAGTAAGTCCTTACATTCGCCTCCTGTAGCTACTACGTGTACCTCCGCCACACACTGAAGCGAACGTACGGCTGCTGCAATGTCGAGCATGGGTGAAAGTTTTATCATTACCACGCGGGCGCGTTGTAATAAGGTGTCGCGTAGGGCACAAACGTCAGGTTGACAGTCCTCTATAAGTACTGTCTTGCGTCCTGCCGTATCGCGTCGAGCGGGGTCGAGGAAGAGGAGACTCGCCTCGTCGTCGTTTAGCTCGTTTTGTAAGTAGTCCACTCCATCAGCGCATACCACTTGTGCTTCGGGAAGTCCCAATAATGGTAAATTGTGGCGAGCGAGGTCGCAAAGTTCGGCTTGGCGTTCTACGTAGACGTTCTTTTTAAACAATGGCGCGATAAATGAGAAGTCTACGCCCAGTCCGCCCGTGAGGTCGACCAATGTGTGGCGTTCATCAGCAGAGAGCAGTCGGCTTACCACAGTGGCCTTATAGCGTGCTGCCTCTTCGCCCGAACACTGCTCCAAGGCCAAGCGGTGGGGGTAGTGTAGTTCGTCAATAGCGGCCCAAGAGGGTACTTTCGTGCGTAATCGCATACGTCCTTCAGCTTGTTGTAAGAGGAAAGTGGCATTGGCTTCTCCACTTGAGGAGAGCTGCAGTGCTAATCTTGAAAGTGTTTCGTTCGTCTTTTTTGCCATAGGGAGGAGTTATTTACGCAAATATACGAACACGCCTGAACATTAACATATCATCAACGAAATATTTAACGAAAAAAATGGTGGCTTATAACGTTAAGGGGTTAATTAGTATGTTGATACGAAATGGATTACTCCTCTACAATACTCAAATACCGGTATTTCCTTCCAAAATCTCTTACATATTTTTACCACCGACGTTTTTCCTTTCATGTTTCATTTTTATGTTTCAACTCATTGAAAATCAAACGTTTCAAGAGATGAAACATTGGCATTCTATGTTTCATTTTTGGTTTCAATGTTTCATTTTTTTTTTACCACACCCCTTTCCAAAAAAACACAATGGGAGCGATTTAAAACCCCAATGGGAGCGATTAAAAACCTCAATGGGAGAGAAATCAAACCCCAATGGGAGAAACACCACTGAAACAT
>OOBB01000717.1_pt1 | contig 14894 bp, 9 predicted proteins | sample 1671661 | NCBI WGS metagenome assembly OOBB01 (sample SAMN06348179, study PRJEB24527) | human gut metagenome | biome: human gut; feature: ankylosing spondylitis patient; material: feces | host: Homo sapiens | place: China | collected 2015-10
TGACTCTGGATGATAGAAGTTGGCAACAGCACAGTCTGCCAATCCGAAATCGTATGGAGGGAAGATGAACTTATTGGTCCATCCGTCAAACTCCTTCATCATTCCGTCTGTACCTACAGCAGTTTCAGTAGCCTTCATCACGCTGGTACCGATGGCGCATACATGATGACCTTCCTGCTTGGTCTTATTCACCAGTTCGCAAGCTTCCTTAGAGATAATCATCTGCTCAGAATCCATCTTGTGCTTAGTAAGGTCCTCTACCTCAATCTCGTGGAAGTTGCCCAATCCGCAATGCAGGGTGATGTAAGCCTCGTTGATGCCGTTGATCTCCAAGCGCTTCATCAACTCACGAGAGAAATGAAGACCTGTAGCAGGAGCAGTTACGGCACCCTCCTTATCTGCGAATACACACTGGAAGTCGTCCATATCATCCTCTGTAGCGTGGTGATCCTCACGGGCATCAATGATATAGCGAGGAAGCGGAGCCTCACCCAAAGCAAAGAGCGAACGCTTAAAGACATCGTGATTGCCATCCTCATCATAGAGGAAACGGAGGGTACGGCCACGGCTTGTGGTATTATCGATAACCTCGGCTACCATCTCGTTGACATCATCAAAGAACAGCTTGTTGCCGATACGGATCTTGCGCGCAGGCTCTACCAGCACATCCCAAAGACGCATCTCGGCATTCAGCTCACGGAGCAGGAACACCTCAATCTTGGCATCAGTCTTCTCCTTGGTACCATAAAGGCGCGCTGGGAATACCTTCGTATCATTGAAGATGAAGGTATCACCCTCTTCGAAGTAGTTGACGATATCCTTGAACTGCAGGAATACTGGATTGCCATCAGCATCCACCATATCCTTGCCATTCTCGTCCTTCTTATACATTTCGATGGTTTCAGACTTCTTGTGGAGCACCATGAGTCGAGACTCGTCACGACGGGTAATCTCGAAAGTACGTTCACCACTGGCAGTCTTGACCACACGCTTAGTCTTATGTGGATAAAGTGCCACCTGAGCAGCTGGCAACTTAAAATTGAATTGTGATAGTTTCATGTGATATTATATCTCCTTTCTTAAGATGATTTACTATTAATGTCATATCTCGAAATTCGAGCCTAGTTATTGGAAAGGCTGTCTTCTATCTCCTGTGCATCGAGCCATTCCTGGAAATGGTCGAAGTCGATGCAGTTCTCTACCGAGAAGCTTCCTGCCTTGGTACGGCGGAGGGCTGTCAGGAAGGCACCGCTATCCAGGGCACGACCGATGTCGCGTGCCAGGGAACGAATGTAAGTACCCTTACCACAAACCACTCGGATGCTTGCCGTCTTCTCCTCATCGTTGTAATCGGTAAGTTCAATCTCATCCACACGCACGGTCTTAGGCTTCAGCTGCACCTCCTCGCCTGCTCTGCGCAGGGCATAAGAGCGGTCGCCATTCACCTTTACGGCACTATAGGTAGGTGGGACCTGCTGAATCTCACCAACAAACTGCTTCAGCACCTCCTCTACCAGCTCACGGGTGATGTGCTTGGTAGGGTAAGTATGGTTCACACTGTGCTCCTTATCGTAGCTTGCCGTGGTAGCACCCAACTGAAGAGTAGCCGTATATTCCTTGGTATGTGTCTGCAACTGCTCAATCTGCTTGGTACATTTACCCGTGCAGAGCACCAACACACCCGTAGCAAGGGGATCGAGCGTACCGGCATGTCCTATCTTCACCTTGAAGCCGAGTTTCTTGCTGAGCAGATAGCGAACGTGCGCCAGTGCTCCAAAGCTCGACATGCGATAAGGCTTGTCGATGGCTATAATTTCTCCTTTTCTAAAATCCATATTCTTATTTTAGTCAACCATCTGCATATCTACACCGCAAAGGCCGCAGATGATGATGATGAGTCCGACAACAATACGATACCAGCCGAAAGCTGCGAAACCGTACTTGGTGACATAATTGATGAAAAACTTGATGGCGAGAATGGCAACGATGAATGCTACCACTGAACCCAAGAGTAAGGTAACCAGGTTGTTGCCCTGAGTGAGCAACGAACCGCCACCATGGCTAATCAGCTTATAAACCTCCAGGCAGGTGGCACCAAACATGGTAGGCACAGCCAGGAAGAATGAGAACTCGGCAGCCGCCTTGCGGGTGAGTCGCTGAGACATACCTCCCACAATGGTTGACATGGAACGAGAAACACCCGGAATCATCGCAATACACTGGATAAAACCGATGGTCAGGGCACGCTTGTAAGTAAGCTTAGTCTGCTCGCTGCCTTTATTGAAAATCTTATCGCAGAAGAGCATGAATACACCACCAATGACCAGCATCCAACCTACCAGCTGCACATTTCCCAGATTTGACTCGATGAAATCATTGAAGGCAAGACCCAATACCACGGCAGGCAGTGTACCAACCACCAGGCGGGCATAGAAATCGAACATCGCCTTCCAATAGGTCTTTTCTCCTGTCTTCACTGCATCCGGATAGAAGAATCTCTTCCAATACAGGCAGATGACAGAAAGAATGGCACCAAACTGGATGATGACAGTGAAGGCGTTGACAAACTTATCCTGGATATCTACACCCAACAAGTTTTCGGCAATAATCATGTGACCTGTACTAGACACTGGCAAGAACTCGGTCAATCCCTCTACGATAGAGATAATGATAGTCTGAATAAAATCCATCTAATTTAAATATGTATATTAACAATAAACTATTAATTGTCTTTCGGCTTGCGTATAACCGCATAGATGATAGAGAGGAAACCAATCAGGGTAACGGTTGGTGCCACTACAATACGGCGAGTACTGAAAATATCAGCATCGAAAGAGTGCTCGTTAGAGCCAGCGCCGCTCATCAGGAGGAAACCGATGATGACAATTGCCATACCAATTGCCAACAAGATGAAGTTCATCTTGTCAAATGCTAAATTCTTCTTATCCATTATATATAATGTTTAATGTGTAATGTTAATGTTTATTTTACAGAAGTTTACTCCTGATCAAATCTTGTAGAGGTCTCCCGCCTTCATCTTGAGGAACTTGTTCACCGAGATATTGGCACAGAGAGCCGTAATGATGATACCGAAGAGGAATACCGAACCGCCTGTGATGGCAAGTTCCTGCCAGCCGAGCACATTGACCAGTTCCGGCTCGTGAAGCGACCAGGCATAGAGGCATCCACCGAGGAAACCATCGGCAAGCAAAGCCGCAACTACACCCACCGATACAGCCCTCTTGATGAAAGGCTTGCGGATGAAGCCCCAGGATGCACCCACCAGCTTCATGGTATGGATGGAGAATCGGCGGGCATAGATGCCCAGTCTCACCGTATTGTTGATAAGCGAGAACGAGATAAAGGTAAGCAGGGCGGCTACGATAAGAAGGCCGATGCTTATCTTGGTGAGCGAATTGTTCACCTGTTCTATCAGGTCGTGCTGATAACTTACTTCCGTCACGCGCGAATAGCTTTTCAGCTCCTTGGCTATCCACTTCAGGGAATCATTGTTGGCATAATCCGCCTGTGTCGTGATTTCGATAGATGGCTGGAAAGGGTTCACACCGGCAAATTCGCTAGGATTGGTACCCAGATCGTGGGTAGCCTCCTGCAAAGCCTGTTCCTTGGAGATATAGGTCAGACCTTTCACGTAAGGACGAGCCTTCAGGCGCTTACACATCTGCAAGCCCTCAGGATTGGTAACATCCTGCTCCAGCATCACCTGTACCACCAGGTTCTCCTTGACATAGGAAGAGAGGTTTCTTCCCATCAATACGGAAAAGATGACCAATCCCAACAAAACAAGCACCATGGCGGTGCTGATGCATAAAGTAACGACCTGCAATCCACGATGATTGCGAGGCTTATATTGTTTCTTTCTCATTTCTAAATCTATTTATTTTCAGACCGGAAGGGCGTAATTACCCAAATTGTTTGCAAAGATACACATAAACGAAGAGATAACAAAATAAAATTGCATTTATTTGCATTTATTCAATTAATTATTAAGGGTAGAGAGATTCGCTGCATAAGGTACTTGACTCTATTATAGTATGTGATGGATGATGGAATAGATTGATATTACGACTATCCTTAATAGAATTTGTGGATATCATAAGAGGAATTTATTGCTACCATTAACTGAAATTGTTGCTAAGCCTAATGAAAATCTCCGTTCAGCGACGTTGAATGTACGTTCAGCGACGTTGAATGTGTATTCAGCATCGTTGAATGTGCGTTCAAAACTTATGAACGGAGATTTCTATTAAGGATAGAAGCTTTTTCCATTAAGGATAGAAGCTTTTTCCATTAAGGATAGAAGCTTTTTCCATTAGGGATAGAATCTTTTTCTATTAGGGATAGTTGTATCACCCATGCTATCAAACATTAAAAAGGGCCGACCTCACGGCCAGCCCTTTCAAGATACTGAGTAAAATTCAAATAGGTATGACTTGAATTTTAACTAAACATAATAGTGAATTGAAGGTTATAAATCCTTCTAAGCAAATTTTACATCTTAGTGATGACACCCTTCTGGGAACTCTCCAGGAACTGGATGATGTTCTGAATCTCCGGGCCATCTGGCACCTGATCCTTGATCTGGTTGATGGCATCGAAGAGGGATGTCTGACCATGGAATACCAGTCGGTAGGCATTCGCAATGTGCTTGCGAACCTTCTCGGTAACCTCGGCTGCTTCCATGATGATGGTATTAGGACCTGCATACTTCACAGGCTTACCACCGGCAATGATATAAGGAGGAACATCCTTAGAGAAGGTAGTACCTGCCTGAATCATCGCCAGGTCGCCTACTCGGGTCTTGGCGTTCTCTACTACAGATGTTGAGTAGATGATACCATTACCAATCACGCAGTCGCCTGCAATCTTGGTACCATAACCGAATACGCAACCGTTGCCGATTACGGTATCGTGAGAGATATGGGCACCTTCCATCAGGAAGTTGTTGTTGCCCAGTACGGTCTTGCCATCCTTGTGTGTACCACGGTTGATAACCACGTTCTCACGGATGGTATTGTTGTCGCCAATCACTACCTCACTCTCCTCACCGGTAAAGTTGAAATCCTGTGGGAGGGCAGCGATAACGGCTGACTGGAACACCTTATTGTTATTACCCATGCGAGTACCGTTCATGATGCTCGCGAAGGGATAGATGATACAGTTGTCACCGATGACCACATCGTCCTCGATATAGGCGAATGGGTAGATCTTGCAGTTGTCTCCAATCTTAGCCTTTGGAGAAACCTCTGCCTTTGGACTTATTATACTAGCCATAATAATTTAACATTTAACATTTAACACTAAACATTACTTAGCTCCTCCACCCAATGCATAGTAGAGATTAACTACTGCCTGCATCTTGTAGAAGTCATCAGCTACCTTAGAAAGCTGTACGTTGAGCAAAGATGACTGTGCCTGGATTACCTCCAGGTAAGAACCGCCAGCCTCTGACATCAACTTACGTGTATCCGCTACGTTCTGCTCGAGTACGGCGATGCGCTTAGCCTCCACCTTTCCTTTCTCGTCAGAATAGTTGTAGAGTACGAGGGCATTGCTTACCTCGCTACCTGCCTTCAGTACGGCGTTCTGCCAGGTGTTGTAAGCCTGCTCATACTGCATCTTAGCCACCTTCAAGCCAGCAATGATTCTACCATTCTGGAAGATTGGCTGAACCAATGAACCAACAGCAGAAAGCAACCACTTGCCTGGATTCACGATGCCTGCACCAGCAGAATTGGTGAATGCACCTGTACCAGAAATGGTGATAGATGGATAGAACTTGCTGCGGGCAGTCTCAATGCCATAGAAGCACTGAGCCAGATTCATCTCGGCTGCGTGAACATCAGCACGGTTGTTGAGCAACTGGATGCCTACGCCTGTAGAGAATGTTGCAGGAAGACTCTGATTCTCCAGCTTGCCACGGGCAATAGAATGAGCCTGGTCGCCGATGAGAAGACTCAGGGAGTTCTCTGTCTCACGAATCTGACGCAACAGGTCGGTCTTCTGGGTCAACACGGCATAGTAGTTGCTCTCGGCAGCCTGAACGGAAGTTCCGCGATAACCAATCTTGGTATCCTTCAGCACCTTCATGGTCTCCCAGGTATTCTTGGTCAATCCTTCCATATTGTTAACCAGTTCCACCTGCTTGTCAAGCATCAACAAGGTATAATACATGTTGGCGATATTGGCGATGAGGTTGGTCTTTACAGACACCTGATAGTCCTGCAACTGGAGCAGCGCCATCTGTGCACTGCGCTTCTGAGAAAGCAGGTTGCCGAAGAGGTCAACCATCCAACTGGCTGTAACAGGCAAGCTGTAAGTCTTGGTAGCAGCATTGCCATCCCAGGAAGCGATGGTTCCCTGAGGAGTGAAAGACAAAGAAGGCACAAATGCCAACTTGGCACACTTCAACTGCTCTTCTGCCATCTTCACGTTCAAAGCCGCATTGAGCAGGTTGACATTGTTGTTCAATCCCTTCTCGATGAGCGACTGGAGCTGAGGGTCGGTGAAGACACTGCGCCAAGGGATATTGGCGAAGGTAGTCGTATCCTTTACAGCCAAAGTATCTGTATCAGAAGCTACATCGCGAACGATACCGCTGGTCTTCACATCCGGACGCTCATACTTTCCGTAGAGAGTCTTGCAGCTGCTCAGAGAGAGCGCTGCGAGACCCAATATGATGATATTTAAATTCTTTTTCATTGTTTCCTTTGAAGTTACATTGCGTTATTACTTCTTCTCGATACCCTTCTTGTGGTGAGCAGCGTTAGCATACTGCACCAACTCGGCAGCAGCCTCCTCGTTCAACTCATCCTCGAACTTCAATGGAGTCAACTTCTCCTGCAACCACTCAAAGACTGCGAAGAGAGCAGGAACCACGAAGATCTGACAGATAGTACCGATCAACATACCACCTACGGCGGCAGCACCCAAGGTCTGGTTACCATTCTTACCTACACCTGATGCGAACATCAGAGGCAACAGACCGATAACCATCGCCAGAGAGGTCATCAGGATAGGACGGAGACGGGCACCGGCACCCAGGATAGCTGAGTACTTGATAGCCATACCCGTACGACGACGCTCGAGGGCGAACTGTACAATCAGGATGGCGTTCTTAGCCAACAGACCGATCAACATAATCAACGAAATCTGCATGTAGATATCGTTAGAGTGACCGAAGAGGTTGGTGAAGATAAATGCACCTGCCAAACCGAATGGGATAGACAATACCACAGACAGAGGCAAGATGTAACTCTCGTACTGGGCACTCAAGATGAGGTAAACGAATACGATACAGAGTGCGAAGATCAAACCTGTAGAGTTGCTGGACTCAGCCTCAGAACGGGTCAAACCAGAGTACTCATAACCGTAACCCTCTGGCAATGTCTCCTTGGCAACCTCAGCAATCGCCTTCATACCGTCACCGGTAGAGTAACCGCTGTTAGGAGTTACAGATACATCCATAGAGGTAAACAGGTTGAATCGGGTGATGTTAGCAGGACCATAAATCTTCTTCAAGTTCACGAACTCGCTTACAGGAGACATGGTGCCATCTGCACAACGTACATAAATCTTGCTCAGATCGTCTGGACGCATACGACTCTCAGGACCAGCCTGAATCATCACACGGTAGAGCTTACCGTAGGCATTGAAGTTAGATGCGTAGAGACCACCGAGATAACCCTGCATTACAGACAATACTGTTGATGGAGAGATACCAGCCTGCTTGGTCTTGGCAACATCTACATCCACCATATACTGAGGATAGTTAGGGTTGTACTGAGTCTGAGCGGTCTGAATCTCAGGGCGCTTGTTCAACTCAGACAGGAACTTCTTCACATTATCATAGAACTTGTTCAAGTCACCACCAGTCTTATCCTGCATAGTCATGGTGATACCATTCTGTACAGAGAAACCGGAAATCATAGGTGGAGCGAAGGCAAGAACCTGTGCATCCTTGATGGCAGCAGTCTGCTTGTAGATCATACCCAACACAGAAGTGTATTCCATTGGGTTGACAAACAGCGCCTCAATACCACCACCGGTACAAGCCTCCTTGATACGGTGGAAGAATCCACCCGGACGCTCCTCGAATGGCTTCAGCTTCACGATGATGGTACCCTGGTTAGAACCGGCACCACCGATAAAGCTATAACCCATGATGGCGTTACGGGTTGCGATGGCTGGGTTGCTAGCCAACATCTTATCTACCTGCTTTACCACCTCTGCAGTACGTTCCTGAGAAGTACCAGGAGCTGTAGAGATACAAGCGAAGATAGTACCGGTATCCTCATCAGGCACCAGACCCGTCTTGGTAGTACCCATCAGAGCAACCAGACCTACGATACTGACAGCCACCAGGCTACCAGCGATGATGCCATGGTTGATAACCCACTTGACACCACCCTTATACTTATTGGTAATCTTATCAAACTGATAGTTGAATCCTGCGTGGAAACGGTCGATGAAAGACATCTTCTTCTCGTGACCCTCCTCGTGTGGCTTCAGCAACACGGCACAGAGTGCAGGAGACAAAGTCAACGCATTGATAGCCGAAATAACGATAGATACTGCCATGGTTACACCGAACTCACGGTAGAAGTAACCGGAAGTACCACCGATGAATGACACAGGAACGAACACGGCAGACATCACCAATGTAATAGAGATGATGGCGCTGGAAATTTCGTTCATCGCATCGATAGCTGCAGTAAGGGCACTCTTGTAACCCTGGTCGAGCTTGGCGTGAACCGCCTCGACCACCACAATAGCATCATCGACCACAATCGCAATCGCCAGCAGCAGGGCTGACAGCGTAAGCAGGTTGATGGAGAATCCGAAGATCCAGAGGAAGAGGAACGTACCGATCAAAGCCACAGGTACCGCAATCATAGGAATCAGCGTAGAACGGAAGTCCTGCAAGAAGATATACACTACGATGAATACCAATACCAGGGTGATGATCAAGGTGAAGATAACCTCCTCGATAGATGCGAACAAGAACTCGGTAACATCCATCAGGATGACATTCTTCAACCCTGGAGGATAACTCTTCTCCAATTCATCAAGCGTTTTCTTCACGTCGCTGGCAATCTGGGTAGCGTTGGAACCGGCAATCTGCTGAACCATACCCATCACGGCAGGCTGACCATCATTGAGCAGGTTTACGTTATACTGCAAACCACCCAGCTCAACCTTGGCAATTTCGCCCAGACGGAGAGTCTGACCGGAAGTATTGCTCTTGATGAGGATGTTCTCATACTCCAATGGAGTCTTCAAACGACCCTTGTAACGCAAGGTATATTCATACTGCATATCAGAGCTTTCACCAAAGCTACCAGGGGCAGCCTCAATATTCTGCTCTGCCAAAGCCTGAGAAACATCAGAAGGAACCAGTCCGAACTCCTTCATCTTCTCTGGCTTCAACCAGATACGCATAGAGTAGTTACGGGTAGAAGGGCTCTGCACATCACCCACACCACTGATACGCTTCAACTGAGGAATCACGTTGATCAGGGCGTAGTTGGTAACAAACTGGTCGTCGTAACGGCCATCGTCTGTAGTCAGAGCGAACATGATTACGTTGGAACTCTGTCGCTTGGTTACAGTGACACCCACCTTGGTAACCTCGGCAGGCAACAGAGACTGAGCCTGAGACACACGGTTCTGTACGTTGACCGCAGCCATATCAGGGTCAGAACCCTGCTTGAAGTAAACGGTGATCTGAGCAAAACCAGAGTTAGACGCGGAAGAGGTCATATAAGTCATGTTCTCCACACCGTTGATACTCTCCTCCAGCGGAGCAACGACTGAGTTCAACACCGTCTGGGCATCTGCACCCGTATAGGTAGCAGTTACCGTGATGGTAGGCGGCGCGATATTCGGATACTGCTCGATAGGCAGCGATACCAAGCCGATAATACCCAGCAAGACGAAGAAGATGGAAACCACCGTCGAAAGTACCGGGCGCTTTATAAAGTTTGTAAATGACATAATTTACTATTTTTCTTTATACCTTATTATATATTACTTCTTTCCGCCCATAGCAGTAGCGAAGGCATGAGCGTTATCCTGAGACTCAGCCAACTTAGCAGCCTCAGCAATCTTCTGATTGTAACGCTCCAGAGTGATAGGCTTGATCTGCTGACCATCGGTCAACTTGGTGATACCCTTCAATACGATGCGGTCGCCTACATGAAGACCAGAAGTTACGATATAGTTCTTGCCATCATCCTGTGGATTTACCTTGATCTCAGAATACTTCACCTTGTTATCCTTGGTTACGATGTAAACGAAAATCTTATCCTGAACCTGAGAGCAAGCCTCCTGAGGGATAACGATAGCGCTGTTATGATCGTTAGGAACGACGATAGAACCTGCACCACCACTCTTCAGCAACTTCTCTGGGTTAGCGAAGTGAGCGATGAGAGAGATAGAACCAGAAGTTGCATCGATGACACCACTCATCTTGACTACCTTACCTGGATGATTATAGATAGAACCGTCTGCCAACTGCAATTTAACAGCTGGGAACGCAGCGATGGCTGCCTGAACACTACCGTTGGTCTTAGACATGCTCAAGATCTGAGACTCAGAGAGTGAGAAGAATACCTCCATGGTGCTGATGTTGGAAACGGTTGTCAGAGCCTGGCCAGAAGCGCTTACCAAAGCACCAACCTTGAAAGGAAGGCTACCTACAACACCTGCAGAAGGGCTGGTAACGGTACACCAAGCCAACTGCTCGCGGGCTGAAGCCAGAGAAGCCTCTGCCTGAGCTACCTGTGCCTTAGCGGTTGCATAGCTGTTAGCAGCTGTAGAAAGTTCATATTCACCAATAATCTTGCTATCATACAACTTCTTGTTGTTCTGGTAAGTCAACTTTGCTGTGTTAGCCTGAGCCTTGGCAGTATTGACAGCGGCAGCAGCTGAACGGACTGCAGCCTGATAGGTCTCGCTATCGATAGAGAACAAAGCCTGACCTGCTGAAACAGTCTGACCCTCATGTACAAAAACCTTTGTAATGAAGCCAGAAACCTTAGGACGTACCTCAACATCCTGAATACCCTTGATGGTAGCAGGATAGGTAGTCTGCAATGCGGCGCTGGAAGTGCCGATGGTAGCCACGGCAAACTCATCATCGCCGAAGTCTGGTAAACCACCCTTCTTACTTCCACCACATGATGTCAAAGCAGCAAGAACACAAACTGCTGCAACAAACAAAACGTTTTTAATTTTCATACCTATTTATATTATAATTTATTATTTTATGTCATACCTTATTATATATACCGCCCTCTGACGGAAACTGAAACAATGCTTTTAGTTTTAAAAAGCGGTGCAAAATTACGAATAATAAACGAATAACGGCTCGCAGGGAGCCGTTATTTAACAAAAATTATTCTCTGTTTAAGTTTTCTGCCATATTCAGCCCCATATCCTGGGCTTTCTTCATCAGAAGTTCCATCAGCGGCTCGCGCTCGTTAGCCACCTTGTTGTCCAGCACGGCATCCTTGAGATACTGCTTCAAGACTCCTACTTCGCGGCATGGCTTGAGCTGGAACATCTCCATGATTTCATTGCCGTCGATACATGGCTGGAGCAGTCGCTTGTAGTCACGATCCTGAAGATCTACCAGTTTTTCGCGCACCATCTTGAAGTTATCCAGGAATCGCTGCTTGCGCACCTGATTCTTGCTGGTGATATCAGCCTCGCAAAGCGTCATCAGGTCGTTGATGTCATCACCGGCATCATTCAGCAATCGGCGCACGGCGCTGTCAGTCACCTCTTCATCCGCTATCACAATCGGACGCATGTGGAGCTCCACCAGCTTCTGCACATACTTCATCTTGGCATCCATCGGCAGTTTCATACGGCGGAAGATGTTAGGAATCATCTTGGCACCGATGATGTTATGGCTGTAGAAAGTCCATCCGATGTTGTTGTCCCATCGCTTGCTCCTCGGCTTTCCTATATCATGGAAGAGGGCAGCCCAGCGGAGCCAGAGGTTATCAGAATGCTTGCAAACATTCTCGAGCACCTCCATCGTATGGTCGTAATTGTTCTTGTGGGCTTTTCCGTTGCGGGTCTCCACCTTATCCATCGCCACCAGTTCCGGCAGGATGAGATCGAGCAGTCCGGTATCCTTCAGATAATAGAAGCCGCTGCTGGGATGCTTGGAGAGCATGATCTTGTTCATCTCGTCGCAGATACGCTCGCCACTGATAATCTTCAGTCGTTCGGCATTGCGCGAGAGAGCGGCATAAGTCTCATCTTCTATCTGGAAATTGAGCTGGGTAGCAAAACGTACACATCTCATCATACGGAGCGGGTCATCAGAAAAGGTGATATCCGGATCGAGCGGAGTGGCGATGATGCCATCCTCCAGGTCATAGACACCCTCAAACGGATCGACAAGTTCGCCAAAACGGTCCTTGTTCAGGCAGACCGCCATTGCATTGATGGTGAAGTCGCGGCGGTTCTGGTCATCCTCCAGGGTTCCATCCTCTACAATCGGCTTGCGCGAATCACGGTTGTAACTCTCCTTTCGTGCTCCCACGAACTCCACTTCTGTATCCTTATACTTAACCTGTGCGGTTCCGAAATTTCGGAACACCGAGAGATGTGCCTTCTTGCCCAGCTTCTTCTTGAGGGCAGAAGCCACCTCAATTCCGCTACCCACCACCACGACATCGATGTCATTGGAAGGGCGCTCCAGGAAGAGGTCGCGCACATATCCACCTACTACATAGCATTCCACAGACAGCGCATCCGCCGCCTCTGAAATCTCGTGAAAAATATCCTTATCTAGTATTTGCGCCAGTTCGGCATTGGTCAAATTTCTCATACTCATTTAATTTCGGGGTGCAAAGTTACTGCAAATCGAAGACAATACAAAATAAAAAAGCACTTTTTTTATTTTTATTGTTGAGATGCAGCGTAACTTGTCTAAAGTTACTGCAAATAATGTAAAATACAAAATAAATATTTGGCTATTTCACAATAAATGCGTAAATTTGCACCGAATTTCGAAATTATTATGGCAGATTTATTGAAAACAGAACAGCAGTTTAAAGTTGTTATGGGAGAATGCAGGGCATTATTTGAGAAGAAGCTTCACGATTATGGAGCCTCTTGGAGAATCTTGCGCCCATCTTCCTTAACCGACCAACTCTATATCAAGGCGAAGCGCATCCGCTCGCTTGAAATCAAGAAAGAATCACTCGTAGGCGAAGGCATCCGTCCGGAGTTTATCGCGCTTATTAATTATGGTATCGTAGGACTCATCCAGCTGGAAAAACCATTCGTGGATGAAGTAGATATGACACCGGAAGAGGCGATGAAGCTCTACGACAAGCATGCCCAGGAAGCCCTGCAACTGATGCTCAAGAAGAATCACGACTACGACGAGGCCTGGCGATCGATGCGAGTGAGCAGCTATACCGACTTTATTCTCACCAAGATACAGCGAGTAAAGGAAATCGAGGATATCGCTGGAGCCACACTCGTTTCAGAAGGCATTGATGCCAACTATATGGACATCATCAACTACGCTGTTTTCGGTGCCATCAAAATGGGAGAAAAGTAAGAAGGCTCATTCTATAAAAAAGAAGGCTCATTCTATAAAAAAGAAGGCTCATTCTATCAGGTAAAAGAGGAAAATGATATGACGGCAAAGCAGATTATAACAAAAACAGCGGTGAATATCGGGCGACTGCTCGTGGCTGTAACCTTCATCTTCTCAGGATTCGTGAAGGGAATGGATCCACTGGGCACGCAATACAAGATAACCGACTATCTGGAAGCGCTGCATATCGACTGGATGTTTCCCGACTGGAACACCCTGGTGATGTCGGTATTGCTAGCCACTGCAGAGTTTGCCATCGGTATCTTCCTTCTCTTCGCCATCCGACGGAGACTGACGAGTAAGATTACCCTTGCCGTGATGATCGTGATGACGCTGATTACACTCTGGATCGTCATCGCAGACCCAGTAAAGGATTGCGGATGCTTCGGTGATGCCGTAGTGCTCACCAATATGGAGACATTCATCAAGAACATCATCCTCCTGATATTCGCCATCCTGATCTGGAAAAAGCCGCTGGAGATGCCGAGACTCATTTCGAGACAGACACAGTGGGTGGTGATCAACTACACCTTCCTCTTCTCCATCGTGATGAGCACCTGGAGCCTGTGGTATCTGCCGCAGTTCGACTTCCGCCCTTATCACATCGGTGCCAACATCGCCAAGGGTATGGAGATTCCGAAGGGAGCCAAGCAGCCGAAGTTTGATACCACCTTCATCCTGGAGAAGAACGGAGAACGGAAGGAGTTTACGATAGACAACTATCCCGACTCTACCTGGACCTTCATCGACAGCAAGACGGTGCAGACCGAAGAAGGCTACGTGCCTCCTATCCACGACTTCAGTATAGAAGATACGAAGACGGGCGAAGACATCACCCAAGAAGTGATTCACCGCAAGGGATACACCTTCCTGCTTATCTCGCCGCATCTCGACTTTGCCGATGACAGCAACTTCGGAAGCATCGATGAGATATACGAATATGCCACCGACCATGGATATCCATTCCTCTGCCTTACGGCAAGTACGGAGAAAGCCATCAGGCACTGGCAAGACATCACGGGAGCAGAATATCCCTTCTATATCACAGACGAGACGACGCTGAAGACCGTGATACGCAGCAACCCGGGACTCCTGCTGCTGAAAGACGGCACCATCATCCGGAAATGGAGCCACAACGACCTGCCTAAGATGACAGACCTGGCAGGCAAACCGCTGGAGAAGACCGAAATCGGCAAGATGCCGGAAGTAAGTGCCGCCAAGAAGATAGCCGGCATCATCTCCTGGT
>OOBB01000721.1_pt1 | contig 14791 bp, 10 predicted proteins | sample 1671661 | NCBI WGS metagenome assembly OOBB01 (sample SAMN06348179, study PRJEB24527) | human gut metagenome | biome: human gut; feature: ankylosing spondylitis patient; material: feces | host: Homo sapiens | place: China | collected 2015-10
TCTGCGCCAAACGAAAAATCAATCTCAGGAGATTGAAAAATCGTTTGGCGCAGAACTTTTTTCCAATCTCAGCCGTGTCGTCCGAGTTGTGGTGCGAAGGGTTTTCTTCCGTTTCGGAGATTTTGGGGTGAAGCGCTTGTTCCGGTTAGAACAGAGTGGGGTAATCTATCGTTTTTTCTTCTTTTTCAGGGACTTCTGTGGCTTCTTCCGAAGGGCTTTCGGTGAAGTCGATTCGCATCTGGCGGCAGACGTTGGGTTTCAAGGCATACCATCCGCGCTGGGCCGCCCCCATGAAAGGCGACGACGGTTTGCAGGACTGTGCCCATAGAAAGAAACGTACATTCTGGTAAACCCTTTCGTATGTCAGTTCCGTATTAAACAGTCCGGCGTGCCGATTGTAAACCTGTTTGGCGATGATGCCTACGGGAAGTCCTTCGCAGCCCTTCGTCTGCAAGATTTCATAAATATCGTTATAAAAAGGGTTTTCCATCTTGCAAAGATAATGATAAATGGGGATACTTTCAATTATTTATTTATCTTTGCTCATCATTTTAATGAAATAAATATCATGAAGAAAGTAGTTGGGTTTTCAGTAGCTTTGGCCGCTGTTTTGTTTGCGGCTTGTGATAATAAGGAGAATTCTTACAATTTTGCACAAATCATTTATCCGAGCGGATACGGTTCTGTGCTTTATGCCGACCAGACCGTTGATTCTTTGAGGTTTGCCACTACTTATGATTGGTCTCTTTCGGTGTCGGAAGGTTGGATTCATGTGGACGCGGATTCCATGTCCGGTACCGTTCCCCAAGGATATTTTATGGTGAAAAGGCTCGATGTGGACTTGGATGTGAACAACACGGACACGGTTCGTACGGGTTACATTTATTTCCATGCCGACGGTAAGACGCTGGTGACTTCTTACACGCAGTATCACTATTTGAATATCGAGCGCCCGGTGCGCAGAAACTACCAGTTCACGTTGCAGGATACGGCCCGTCAGGTGCGTGACAGTCTGATATTCCAGACTTACGGTGACGACTGGACGTTGGCTTTCAAGGGAGAAGCGCCTGCGTGGGTGCGTCTGGCCGACGGGGCTGCCACTTCCGGGCGTGCCGGAAAATATACCGTGCATTACCAATTGGACCAGAACACGACGACAGCCGAACGTACGGCCGTGTTGGAACTGAAGAGCCGGGGCGTTTCGACGGACATCCGGATTAAACAGTTGGGATTGAAAGCCGAAGAAGATTAAACGGTTAGGCAATATATTTTTATCTAATTTTCAATATTAATTTGACATGAAAAAACATTTCGTGAACAAGGCTCTTTCTGCGGCCTTGTTAGGGTGCGGATTGTGGACGGCCGGTTCTGCTGTGGCGGCTGTTCCCGATTCGGTGTATCTCATGGCCTATAATGTGCATGCGGGCGGTGGGTTGAATTTTGCTTGGAGTGCGAACCGGCAGGTGTGGAAGGGGATTGGACCCGGCCATGCTTTCATTAAGAGCGACTTCGGAACATGGGGACCGGAAAAGAAAATGTACCATCCGAATCTGATACAGATGCCGGACGGGACGTGGCGTTGCGTGTTCCAGGTGAACGATTATGCCAACCAGTTTGCCGTGGCTTACAGTGCCGATTTGGTAAAATGGCGGCCGCAGGACTATCCTTATATGGAGGGGGTGAACAGTTGTATCGCTCCTGTGTTGTCGTACGATGCGGCAATGACTACTTATAAGGTAGTGTTCAAGACCAAGGATGGCGGGGTGTACGAAACCGTTTCCAAAGATTTTTATCATTTCAGCAAGCCGCGCAAAGTCGATGCCTCCGTTTATCCTTCGGTGACGGAGCAGGCACTTGTGGACGGGCAGCCGGTGAACGGACAGGTATTCAAGGTGCCGTATGCCGGAGTGGAGCGCATGGTACAGGCTGTAGAAAGCGCAGCATACTGGGCCGCACTCAACGGAGAATTGGCGCGGGACAATGAAGTGCGTTTCCGAGGCTTGAAACCTCTTGAAGCCACAATCAAGATAGATGCGGGCCAGACGAAGAAGATCAGCGATAAATTGATCGGTATCTTTTTTGAGGACATCAATTACGCTGCCGACGGCGGTTTGTATGCCGAGTTGGTGCAGAATCGTGATTTTGAATATTCCCAGGCCGATGTCAAGGGCGGAAACAAGGCATGGAAAGCTGATTTTGCCTGGACGTTGGAAGGCGACGGCGGGACGTGGGAGATACGGACATCCGAGCCTATCCACGAGAACAACCCGAATTATGCCGTCGTGGACGTGAAACAGCCTGGCCAGGTGGCTTTGTTGAATGGAGGTTTCGACGGTATTCCCGTCCGTGAAGGTGAGAAATACGATTTGTCGGTGTTTGCCAAGCAATTGGAGGGCAAAGGCGGAAAGATACGGGTGAGCCTTGTGCAGGATGGTCGGGTGGTGGCACAGACTACCCTTAAAGCTCCCAAGTCGGACTGGAAAAAAATGACTGCGGTGCTGAAAGCCGATGCCGATGCCGACCACGCTTCCATTAAAGTGGAACCGTTGGGAACGGGCAAGGTGGCTTTGGACATGATTTCGCTTTTCCCGCAACAGACGTTTAAGGGGCGCAAGAACGGTTTGCGGGCTGATTTGGCTCAGACTTTGGCCGATTTGAAACCGAAGTTCATGCGATTCCCCGGCGGTTGTGTGGCTCATGGCGACGGTTTGCACAACATTTATAATTGGAAGGAGACGATCGGTCCGTTGGAAGCCCGCAAACCCCAACGCAACTTGTGGGGCTACCATCAGACGAAAGGCTTGGGGTACTATGAGTACTTCCAGTTTTGCGAGGACATGGGGTGCGAACCGCTTCCGGTGCTGGCGGCCGGTGTGAGTTGCCAGAATTCGAGCGACCGCGGACACGGACAACAGGGAGGTATCCCGATGGACAAAATGCCGGAATACGTACAGGATGTGCTGGACCTGATTGAGTGGGCTAACGGAGACGCCAAGACTACGAAATGGGGTAAACTCCGTGCCGAGCAAGGACACCCGGCACCGTTTAATCTGAAGTATATCGGTATCGGCAACGAAGACTTGATTTCCAAAACGTTTGAAGAACGCTATCTGATGATTGTCAAGGCTGTGAAAGAGAAGTATCCTGACATCGTCGTTTGCGGTACGTCGGGACCGTGGTCGGAAGGTAGTGATTACGAAACCGGTTGGCGTTTGGCTAAAGACCATAAGATAGACATGATCGACGAGCATTATTATCAGACGCCCGGTTGGTTCATTTATCATCAGGACTATTATGACCAATACGACCGTAACGGTTCCAAAGTGTATTTGGGCGAATACGCGGCTCATACTCCCGGCCGTCCCAACAACATAGAGACGGCCTTGTGCGAAGCCCTGCACATTTGCGGCATGGAGCGCAACGGTGATGTGGTGGCCATGAGCTCGTATGCTCCTTTGTTGGCCAAAGAACACCATACGCAATGGAATCCCGACATGATTTATTTCAATAACAAGGAAGTGAAGCCCACGGTAGGTTACTACGTGCAGAAGCTTTGCGGCAACTATTGCGGCGACGAGTATATCGAAAGCACGCTTTCGGTGAACGAAGGCCGTAAGGGGGTACGCGAGCGTCTGGCGGTCAGCACGGTACGTGATTCCAAGACCGGAAAAGTGTACATCAAAATGGTGAACCTCCTGAACCATCCCGTGAAAGGGAAGTTGGACTTGTCGAGCCTGAAAGACCGTTTCGGCGAGGCGCAGAGTTTGGATGCCCGCCTGCATGTGTTGACCGGCAACTGGGACGACCGCAATGCCCGTCCGAAGGAGAGCGACATCAAGGTGAAACCTGAATTCGACTATGAACTTCCGGCTTATTCGTTCAGCCTGATTGAGATTTAAAGGCTTGTCCGTTAGCATAAAAGAACCTTGCCAAGAGCTGATTTTGCTTTTTGCAAGGTTTTTTTGTATTCTTAAATAGGGAGAATCCGCTCTTCGTTCGTATATATATAATAAGGAAAGATTATAAATCGAATCAAACAGAAAGTGTACAATGATGAAAGAAAGTTTATCAAGAGGTATGTTGCGGGCGGCGGTGTGCGGTTGCCTCCTTTGCGGAGGAATCCCGCTTGCGGCACAAACGCAGGAATACCTGTCTGCAGTATGGTCGCCCGATTTGGACAATGGCATGTACAAGAATCCGGTGATTCATGCGGATTATTCCGACCCCGATGTCTGTGCCGTGGGGAATGATTTTTATCTGACGGCTTCCAGTTTCTCCTGTGTGCCCGGCCTGCCCATCCTCCACTCCAAGGATTTGGTGAATTGGAAAGTCGTGAGCTATGCTTTGAAGGAGCTGGTTCCGACGGACTTTTACGCTACCGTGCAGCATGGCAGGGGCGTATGGGCACCGAGTATCCGTTACCATAACGGGGAGTACTATATCTATTGGGGCGACCCGGACTTCGGCGTGTATATGGTCAAGGCGGAAGACCCCGCCGGCGAATGGTCGGATCCGGTGTTGGTCAAGGCTGCCAAAGGCATTATCGACCCCTGTCCGTTGTGGGACGATGACGGAAAGTGTTATCTGGCTTACGCGTGGGCCGGAAGCCGTGCACAAATCAATTCCGTGTTGTGTGTGGCCGAAATGAACGCGGAGGGCACGAAAGTAGTCGGCCCTTCCCGCATCGTGTATGACGGAAATGATGATGTGAACCACACGGCTGAGGGACCTAAGTTTTATAAACGCAACGGTTACTATTACCTGATGTTTCCGGCCGGTGGCGTGCAAATGGGATGGCAGATGGCCGCCCGCAGCCGCAACGTGTACGGGCCGTACGAAGCGCGTCGCGTCATGGAGCAGGGGGATACTCCGGTCAACGGACCCCATCAGGGCGGTTGGGTGCAGACCGCATCCGGAGAAGACTGGTTCGTGCACTTTCAGGATAAAGGATGCTACGGCCGTGTGACTTGGCTCGAACCCATGACGTGGAAAGACGACTGGCCGGTGGTGGGCGAGGATAAGGACGGTGACGGTTGCGGTAATCCCGTACTGACCTACCGCAAGCCGTCCGTGCCGTCTTCCGTCCGGGTGAATCCGGCCGAAAGCGACGAATTCGACACTATGGAGCTTGGATTGCAATGGCAATGGCATTCCAATTATCAGGATTTATACGGATTTACCACTCCGTACGGTTTTATCCGTTTATATTCTTGGCCGTTATCCGAAAAGTATATAAATTTGTGGGAAGCATCCAATATGTTGCTCCAGAAGTTCCCCGCCGAGACTTTTACGGCTACGACAAAAGTCACGATGGTGAGCAAGGAAGACGGTCAGGAAGGCGGCCTGATAGTCATGGGATGGGATTATGCGGCACTGACCGTGCGTCGGGAGGGCGACCGTTTCATCCTCATTCAGCGAGTTTGTAAGGATGCAGAGCAAGGCGGGAAGGAATCTGTGGAAAAATTGGCAGGTTTCGAGCCGTCCGAACGTCAAACTATCATTTATTCACCCACGGTCAGCCGTTCGGTCTATTTGCGGGTACAAGTAGCCGGAGAAGGGATGTGCCGTTTTGCATACAGTCTCGACGGTCAGACGTTTACTCCCTGTGGCAAGCCGTTCAAAGCCCGTCAGGGCAAGTGGATAGGCGCAAAGGTGGGCTTCGTATGCGTGGAGCCGCATGCCGAACCTGCGGTGAACCGGGGATGGATGGATGTAGACTGGTTCCGGGTTACTCCGTAAACGGGAAAAACACTCATTTTAAAATATAAAAACAACATGAAAAAACAAACATCTATGCTTGCGGTCCTTCCCGTTCTGTTCGGGTTCTTTGTGATGGGCTTTTGTGACATTGTCGGTATTTCGTCGGATTATGCGCGCGAAGCGTTCGGTTGGAGCCATACCATGGCCGGTTTCGTGCCTTCGATGGTCTTCATCTGGTTTCTGTTTTTCAGCATACCGGTGGGCATCAAGATGAACGCCTGGGGGCGCAAGAACACCGTCATGCTCAGTATGGCGGTCACGCTTGTGGGTATGCTCATTCCGTTGTTGAAGACCGATTGGGCCTGTCTTGTGGGGTATGCCTTGTTGGGAATCGGCAACACCATCCTGCAAGTGTCGCTCAATCCTTTGTTGAACAATGTGGTGACCGACCAGAAACTGTTGACCAGCAGTCTGACCGCCGGGCAGGTTGTCAAGGCTGTTTCTTCGTTCTGCGGCCCGTTCATCATGCTTTTTGCCGTGAATGTGCTGGGCGGTGGCGACAAGGACAACTGGTATCTGGCTTTTCCCGTGCTCGGTGCCATTACGTTAGTGTCCGCCCTTTGGCTGTACTTCACACCCATACCTCATGAGAAAAGGGAAGACAGCGGCGTGACGATGGGGAAGGTGTGGGGCTTGCTGTCCGACCGTACCATCCTGTTGCTCTTCCTGGGTATCTTCTTCGTGGTGGGTATCGACGTGGCCACGAACTTCATCAGTTCGAAAGTCATGATAGCCCGTTTCGGTTGGGATACATCGGATGCCGGTGTGGCTCCTCAGGTGTACTTCATTTGCCGTACGGTGGGAGCGTTCCTCGGTGTGTTCTTCATGACCAAGATATCCGAGATGAAGTATTTCCGTATCAATATTCTGGCCGCTATTGCCGCCATTCTGGTGTTGGCTTTCTATGAAGATGCCACGGTGGATCTGATTTGTGTGGGCGGCATCGGATTCTTCTGCTCCTGCATTTTCTCCATCATCTACTCCATGGCCGTACAGCGCATGCCGGAGAAAGCCAATCTGATTTCCGGTCTGATGATTACGGCGGTGGCCGGTGGCGGTGCGGTGACCCCGTTGATTGGTGCGGCTACGGACGCGGCCGGTATCACAGCCGGTGTGTGCGTGCTGCTGATTTGTGCTTTCTATCTCACTTTCTGCGCATACGGCGTGAAGAGTACACGATAGGGATTTTTAGAATGATAACAATGAAACGGATAAACTATAAAATAGGATTTGTATTGCTGTTGGGCTTGTGCTGCCGTCCGGTGGCGGCCCAGCAGCGGGTCGATGTAGAGAAAGACTTGCAATATTGTCATCGTCAGGTGGCACGTGCACTGGCAGGTTTGAAGAAAGACGGCGGATGGGATTATACCCGGATGCCGCGTAACATTCTTGCGGAAGATTTGAAGGAAGGCCGGACGGAGTGGAATTGCCGTCCGGCTACACCCGAAGAGTGGTGCGGCGGTTTTTGGCCGGGCGTGTTGTGGTATGACTATGAATATGGGGGCGAGGCTTACATCGGACGTCAGGCCCGGAACTACACGGCCTCACTGGCTTATTTGGCCGATCGTGACCCGTACGACCATGATTTGGGCTTTCTGGTGCATTGCAGTTTCGGCAACGGGATGCGCATCGCGCCTTGTGCGTCCTACCGGGATGTCATTGTCGGCACGGCCAACCAGTTGGCCAAACTTTTCAATCCCCGGATAGGTACCATTCTGAGTTGGCCGCGTGAAGTCGAAAAACAAGGATGGCCGCACAATACCATCATGGACAATATGATAAACTTGGAGATGCTTTTCTGGGCTTCCCGTAATGGTGGTGGACAAAACTTGTACGACATCGCTGTGCGTCATGCCGAGACGACGATGCATAACCATTTCCGCAAGGACGGTTCTTGCTATCATGTGGCGGTCTACGACACGGTGAGCGGTAAGTTGATAAAAGGTGTCACACACCAAGGGTATTCGGACCGGTCGATGTGGGCGAGGGGACAGTCTTGGGCCATTTACGGTTACACGATGGTGTATCGTGAGACCCGTGACCCTCGCTTTCTGGCTTTTGCGCAAAAGGTGACGGATGTGTACCTCAAACGTTTGCCCGAACGGTCGGACGACTGGGTACCGTTGTGGGACTTCGACGACCCGTCGCCGTCGGCACCCAAGGATGCTTCGGCTGCCTGTGTGGTGGCTTCCGCTTTGTTGGAGTTGAGCGGTTATGTGGATGTTGAGAAGGGACGGCAATATCGTGAGGCGGCAGAAAATATGTTGTCATCCCTGAGCCGGAACTACCAGAGCGGAGAACGTTGCGTGTCTTTCCTGCTTCACAGTACGGGACACCATCCGGCCGGGAGCGAGATAGACGCTTCCATCATCTATGCCGATTATTATTATTATGAGGCCTTGTTGCGCTTGCGCCGGTTGCAGCAAGGACGTCCGGTGTTAGGCATCGGATGATGACTTGAAACTTTCGGGTTTCTCTTTCACTGCCATATTGCGGTCGGGGGAGAGACCCGAAATATTTGTGTACATAAAGTTGAGATAAACATGCTGTATGGTTTTGAAATAAAAGAATAATGGTGCTGCGAAATGAAGACAATGGTTTGGATGGCCGTGGCAGGTGTGGTATGGACTTGTTGGGGCTGCAAAGACGAAAATGGTGTAAAGAAAGGAAAAGACGAACCGTGGGTTGTGGAAATTAAATCTTTCGAGAGAGATGAGTTGAAAGTGTCGGATATTTTGGCACGTATAGACACAGTAGAGTTGTATACGGATGGGAAGGCCATGGCTTCGATAGGAGATTTGTGTTTTCTGGATTCCATGGTCTATATATTGGACGCTTCGAAAGCCGTGTCGGCCTTCAACATGCGTACAGGGAGATTATACAAGCAGATACGGACGGTGGGACGGGGGCATAACGAGTATATTATGCCAAACGCTATTGCTTCAGGAGGCGGCCGGGTGCACTTGATGGATTTTTCCGGAAGATGTATCCTCTCTTATGATGCAGACCTGAATTTGTTGCACCGTACGCCTGTGGACTTTATGATGCATGACATTATTCCTGTAGATGACGGATTCTTGCTTAGTAACAGTTCTCCCGGAGACCGTGAAGAATTGATTATCCATACGGATACATCGGGCAAGGTATTGGGTAGGTTCCTTTCTGCTGATTTAAGTCAGGCTGTTTGGCCGGTGGGCAAACCTTTTATCCGTAATCCGAAGGGAGAAGTCTTTCTGAAAGCACCCTTTTCCAACGATATTTATGTTTGGCGCGATACGGTTCCGGTATTGGCTTATCGTGCGGACTATGGTAGCCTGACTCCCGAACAAGGTCGGGAGGCGGAAGATGCCCTGAGTGCGGGAAAGGTCGGGACGTTTCATGATTTCTTGACCTCCGACCGTTGGTTAGGTTTCTTTGAATATGCGGATGAGGTCTATTGTCACATGGAAAACCTGTCCGACGGACAATCCCACCTTCAAGGAAAGCTTGTGCGAGATGTCCCCGGTTTTTATCCCCAGTGGCAGTATGGTGAAGCGTTGGTTGGGGTTGTTCACGGTGATGATTACGGCAGCGAGGCCAAACTTCAAGAAACAAGATTGGGGGCGGTTCTCTTTTTTTATTATTTGAAATAGCCATAGAAATTCACGAGAACTTTCAAAGGAAAGCTAAAAATTTTATTTATAGTACATATCATATTGATAAGTAGAATACCATAAAATATTCGCAAAGCTCCATTGCTGCGTAAATCCCTATCCGGATACTTTGTATTAATAGCGGTCATTATCTGTATGGCCGTCGTGTGTATCCATGAACATATAAGTGATTATGGACTTAATAGTCTAATCAGGTCATTGGAGCAAGGGGTATTTGACGTTAGCTATTGTCGGTTACTTTTATAATTTTTTTCTATATCCCTTTGTATAAGGACTGATAGCCTGCTACAAGAAAAATCTGACACGCTTTGTGTAGCGCGTTACATAAAGTGCGTCAAGTTATTTTTCAAAGGGTACACGAACAGACTTGAAATTGCGGAATGATATAACTATATCACTATTCACAGTTTCAAGGTAGTCTTTGGATCTTAGTCCTGCATGTCCGTTCTCCTGTTTTATTATTCCCTGCTTTAGCGTTTTCTATTCCTTTTTTATATACTTCTATTTATCGCTTTTCTGCTGCCGTGCAACCTGCCGTGGATTGAATTTTTCCGCGAAGGTAATCGCCAGTCCCAGTCGTGTCAATGCCGGCATTCAGCCGCAAGTGAAGCGCAAAAATCTTCCTCTCCGCTGGTGAGCGTATTTTTCCTCTTCAGCCTTGCCAGATTGTTCCTGCCGCCTTTGGATGCAGAAAAAATCATCCCGGAGGTCGCAAACAGGCCGAACAGAGGGAAATAAAGAATATTTATAAACTAAGGTAACGGTAGGATTAACCACCTGCCACAAAAAGAATTTATTATGTTATACGTTCACACAATTGGTCGCATTGGCAAGGATTGCCAGGTTATTACTGGAGCACACGGTTCATTCATTGCATTTGATATTGCGGTAGATGACTATTCACATGGAAACAGCATCACTACTTGGGTAAGGGTACGGAGTAAGAAAGAGAACCATATTCGACTATCCGAATATCTTACCAAAGGACGGTTACTGCTCATTGAAGGGACACTTTCGGCTTCACTGTGGAAGGATAAGGATGAAAACTGTCAGATTCAACTATCCATTACGGCAGACGCATTGGAGTTCATCAATACCGGAAAGCGTGAGGGTACAACTTCAGAAGCAGAGAGTCCGACGGATGCCGCAAGCAATGCACCTGTACCACCGGTAGCTATGCCGCAAGAGGACAAGGAAGACTTGCCGTTCTGATGATGTGCATATAGTATTGAACAACAATAAATACTAAATGTAGTATTTACTAATTATAGTAAAGTAGGAAGTTAGTAAGTTAGCTATTACTGAAAGTAGTACTTACTACATTTAGTTTATTAGTATTTTAGTATAGTAGTAAATACTAAAATACTCTTTTTAGTAAAATAGTATATACTAATTATAGTATTTACTAAGAATAGTATTATCTTTGTATCGCATATAAAGACATCAAATTATGACAAAAATTATAGCTGTTTTGAATCATAAGGGTGGGGTTGGCAAGACAACTACCACCATCAATCTTGCCGCTGCTTTGCGACAGAAGAAAAAGCGTGTACTGGCTATCGACATGGACGGGCAGGCAAATCTTACAGAATCGTGTGGTCTCTCCATTGAGGAAGAACAAACGGTGTATGGGGCAATGAGAGGTGAATATCCCTTACCGGTTATCGAACTGGAGAACGGACTTGCTGTTGTGCCGTCCTGTCTCGACCTGTCGGCGGCAGAATCCGAACTGATAAACGAGCCGGGACGTGAGTTGATACTGAAAGGCCTGATTGCGAAATTGCTTGACAGTCGGAAGTTTGACTACATCCTGATTGACTGTCCACCTTCACTGGGCTTGCTGACACTCAATGCCCTTACCACAGCGGACTTTCTGATTATTCCGGTGCAGGCACAATTCCTCGCCATGCGCGGAATGGCGAAGATTACAAGCGTAATTGAGATTGTCAAGGAACGCCTGAACCCGAACCTGAGTATTGGTGGCATTGTTATTACCCAGTTTGACAAGCGCAAGACACTCAACAAGAGCGTAGCTGAAATTATCAATGACTCTTTCTGTGACAAAGTGTTCAAAACGATTGTACGGGACAATGTGGCACTGGCCGAAGCTCCTATAAAGGGAAAGAACGTCTTTGAGTACAATAAGAACTGCAATGGAGCCAAAGATTATATGGCTTTAGCACAAGAGGTTTTGAAATTAAAATAAGACAATATGGGCAAGAGTGATTTATTGAAAGACAGTATGAAAAGCGGACTGGACGGATTGCTGTCATCCACGAAGAAATCTCCGCAAAAGAAGGAAGCCACACCACTTAAAACTGAAAAAGAGCCTGCGGTACATTGCAATTTCGTTATCGACAAGAGTGTTCATACGCGTATGAAATTCCTTGCTATTGAGAAGAATATGTCATTGAGAGACATTGTAAATGAGGCGATGAAGGAGTATTTGGTAAGTATTCTTAACCATCTTAAAAATATACACTTACCGTTCTTTTAAATCTGTGACTTCTGTTAGTACGTTATGCCGATATGTATTGCTACATATCAGTCATTGACAACCCTTTGTATGACAGGGAATAACCTTTGAACTCTCCCGTTGCACGCATGAAAGCGGCTGCTTTCGCTTCCAGTTTTTCCATGTCGATATTTTCGGCCTTGCGTTTGACTTCGAAAAATGTCGCCGTATCGTCCAGTTCGTTTTCAGCTACTATGTCTATTTCGTTCTCACCCTTGCGGTCCCACCAGCCTCCGATACGCGTATAGACTTGCCGTTCTATCAGTACACGCTTAAAGTAACGTTCAAGCATCAGACCGCTGAAAGTTTCATAATCCCGACCTATAATCATCTTCACACTTCCATAGTTCTCTATCTCCAGCATATAGCTGTACTTGTAGATGAAGCGGAACCAGAACGTGAAAAAATTATCCTCGATGACATACCGGACATTCTTGGCGGAACTCTTCTCGAACAGCGGTTGCTTCTTCGATATGATTTCGTATTCTTTTTCCAGCTTGGTAAGATAACCGCCGATTTCCTTGCCTACCACGTTTTCAATTTCCGAACGGGATGTTTTTCCTCGTGCAATGGCCGATAGTATGGAGAAATAGATTCCGTAATCCTTGCCGAACTCTTCGATAAGAATCGCTTTACCCTCGCCCAAAAATATGGAGTCGGCCTTTATAATCTGGTCGAGCATAGTCGTTTTGGTTGTTGCTCCTGCATCCACGAGTAGTTGTACATACTTCGCCACACCGCCCGTGAAAGCGTACAATGCCAGCAGATCTTCCGCCGTGTAGCCGGGGTTGTATTCCGAAAGAATATCTTTCAGAACAGTTGGGGTAAACGGACGCACAGTCATAAAGCGCGACTGCCGGTTATACAACGGCTCTTTCTTATCCTTGAATATCTTTGTCATCATGGAATAAATCGAACCACAGACAATCAGGTTAATACGGGACTTCGGGCTGTATAGATCCCAGATGCGCTGCATATCGCTGAACACCGATTTGTTCACACGGAAAAACTCCTGGAACTCGTCGATAAAGAGTGTGATGGGACGTTCTGCCGAAAGTTTCATCAGGTACTCGAACACATCGGTAAAGTGCTCGGCCCGCCCCATGGTTGGGACTCCCAACTTGTTCTCTATTTCAAGCCGGTAGTCCTCACACAAATCGCCTTCGGCTTTCCGGGCAACAAAGAAATAGAGAATCGGTTCGTCCTCGTATGCCTTCCACACGAGTGATGTCTTACCGATACGGCGACGTCCCGTTACCACTGTAAACTGAGCATTGTTTTTGGCCATTTCGCGAATCTTGCGAAGAGAGGCTATTTCTTCTGTCCTGTCAAAAAATCTCATATCCTTATCCTTTTTTATTGCTGTTTCCGAAACGTCTGTTTCCGAAACGGCTGTTTCGTTACTGCAAAAATAATGCAAATTTCTGGTAAAACAGGCAATTGATACAGATTTATTTAGCGAAATGGCTCAAAGGATTTTTATCTGGTAAGTTCCATTCCTGTTTTACACCGTCTGGTCTTACGTCCTTCCGCTTGTCCCGTTGTATCGTTAATCATCCCTTTATAGTTCCATCCGTTTTACCATCCGCCTTTCAGCGTATTCTTCCTTTTCTATATTCTTTTAATGCCACTCATCCGGTCCATTCCTGCCATCACCGGTTGGTTTTCCAGACGCGAAGGTGGACTGCCGCGCTTGATTCCGTCGCTTTGAAGTGCATTTCCTATAAAATTCTTCCTTTCTGCGAAAGAGTAATTTTCCGGAAAAAGCGTCGGAAATCGCTTATTCGTCAGTCCTTGTAAAGCATCTGTAAATCCCAAGCGGTTCAGGCAGAAAAGAGAACCGAACAAAGGGAAAATAAAAAATTAAATATTAAAACCAATTAAATTTTTATGATTATGGAAGCAACAGCAATTCAATCAGTAGAGAAAAACATCACAATGGTAGCATTGGCAAACGTGCAGCCGAGCAATTACAACCCACGTAAGAATTTTGACGAAGCGAGCCTTGCAGAACTTTCCGAGAGTATTCGTCAGCAGGGTGTGTTACAGCCTATTGGAGTACGCCCAATAGAAGACAACCGCTTTGAGATTGTTTTTGGAGAACGCCGATATCGTGCCTCCCTCATGGCAGGATTGGAAGACATTCCGGCTGTCGTTATGGAAATTTCAGACGAAGTTGCCGAAGAAATGGCGGTAACTGAAAACCTCCAGCGCAAGGATGTTACCCCGATAGAGGAAGCAAATGCCTACCAAAAGCTCATTGATAGTGGTCGCCACGATGTGCAGTCTTTGGCGGTGCAGTTCGGTAAAAACGAAAGCTATATCCGCACACGCCTTAAATTCGTTTCCTTAATGCCCGAAATCGCACAGCTTTTGGAACAGGACGAAATCACAATCAGCGTAGCGAGCGAAATTTGCCGTTATGGGGAAGATATTCAGAAAGAGGTGTACAACAAGCATCTTAAAGAGGGGGTGCAGTACAATAGTTGGCGAGGAATGAAAGCCTCTGATGTTGCACGGAACATCGAACGGCAATATACCACCGACTTGGAGCGATACGCATTTGACAAGACCCTCTGTCTGTCGTGTCCTCACAATACAAATAATATGATGTTATTTTGCGAGGGTGGTTGCGGAAATTGCGCCAATCGTACTTGCCTTGCTGAAATGAATGCAGCATATCTCACGGAGAAAGCCGTGCGCCTTATGGAAGAACGCCCTGAGGTATCCCTCTGCTATGAAAGTTTCAACAGCAATGAAGCCGTAGTAGAACGTCTTACCGCCATGGGTTACGAAGTGGAAAGCCTTAACTATTATGCAAAGGCATATCCCGAACAGCCCGAAGCACCCCGAAAAGATGAGT
>OOBB01000724.1_pt1 | contig 14748 bp, 9 predicted proteins | sample 1671661 | NCBI WGS metagenome assembly OOBB01 (sample SAMN06348179, study PRJEB24527) | human gut metagenome | biome: human gut; feature: ankylosing spondylitis patient; material: feces | host: Homo sapiens | place: China | collected 2015-10
ATGAATATGCTAATATAATTTTGTATGGCGTAAATCAACTATAATCGAAATCATTCTTTACGTCTGATACCAAATGATTATATTTAAAGTAGAATAAGGAGTTATCATGAGTAAAAACTGTATCGTTGCACAGTCTGGAGGACCAACAGCCGCTATCAATGCATCTCTTGCCGGCGTTGTTGCCGCTGCCAGAGATTTTGGAATATATGATAAAATTTATGGTGCGATTCACGGAATTCAGGGCGTGCTGAAGAAACATTTTCTGGATTTGTCAGACAAGGATGACGCATTCATCCAGAAGCTTGCACGCACACCAGCCATGTACCTCGGTTCCTGCCGGTTCAAGCTGCCAGATATGAAGGACGACGTTTCTATGTACGAAGAAATCTTCTCCATCTTTGAGGAAATGAACATCGGTGCATTCTTCTATATCGGCGGAAACGATTCCATGGATACGGTTGCCAAGCTCTCTGCTTACGCGGCTTCCATCGGCAATGATATCCGCATCATCGGTGTGCCAAAGACGATCGACAACGATCTGATCATGACAGACCATACACCAGGCTTTGGCTCTGCTGCCAAATACATTGCAAGTTCCATCCGTGAGATTGCCTATGACACCTATATTTACGATCTGGAAAGTGTCAATATCATCGAGATCATGGGACGGGATGCCGGCTGGTTGACTGCTGCTTCTGTGCTTGCAAGAAATGAATTCAGCCTTGCACCACATCTGATCTACCTGCCGGAGGTTGCCTTCGACAAGGAGCAGTTCATCACAGACTTAAAGGAAATGGTAAAGAAATACAAGAATGTCATCGTCGCTGTCTCTGAAGGTATCCGCGACAAGGACGGCAACTACATCTCTGCTACCGATGCTGCCGCTGACAAGTTCGGACATGCACAGTTGAGCGGTGCCGGAAAGACACTGGAATACCTTGTAAAGGAAAAGCTCGGCATCAAGGTTCGTTCCGTCGAAGTCAATGTTCTGCAGCGTTGTGCCGGACACATGGCAAGTATGACAGACTTAACGGAGTCGTTCCTCTCCGGCAAGCATGCGGTTGTTCTCGCCAAGAACGGAGAAAGCGCACAGATGGTAAGTCTGCATCGTCTGTCGAATGCTCCATACACCTACGAGCTTTCCAATACTCCGGTCAGTGAAGTTGCAAATCAGGCAAAGGAAGTGCCTGTCTCCTGGATCACGCCTGACCACCACGACGTGACCGCAGAAATGATTGCGTATTTGAAACCGCTCGTCGCCGGGGAAGTTCCAACGGACTACGCGGACGGTATCGCGGATTACTTGGATGTTTCGCATCTGACGAAAGTTTATGGGAAGTAAAACCCGAAGTTCAATACATTAAAATGGAATTGGCGTGTCCGCACAATCATAAATGAGAATGTGTGCATGCATGTTTGCCAACCTTCGATACGATAATATAAATTGCACACATAATATAAGCCATCAACAGACCATTGGAGCACATCAGCACTTAGCGATTGGAGGGACAATTTGAAAAATTGTTTCTCCAGAGCTTAGTGTCTGTTATGTGCGGAAGTGAGCGAAAGCGCGTCTGTAGATGGCTTTATATTACTGTGTGCAATTCTTATTAAATTTTCATAGGTTGGCAAACATGCCTCTAGAAATCATTTGAGTAGCCGTTGAGGAATGTGTCAACTTCCTTCGCTGCGTCACGTCCCTCGCGGATCGCCCATACAACCAGCGACTGCCCACGGTGCATATCGCCACATGTGTACACCTTGTCCACATTCGTCTTGTGCTCGCCCGGAGCTGTCTCCACATTCGTGCGCGCATTCAGCTTCACACCGAACGCATCTGCCACATATTTCTGTGTACCGAGGAATCCGGCTGCAATCAAAATCAGATCACACTCAATCGTGTACTCGCTGTCCGGGATTTCCTTCATGTTCATACGTCCAGTCTCTGGATCCTTCTCCCATGCAAGCTTCACACATTTTGCTGCACAGACCTGACCATCCTTGTTCTTCACGATCTCTTTTACGGTTGTCTCATAGATACGTGGATCGTGTCCAAACTTCGCGATTGCCTCCTGCTGACCATAATCCGTCTTCAGGACTCTCGGCCACTCCGGCCATGGGTTATTTGCTGCACGTGTCTCTGGAAGCTTCGGCATCATCTCCAGCTGTGTCACTGCAACCGCACCCTGGCGGATGGATGTTCCGACACAGTCATTTCCAGTATCACCACCACCGATGACAAGCACCTTTTTACCCTTGGCACTGACATATTTTCCATCTGCAAAATTTGAATTGAGCAGACTTCTCGTTGTTGTCTTTAAGAAGTCAACTGCGAAATAGATTCCCTTCGCGTCACGTCCGGTTACCTTGATATCACGTGGATTTGATGCGCCACACGCAAGGACAACGGCATCGTATTCCTCCAACAGCTTCTCCGCCTTTACGTTCTTCACCTTGGCATCGGTCAGATAACCTGCCATCTCATCACCCTTGGCAACTGCCGGATTCTGGTTGTTCTTTCCATTTGCAATTTCTGTTCCGGTCACGAACTCGATGCCCGTCTTCTTCAGACAGTCGATCTTACGGTCGATAATCTGCTTCTCCAGCTTCATGTTCGGAATACCATACATCAGAAGTCCACCGAGACGGTCACTACGCTCAAATACCGTTACCTGATGTCCTCTGCGGTTCAACTGATCGGCGGCTGCAAGACCGGATGGACCCGAACCAACGATGGCAACACGCTTTCCACTCCGTACTTTTGGCGGCTCACAGTTCACATAGCCCTTCTCGTAAGCATTTTCGATAATGCTCCGCTCATTTTCCTTCGTGCAGACTGGATCTCCGTTGATATTACAGGTACATGCTGCCTCACAGAGTGCCGGGCAGACACGGCTTGTAAATTCCGGGAAGTTATTCGTCTTGGAGAGGCGCTTATACGCCATCTCCATATTTCCTGTATACACATTATCATTCCACTCCGGCACGAGGTTATTCAGCGGACAACCGGACGCCATACCGGCAATCATCTTGCCATACTGGCAAAACGGCACACCACAGTCCATACAACGTGCCGCCTGTTTGCGCTGTTCTTCCATTGAAAGCGGCTCGTGAAACTCGTTAAAATTCTTTATGCGCTCAAGAGGTGGTACTTCCTTGCTGGTCTGTCTTTCATACTCCATAAATCCTGTACTTTTTCCCATAAGTCATACGCTCCTCTCTCTTAATGATTCTTGATTGCATAGAATGCTTCGATCAACGCCTGCTCGCTGGAAAGTCCCTTGACCTCCATCTGACCGATCGTCGACATCATCTTCTTGTAATCATGTGGGATAATCTTCTTAAATTTCGGCAGGTACTCCTCGAAATGCTCGAGTACTTCCTTGCCGCGCTTGGAATTCGTACACTGAACATGCTCCACGATCATGTCCTTTAATTCCATAACATCGTATTTATCAACGACAGACTCAACCTCGACCATCTGCTTGTTGAGCTTCATGTAAAGGTCGCTGTCCATATCAAGTACATATGCGATACCGCCGCTCATACCAGCCGCGAAGTTCTTGCCGGTTGGTCCAAGGATCACGACACGGCCACCTGTCATGTACTCGCAGCCATGCTCGCCGACGCCCTCGACAACTGCCGTTGCACCGGAGTTACGAACAGCAAAACGCTCACCGGCAACACCGTTGATGAATGCCTTACCGGAAGTTGCTCCATAGAGCGCAACATTTCCGACGATGATATTCTCGGATGCATCATAGCGGATACCATCCTGTGGGTAGACGATGATCTTACCACCGGAAAGTCCCTTACCGATATAATCGTTGCTGTCGCCAACCAGTTCCAGTGTGAGTCCCTTCGGGATAAATGCACCGAAACTCTGTCCACCGCTGCCGTGGCATTTGACAACAAATGTATCCTCATCCAGAGTTGTTCCATATTTCTTCGTAATCTCAGAACCGAAGATCGTACCGAGTGAACGGTTGATATTCGATACATCAATCTCGATGGTCTTCTTCTGCTTCTTCTCAAGCGCAGGTCCAAGCTTCTTCATAAGAACCGTCTCATCGACCGTCTTCTCAAGTTCGAAGTTATAAGGATTCTTATTTGCATAGCTGATCTTACTCTGTGCATCATTCGCAAACGGATTGTCTATGATACGGGACAGATCAACATTATATTCCTCAGCCATCTTGCCGGCCTTGATCAGGTCTGTTCTTCCTACCAGCTCATCCACCGTACGCACGCCAAGCTTTGCCATATATTCACGAAGCTCCTGTGCTGCAAACCGCATGAAATTCATGACATATTCCGGCTTACCCTTGAACCGTTTGCGAAGCTCCGGATTCTGCGTAGCCACGCCGACCGGACAGGTATCCAGATTACATACACGCATCATGACACATCCCATTGTTACAAGCGGTGCTGTCGCAAATCCGAACTCCTCCGCACCAAGGATTGCCGCGATTGCAATATCACGGCCGGTCATCAGCTTACCATCGGTCTCAAGAATTACCTTGTTACGAAGGTCGTTCATAATAAGCGTCTGGTGTGTCTCAGCCAGACCAAGCTCCCAAGGAAGTCCTGCATGATGGATGGAATTTGCCGGAGCAGCGCCCGTACCACCATCATAACCGGAGATCAGAATAACCTGTGCGCCCGCCTTTGCAACACCAGCAGCAATCGTGCCGACACCAGCTTCGGATACAAGCTTTACGGAGATACGTGCATCTGTATTTGCATTTTTACAATCATAGATCAACTGTGCCAGATCCTCGATCGAATAGATATCGTGATGTGGCGGTGGTGAGATCAGACCTACGCCCGGCGTTGAATGTCTGGTCTTGGCGATCCAAGGATATACCTTTCCGCCCGGCAGATGTCCACCTTCACCCGGCTTCGCACCCTGTGCCATCTTAATCTGAATCTCTTTCGCACTTGTCAGATATTCGGATGTAACACCGAATCGACCGGAAGCAACCTGTTTAATCGCAGAACAACGATTCACGCCGTCCTTGCTTCCACGCATACGTTCCAAGCTCTCGCCACCCTCACCGGAATTGGACTTGCCGCCGAGACGGTTCATGGCGATTGCCATACACTCATGTGCCTCCTGCGAAATGGATCCATAAGACATGGCACCTGTTTTAAATCTCTTTACAATGGAATCAACCGGCTCTACCTGATCGATCGGGATTCCACCATTTTCCGGATAATTAAACTCCATCAGTCCACGCAGATGGAACGCTTTTTCTTCATCATCAATCGCTGCAGAATACTGTTTGAACAGATCATAGTTGTCTGTCCATGTTGCCTGCTGCAGAAGATGAATCGTGTTCGGATTATACAGATGCTCCTCTTTCCCGCTTCGCATCTTGTGGCTTCCGATACTCTCCAGACTCAGGTTCGTATACAATCCAAGTGGATCAAATGCAGAATTATGCAGTTCCTCCACATGGCGCTGGATATCTTTAATTCCGATACCACCGACACGGCTTACCGTGTTCGTGAAATATTTCTTTACAAATTCCTCGGACAGTCCGACTGCCTCGAAGATCTGTGACCCCTGATAAGACTGCACCGTAGAAATACCCATCTTCGATGCGATCTTTACGATACCATGCAGGACTGCGCTGTTGTAATCATTGACTGCCGCATAGAAATCCTTGTTCAGGAAATGCGTATCAACCATGTCCTTGATCGTATCGATTGCCAGATATGGGTTGATTGCACAAGCACCATAACCAAGCAACGTTGCAAAATGATGTACCTCACGTGGCTCTGCACTCTCGATGACCAAAGCTACCGAAGTACGCTTCTTCGTGCGGACCAGATGCTGCTGCATCGCAGATACCGCAAGCAGAGACGGAATCGCTACGTGGTTCTCATCGACACCACGATCCGATAAGATCAGGATATTGGCTCCATCACGGAAGAACTTATCTGCCTCGACGAAGATACGGTCGATTGCCTTCTCTAAGGATGTATTCTTATAATAAGTAATTGGCACAACGGCTGCCTTCAAGTTCTCTGTATTCAGATTCTTGATCTTCAACATATCCGTATTCGTCAGAATCGGATTGTTGATGCGAAGCACGCGGCAGTTCTCCGGTTTCTCTTCGAGGATATTACCATCACGTCCAAGGTAAACCGTCGTCGATGTGACGATCTCCTCACGGATCGCATCGATTGGCGGGTTCGTTACCTGCGCAAACAACTGATGGAAATAGTTAAACAACGGAAGCTTTTGGTTGGAAAGCACCGCAAGCGGGGTATCATCACCCATTGCTGCGATCGCCTCTGCTCCATTCTGTGCCATTGGAAGAATTGCTGTCTTAAACTCCTCGTAGGTATAACCAAATGCTTTCTGCAGACGGCTTCTCTCCTCGTTGGAAAGCTCCGGCACACGCTCATTTGGAATTGGAATATCGGTCAGATATGTCAGATTGCTGTCGAGCCATTCACCATATGGCTGTGCATTTGCATACTGATTTTTCAGCTCATCATCCGAGATCAGCTTTCCTGCCTTCGTATCGACGAGAAGCATCTTACCCGGACGTAAACGATCCTTCATCACTACATGTTCCGGCTCAATATCCAAAACACCGACCTCGGAAGAAAGAATCAGATAATCATCATCGGTAATATAATAACGGGAAGGACGAAGTCCGTTACGGTCAAGCACGGCTCCCATGTAATCGCCATCGGTAAAGAGCATGGATGCTGGTCCATCCCAAGGCTCCATCATCGTTGCGTAATACTGATAGAAATCACGCTTTGCCTTCGGCATATATTTATTGGAATCCCAAGGCTCCGGAATCAGGATCATAACTGCAAGTGGAAGCGGCATTCCGTTCATAACGAAGAACTCCAGCGCATTGTCCAGTCTTGCAGAATCGGAACCATCCGGATCAAGTACTGGTGTAATCTTGTGGAACTCTCCTTTGAAATACTCGGAATCCATTGTCTCCTCACGGGCAATCATACGGTCTTCGTTACCACGGATTGTATTGATCTCACCATTGTGAACAAGGAAACGATATGGATGCGCACGCAGCCAGCTCGGTGTTGTGTTCGTTGAGAATCTGGAATGTACCAGACCAATGGCTGACTCATAATCCTCATCCTGCAGATCCTGATAGAACAAGCGAAGCTCGCCTACCAGAAACATTCCTTTATATACGATCGTACGACTTGAAAGAGATGGAACATACGTATCCTCATTTGACTGCTCAAATACTCGGCGTACTACGAACAGCTTCCGGTCAAAATCAAGTCCACGCTCCACGTTCTTTGGACGCTTCACAAATGCCTGCATAATATATGGCATAACAGCGACAGCCTTATGTCCAAGGATTCCCGGATTCGTCGGAACTTTTCTCCAGCAGAGGAATTCCAGTCCTTCCTTCTCCACGATGATCTCGAACATCTTCATTGCCTGCTTACGCTGAAGCTCATTCTGTGGGAAGAAGAACATACCAATACCATAATCACGTTCCTCTCCAAGCTCCACGCCAAGCTCCTTTGCTGCCTTCTTGAAGAACTTGTGTGAGATCTGAAGCAATATACCAACACCGTCACCGGTCTTTCCTTCTGCATCCTTACCGGCACGATGTTCCAGATTCTCCACAATCCGAAGTGCATCGCTGACTGTCTTGTGTGTCTTAATACCCTTAATGTTTACTACTGCACCAATACCGCAGTTATCATGTTCAAAGCTGCTATCATACATGCCCTGTTCTGCGATATGCGCTCTTTCATCTCTTATCTGCGTCATGCTTGTCTTTCCTTTCTCGAAAAAATCTTGTGCTGGCGAAAATCAAGTAAAACACATTTTTCACTTTGTTTTCTCAACTCATGCGCCTATAATACAACACTTTATTCGAAATGTAAACCATTTTTTGTATTTTTGTGGAAAATAACAAGCAAATCCATATTTTCACAAAGTTTTTTCACTATCATTTCAGAATACATGCACTTCTGAATAATCACTTATACAAAAAAGAAACGCATCCCTCACAGTATTCTGTAAAAAATGCGTTTCTTCTATATATAATACGTTTCAAAATAATAACTTTATTCGGTCGGCGGATTGAAGATATTCAAATCAATCTCCTGTGCTCCAACTCCCGTCTCACTCTGAAGGGAAGAACTAATGCCTTGTACTTTAGAGGTCGGCGTGTAATCCTGTGTTCCGAACAGGAACTCATGCAATGCGGATACATTCGTTGTCAGATCTGCAGGAACAAGTACGGCACCCTTTGCATCTGTTGTGACTGGTGCATATGCCATCGGGAATCCGATTGTATCTCCAAGGTTATAATCAAACATATCCTTTGCAAGACTCATCAGCTCTTTCTTTGTCAAGCTTGTATAAATGTTTGGGAATACATCATCAATAATATCATTGATGGTTGACAAATCGGAACTCTTTGCCTTCTGAATCATCTTCGCAATAACGGTTCTCTGTCTCTCTGTACGGGTGATATCTCCCTGATCTGTACTACGGATACGTGCCCAGCCAGTTGCCTGTGTACCATTCAGCAACTGTGTACCTGCTGAAAATACACCATCAGAATATTCGCCGGAAATACCAATCTGCTCTGTAATACATGCATTCAGCATCTCAAGCTCTGCTTCACGGACATCGATCGTAATTCCACCCAGATCATCAATCGCCTGTGCCAACGCTGTAAAGTTAACCGTTACGAAATCTGTAATCTCTAAATCCAGGTTTGCATTCAATGCACGGACTGCCATCTCTGGACCACCATATGCATATGCATGTGTAATCTTCGTCGTGATACCGCCATCATAATCTACCTGAAGCAGGGAATCACGATATACTGAAGCAAGCTTTACTTCCTTTGTATCATTGTTAATACTTGCGATAATGATAGAGTCACTTCGGTTTCCTTCCGCCATGGAAGTTGTGCTTCTAGAGTCGATACCAAACAATGCAATTGTCCGATATCCCTTCTGTGCCTCATTCGCATCTTCATTAATATCCAAATTTTCTTTACTGTCATCCCAATTTGTCGGGCGGTTAATGTTGTCTAATTTTTGATTTGCATAAAAGAATAAAAAACATAACAACGATTTCAATCAGAAATGCAATTCCCCATTTGGCATTTGCACTCATGCCTGCCTTTTTCCTGCTCATATTCTTATCCTTCCATCTTTGTGTTTTTTCTAAACCAAACTATTTACCTATCATACATGATTCTTCATAAAATTACAATATTCTTTTTCCTTATTTGCTAATTTTTCAAAAAACTTTCATATTTTGACTGTTGTAAACAAAGTATGCCTATGCTATACTAAATTAAATTTTGACTACTATATTATGGAAGGAATTTATTTGAATATATGAATTTTAAGGAACGAAAGAACTTATTGGAGGGGAAGCAACAGGTACATCTATTACGCTTTCTCGACCAGTTAAATGATGATGAAAAGCAAATCTTATTTTCACAGATCGATGCAGTTGACTGGGGATTTGAACAGGCATTTCACAACGACAAGAAAAAAGAAGATACCATGATTGAGGAGATCGATGCACTGCATCTGGATAAGATCCAGGCAGATTCAGAACGTTATCGTTCTATCGGCTTGCAGGCAATCAAGGAAGGAAAGCTTTGCCTTTTGCTTCTCGCCGGAGGACAGGGCACTCGTCTTGGTTTCGACAAACCAAAGGGCTGTTTCAATGTTGGTATTACAAAGGAACTCTACATCTTCCAGCTTTTGATTGAGCACACGTTAGACATCGTGCGTGCTGCAGATGCATGGATTCCGCTTTATATTATGACGAGCAACATTAACTATCAGGATACTGTGACTTTCTTTGAAGCACATGATTATTTTGGTTATAACCCAGCTTATGTACATTTCTTTGTACAGGAATTGAACCCGGCTACGGACTTTAACGGAAAGATTCTGTTGAAATCCAAATACGAGCTTGCCCTGTCTCCAAACGGAAACGGCGGTTGGTTCTCTTCTATGCACAAAGCTGGACTTCTGGAAGGAATTTTTGAATCCAATCTGGAATGGATCAATGTATTTTCTGTGGACAATGTATTGCAGCGGATTGCCGATCCGGTATTCTTAGGTGCAACCATCGACAGTGGAAAGATGAGTGGAGCAAAGGTTGTCCGCAAAGCGTGTCCGGAAGAAAAAGTTGGTGTCATGTGCAAGGAAGATGGCAAGCCACATATTATCGAGTATTACGAAATGACTGATGATATGTTGAACAAGCGTCTGCCAGATGGCAGTCTTGCCTACGGATTTGGAGCTATCCTGAACTATCTGTTCCCAATCCAGAAATTGAAGGAAACTTTGGATAAATCCATGCCGTTGCATATAGTAAAGAAAAAGGTTCCTTACGTGGACGAATCCGGTAATCCGGTTACCCCGGCAGAGCCAAATGCATTTAAATTTGAGACATTGGCTCTCGATCTGATCCACGAGATGGACGACTGTCTGATCTTCGAGGTCGACCGCGAGCATGAATTTGCGCCAGTCAAGAACAGCACAGGAGTTGATTCCGTCGATACTGCCCGCGCATTGCTGGAGAAAAACGGCTATACACTTTAATACAACGAAAAAAAGAGAGTCCATATCTCAACGATTTGGACTCTCTTTTTAATTCTGATTCTAAATTCTAATTCGAGAAAATCTGTACCCAGTAATATCCATATTCTGAATTCGGAATATACACATAACCAACACCCAGTCTCTTAAAACCGGCATTGAGGATGTTGCTCCGATGTCCCGGCGAATTCATCCAACCATTCATTACAGCAGAAGAATTTCCGTATCCCGCCGCAATATTCTCTCCCGCCGACCAATAGGAATACCCGATCTGATCTAACACGGTAAAACATTTTCTTCCATCTGGACGTGTATGGGAAAACAAGGTTGCAATCTCCTGCGCCCGGATATTGGCTGCTTTTGTAAGCTCTGGATCTAAGGAAAGTGCCGCAATACCATTTGCCTGCCGCTGTGCATTACACTGTGCCAGAACTTCCTGTGCCTGTGTTGAGTAGTTCGCAGTTGGCGTCCCTTTGATATAGGCTTTCTTTCCATCCTCAAACTGACTGGTATCACTGTTCTTTGGCACAAGCTTAATCTGGATTGCCTCTAAACGTTTTGCCATGCCGCTTGTTCCGGCAGTCTCACCATTCTTCGCCCATCCAAGCCAGCCATAGCTCTGTGCGTGAACCCGATAGTATACATCATAATAATATGCAACCTCTCCATATAATTCCAGTTCGATTGCCTCTAAACGTTTCGCCTGCCCACTCGTTCCAGACATGGCACCATTACTGACCATCTTTGTCTCCCAGCCATACGTCTGCACATGTGTCCGATATGAGATGCCGCCATAATACCGGTTTCCGGTCAATTTTACTTCGATTGCTTCCAGACGTTTTCCTTCGCCGGTCGTGCCGCTCGTCTTCCCATCCGTAAGCCAGCTCATCCAGCCATGTGTCTGGCAATGCACACGATACTGCACACCCATATCTACAATCTGACTCTTCGGAACCAGTTTAATCTCGATGCCCTCTAATCGTTTTGCCTGTCCGCTCGTTCCAGCCATGACACCGTTCTTCACCCAGTCCATCCAGCCATAGGTCTGACAATGCACACGATATACAACATCGTAATGTTTTGCCACTTCGCCGGTAAGCTGAATCTCAATGCCTTCCAGACGTTTTGCCTGTCCACGGCTGCCGCTTTTCTCTCCATTGTATGACCAATCCTGCCAGCCATAGCTCTGGATATGTGTCTTGTACTGGATGCTTCCGGAATATTCATCACCGGTCAGTTTGACGCGAATCTCCTCTAAACGTTTTGCCTGTCCTTTCGTTCCTGCCATCGTACCATCATGAACCCATCCCTGCTGGTCACCATAGGTCTGTACATGCACGGTATAGGTAACACCCATCTTGGTTGCTGCCTTCGCAGTTTTCGTAGTGCCAATTCCTGTTACAACAGAAACGAGCATTGCAACGACAAGAAGCCACGCCTGCATTCGCTTCCATGCTTGTCTTTTCATAATTTCCGCCCCCTTGCATTCGATACGACGTGCCCGCATCGGCATTATAGATGATTTCGCACGTCTTATTTATTTGCGTACATGTCGTCATAGTACTTCTGATAATCACCACTTGTCACGTTCTTCATCCAGTCCTCATGCTCGAAGAACCATGCGATTGTCTTCTTGATACCAGTTGCAAAATCGGTCTCCGGATACCAGCCGATTTCCGCCTTGATCTTGTCCGGTGCGATTGCATATCTTCGGTCATGTCCCTTACGATCTTCTACATAAGTGATCAGATCCTTCGATACAAGTGCACGTCTTGGATCATCCGCCGGAAGCATCTCCTGCAGCGTATCAATGATAATATTGATGATTTCAATATTCTGCTTCTCATTATGTCCACCGACATTGTATGTCTCAAACAGACGTCCCTGCTCCTGAACCATATCGATTGCCTTGGCATGATCCTCAACAAACAACCAGTCACGGACATTCTTACCATCACCATAAACCGGAAGCTTCTTGCCCTGCAATGCATTGTTGATAATCAGAGGAATCAGCTTCTCCGGGAACTGGTAAGGTCCATAATTGTTACTGCAGTTCGTGATATTTGCAGGGAACTTATAAGTGTCCATATATGCCTTTACAAGCATATCCGAGCTTGCCTTACTTGCAGAATATGGGCTGTGTGGTTCATATGGTGATGTCTCATAGAAAAATGCATTCTTATCGTCCGGAAGGGAACCGTACACCTCATCGGTCGATACATGCAGGAACTTCTTGCCTTCCTTGAATGTGCCATCCGGCAGCTCCCATGCAGCCTTCGCGCAGTTCAGCATAACGGCGGTACCAAGTACATTCGTCTGTACGAATACTTCCGGATGCTTGATACTTCTGTCTACATGAGACTCCGCTGCGAAATGTACCACGCGGTCGATATCATTCTCAGCAAAAATCTTCGAGATTGCTTCCTTATCGCAGATATCTGCCTTTACAAATGTGTAATTCTCTCGGTCTTCGATATCCTTCAGATTCTCAAGATTGCCTGCATATGTCAGCACATCGACGTTGATAATGCGAATCTCGTTATCATACTTCTTAAACATGTAGTGAATATAATTGGAACCGATAAATCCGGCACCACCAGTTACTAAATACGTTCTCACTTTTCTACCTCCTTAAATCATTCCTTTATTTTCTTGATTTTGTCTCGCGCTTTTGAGTCGAAACACAATCCGGTATATTCGAATATGTGTTTGTTATGTATTTATTATACAGGGTGCCCCTAGGGCATAGTCAAGTGTTTTTTTCATTTTTTTACAAGAAATATTCCTGCATCCTTTGTAATGTGAAAGCCATCCACTATTTTCTTCTTCATAAATGTCCGGAATTCCTTGTATTTATGCGCAATATACTGATTCTGATTTCCGTGACACGACAAAACATATGAGATCAGCGGTTCGGCATCGTCAATCTCAATCGCATCTTCATACTGCCGCCACTCCACCTGCTCAAATGTACTTTGAAGAATATCTGTTCCATTCTCCTTGCCAAACCGGTCATACAGATTCTCCGCCGCAAGCACAATTCGGTCATCAAACTCCATGACTAACCGGCTGATTTCCTTCATATGCGCCGAGCCATACGTACCCGCAACAAGCACACCTCCCGGTTTCAGCACGCGTTGGATCTCCCGGCACGCCTGCCCGATGTCATCGCAGTAAAAGAGCACATGGTTCGCCACGACCAGATCAAAGGTTTCGTCTGCAAACGGAATCGCCTCACAACCGCAGATCGCATACGAAAACACTGCATCCTCCCTGCCGATTTCGCGTCTTGCATCACGCAGCATACCATCGGAAATGTCCGTAACTGTAATTGAAATATCCTCTGGAAACTTCTCTGCATTTTCCACCCAGAGGTCTCCGGCACCGCAGCCAAGCTCCAGAATCTTCTGCCCCGGCTTTACCTGCATCTGCTCATAGATCCACGGGAACCAGCCCTGTTTATTGACCGAATACTGCTTGTGCAGGTTGATCCGCGCCATGATATTCGAAGCATCCTTGTACTGCTTCTTCAGGATGCTCTCCAGGTCTGCCACCTGAATCAACTCGAACAACTTCGACCAGTCTACTTCCCGGTCTGCCTGCAGATCATCGGTTGCCTCCCGAATCGTGCTTGCGACCAATTGTAACTGTTCAATGCGGTCTTCCACCAGCTTCTGCTGGATGTTCAGGGAGTTGACGATAAAATGCTTATCTGCATCGTCCACCTGCATCTCCTTGATATCTCCCAGCGAGAATCCAAGATACTTTAACAGGAGGATCTGCTGGAGCTTCGCGAGATCCTTCTCCGTGTAGTAACGCGCGCCGGAATCGCTGACAAAGGATGGCTTCAGGATGTTCTTCTCATCGTAGTAGCGGATGGTTTTCTTCGTAATATTCGCTTGTTTCATAAACTCGCCTGTCGAGTAATATCCTTCTTTTTTCATAGTGTTTTTCCTTTTGCTTATCAAGAGAATACGGAGGTAAATATTTTGTTAAATATATCCACGCCATATTTTGAAATATCAGATGTATTGTAACTAAGAAGTTCTAGATGTTCTGATTCACATAATGATATAGGACGCAACCGCCTTGCGGGTATTGCCCCCTCGCTTCGCTCGGCGGCAGGTTGTCGGGCGCATCCTAAATATGAACTTC
>OOBB01000734.1_pt1 | contig 14615 bp, 7 predicted proteins | sample 1671661 | NCBI WGS metagenome assembly OOBB01 (sample SAMN06348179, study PRJEB24527) | human gut metagenome | biome: human gut; feature: ankylosing spondylitis patient; material: feces | host: Homo sapiens | place: China | collected 2015-10
TGGAGACCTTTTTTTGTTTAGGAGGGTATGGCATCCTGCCATACCCACGCCGCCTCCTATGGTTAGTGATAGCGTGGGTATAGCAAGATGCTATACCCTCCTATGGTTTGTGTTTGCATGGGTATAGCAAGATGCGATACCCTCCTATGGTTAGTGTTTGCATGGGTATAGCAAGATGCGATACCCTCCTATGGTTCGTGATAGCGTGGGTATAGCAAGGATGCTATATCCTCCTATGATTTGCTGGAAGATACGCTCAAATCCTGGTAGATGCAACCTGCATCTTCCAGCCATTATCCCTTTGATACGCAACGCGCTACGCTGAAAATGGAAGATATGGTAGATAATTTCGACTATTTTAAAAATATTAACTAAAATATATTGTTGGTCTTAATACATTTTGCTTTATTTGCAACTGAATAATATTCTTTGTACAATACGAAACTAATTAATACTAAACCCAAACGATTATGAAAACAAAACTTTTACCCCCCCCAATTGCTCGCCTTTTGCTTGTAATTATTATTTGTTTACCCGTATTGGGTAGCAATATGTTCGCTCAAACAGCAGAGTCGTATGTCGTGTTAGATAATGCAGCCGGAACGCTGACCTTCAAACACGATGCAAATAAACCCGCAGGAGCGTTCTCGCTGAATGAGGGTGAGCTTTATCCCGCTTGGTATGCAATGGCAGGTGATCATACCGGGTATAATGAAAACAATATTAAGAAAGTTGTCTTCGATTCTTCTTTTGCTAATGCTCGCCCAACGAATTGTTGTTTTTGGTTTGTGGGATGTAAAGATTTAACAGTTATCGAGGGTCTTGAATATCTTAACACAGAGAAAGTGACGAGCATGAGATCCATGTTTGTTAATCCGGCAAAACGAAATGTGCTCGATTTGAAAAACGAAACGTGCAAAAATCGGGAAAAACGAAACGTGCAAAAAATTTCGCACACACGACACTTTAAAACAACAAAAAAGCAGTCCAAAACGGGCTGCTTTTATAGTTTTTGAACGGCGGACAAACAGTGTTCAAACGAGGTTCAAATTATGCGGCATTAGACTTCACGAGCATCATATCTTTGTAATCTGCGTCATAGTTCACATGCGCATTGAACTCGAAACGCTTACAACCTTCGAACGGATTGCCGAGCGTTTTATTCTTGCCTAACCATTCACAAAGCTCAATGATAGACGACTTATCTGATGTAAAATAAACAAACGGCTTTCCTTTGAGCACATTCAACACATCGAGATAGTCAGACAAATGCCAGTACATTTTGTATGTTCCGACCTCTGTGGACAAATAAGGAGGGTCCACTATAAACACCACATTCGGCTCGTCTTTATATTTTTCGTATAGTTCACGATAGTCACATGATTCAATCGTCAAACCTTCCAGATAGTCCTCACTTGTCGGGTAGTCGTTCTTTCGGATATTATTGTATAATGTCTGCTTCTCCATTTCCTCGATGCTCAGTTCGTACTTCATCGAGAACATCACCGATGCCGAGATGGTTATAAAATCAATATAGCCCACCGTTTGCTCCTCATGTCTCAAACGTTCAAACATCTTCTCACGCATCACACCATCTATCCGCTTGTGCTTTGGCGTATTGCCAACTATCTCTCGCAAATCAGCGAGCAGCGTATTTGTCGGACGTATATGTGCCAATCTCTCGCGGTAGTTGTCGTAGTCGTTATATACCACAGTTGCCTCTGGGCGCAAATGCTTCGTTATATGGGACAGCAAACCGCTGCCACCGAACAAATCCACAAACACTGTCTTGTCGTTGAACTGGGGCAGAATCTTGATATACTCCTTTGCAAACATGCGCTTCTGTCCGACAAAAGGCAGAGGTGCTGCCATGTGCATTTTCCCTCTCATACGTTCAGCTCAAATTTTATATTATCCTCACCAGCGAGAAGTCGTTCAGTGGGCTTTATGTTGTTTTCATAGATGTGTACATTCGCCAGGTTCAGCGTGATAGACTTTAGCGGCAAGTCTATCTGTCGAGCCATCAGATAAAGGTGGTAAATGTCTGAAGGCAGTCCGAGGTTTGCATCGGAGCTGCGCTGATATGCCGACACAACCAATGCATCGTCCTCTATTTGAAACTGCACAAGGCTCAGGCACGGTGCCTGGTTGCTCTCTGCATCCGTTGCTCCAAGAAACAGTACATAGTTTTTGCTGTTGCGTTTCTCCTTGTTGATGCGCTCAATAAGTGGTGGCAGTTTCTCCATGTAGGTCGGGTAGCTGTTTACCAATGTCTGGCCGCAGTAGTCCCACCATGCTATGCCTGCCTCACGGTATCGTTCCACATTGCGCTCTCCTTGCATAAACAGTTTCAGCTCTTCTTTCAGTTTCTTCCTCGCTATGCCGTGGCTCTCAAATATGTCGAGCAGGTCAGCCGGTGTGAGCGTCAGCTGCTCGTTGAGCAAGTATTTTATCTTGCCTTTTTTGTTCTGTTGGGTCTTGCCTTCAGCAAGCACCTTCCCCAATAATAAATAGTATTTGTTCATCGTGTTTTATTTTCGATACGGCAAAGTTACCACGCTTCCGCATCAAAAAGTAACACCACGAGCAAATCACACTGCAAGCCTTTTACAGCACGTTTTCAAAAGCCTTATGCTTTATCCCTCGAGCACCTGAGTGCTACACTCTCGACCATATCGCTTGATGAGCGTGTACACCTTGCGCTCGCTCACATGATAGCGATCTGCAAGTGTCGCCACAATGTATGAGACCTTTTCGCCACCACCGAGCATCACGCGATAGTCGTTGTACAAGTCTATATATTCCACATCTTCGATGCGTATCCCTGCCTGTTGTAGCCTTTTTAACGGCTCGCGGTTAAAATTCAATATCTCAAATACTTTCATTTTCAACTAAATTATGTACCTTTGTATTGCCAATCATTTATAACAACAAAAAAAACAGTACGGTGCAGCAGGAGGCATAGGCCCCCGGTTGCGCATCGTACTGGTGTGTTGTTAATAAATGATTGGCGTCTATATTAACAGGCCGGGGGCTTTTTTACATCCTCCCCCGAAAGGATTTTTTAAGCGTTGTACTTGCTCAAATCTATTGCATCTTTATTCTTCCAGCCATTTTCCAGCATCTCTTGTATATGCTTAACGGCTTTCGTGTAGAAATCTGCAAGTTCATCAAGCGTTTCAAACGTATGGTACACTGGACTTTCATCAGTGCCGAACTTAAATGTCACTGGCAGCGTTTTCCCGTCCGTCTGGACGGCCAAATCGTATGCAACCTTATAGTTGTACTGGTTCTCTTGCGAGAGCCACACGGGGGCTCCTTCATAGCTGAAGCCCGACAATATTGCTGCATCCGTTTGTTGGTTGTACCATTTTCTTACGAGGTCTTTTATTTCCTCGTCAGTCGGCTTGTGTGTCAGTTCTGCCTCCATGTAGTCAGCAGTTCCGTCATCATGTTCTTGCACGTCCCAACGAACGCGCCACTTGTTTTTGATGGGGTTCACGCATTCAAGCAGTTTCACCTCCAAACTTCCTTGTGCTCTTTTCATCAACTAAAAACGTATTTGGTTCGACCTTTGCCGAACACTTCCGTCTTGATCGTTGTCTCAAATGGGAAGCCATCCGGCACTTCTTTAATCTGGGCGAGGATATTTTTCATTTCCTCACTGTTGGTAAAGAATTTCCTGGCTTCGCCGTTCATCTCGATCGATACGATGCAGCGGTCTTCACCCTGCTCCGTCTTGATGCCCGTCTCAAAGTCCTTCACGATGATAGGAATGTTTACCAACTCGCGGATACTTACTACTGTACCCGCGAAGCGCTTTTTGCCGTCTTCTGGCTTGTAAGCCACATTTAAGTCCTTAAAACTTTTCATTGTTTTGCCTGTTAATTTATTAAACAAATTGTTACAGTCGGCGTGCTTTGTCATCCCATAAAAGGATGCTGTCAGCTCTCGCCTTCTTTTTCTCGATTTTACCTCGCACATCTTTCTTGCGAACTTCTGCTTGATGCGTTTCCTTAAACGCACATTGTTTGGCCGTATCACATAGCCCAGAAAGTCTATTCCCTCAGCAGTCGGGAACACCCTCTCATTGGGCTTTACCACCAAATCAATTTTCTGCAGCTGTTCATGTATGATGTCACGAATCATCCATAGTTCCGCTTTCGTTTTACCGAGTTCCACGCCGTCATCACAATATCTGTAAAAATAACGCACGCCGTACTTGTCCTTCAGATAATGGTCTAAGAAAACAGACAATAACAGATTCCCCGACCCTTGCGAGCTGCGCAGCCCGAAACTGATGCCCTCAGGCAGAAGGTGCAGAAAGTGCTCCAGCAGTCTTAACAGCACCTCGTCCTTGAACACCCTGCGGTAACACCACATTACAAAATCCGGCTTCACGTTGTCATAGAACCGCCTCACGTCAAACTTATAGCAGTATGTCGTTCCCTCTGGGTCTGCATTCAGATCTCGTTGTATGCACTTCATCAAGTCGTGCGTGCCACGTCCCTTGATGCTCGCCCCCGTAGTTCGTATGAAACGCTTGTGCAGATGTGCGTCCACCACATTCATCACTGCATACACCGCTATGCGGTCTTTCATCGACAATATCTGCAGATGCCGTTCTTTACCATATTCACAGATGATGCGCTCATGATAGCCACCGAGCTTGAACGTGCCGTTCTTCAGCTTTGCCGTCAGTTCCGCTATCACCTCGTCACGGTGCTCCAGCAGATAGCGACCTTGCCTGCACGTCTTTCGCTTCTTGCCCCGCAACACAGCGTCAAACGCCTCCGACATGTTGCCGTAGTCCGTCACCTCCTCCATGATGTAGCCTTCTCTGCGCATAGGGTTCTCTGTTTCTCGTTTACGGAAGATATGGGCCTTCCTTTCCCCGGGCCAAACTTCTTCGAACCGTTACCGGTCTACCAAACTCTATTGCCCGACACTTGATGTTTCAGCTTTCCGTCCTTTCATGGACGCTGTTGCTGTGGCTCGTTTCCCTCGGCACCACATCGAGGAGCGCGTCCTCATCGTTGTACGCCGATATATTTTGATTTCCAGACGCGAGCCGACATTCGTATTCGCATTCGAAGCATCGTTATTCGCATTCGCATTCGACACACCGCCATTCGCATTCGCATTGTTGTACCCGCGATAGACCACACGGCCCATTAGGAAACTCTACCAAGATGCAAAGTTACTCATATTCCCGCCAACTCAAGCGATTATACTCTAAATCAGTTGCAAAGCGACAATATTTCAACGAAAACAGCAGCACCACCAGGTTCCAGCGAAAATTCTAAAATTTTTCGACCGGCTTACGCCGGTGATACCACGGCTTTCGTTTTGTCGCTTCGCTCCCGCTTTTCGCGCTTCGCGTTACGCAGCCTCGCTCAACGCCTTATACGCAGCCACGCTTCGCGCCCTCACGAGTTTGCCGCGGAAGGCCAGACGCGAGCCGACATTCGCATGCGCATGCGAAGCATCGCTACTCGCATTCGCATTCGACACACCGCCACTCGCATACGCATAGCTGTACCCGCGATAGACCACACGGCCTGTGGCTGTGCTTATCCAGTACATGTCTGAATAGTATGTGCTCGACGAGCCATTCATCGAGCCTACTGGCACTACCGCCATCAGCCTTCCATGAGCCACCGCCGTTATCCAGTTACCGCTGGTTGTCGTACCCTTTATCATGATAGTGCTGCCGGACGGCATCCAGATGCGCCACTTGCCCTCGTTGCCGCTCGTGTTCGGCAAGTCCACACCGTCCATCATGTCATACTTGTGTCCGTAGATGTCCTCATACCCAAGGCAGCAGATGTTGTTCACCTGCGTCACCTTTGCAGCACCATACTCGTCCTTGTCCACATACCAGGCATATTGGTGCACTCTGTTCTCATCCACCAGGCTGTTTGTCACATTCGGGTTGATCGTCTTTGCACCATCATAGCCTATGGTGTCCTGCATGCCTCTTGACATCGTACCGCCGGTCGTGCGCATATTCGTATGCGAACCTGCGCCGCACTGCTCCTGCATGTTCCTCCTGCCATACTTCGCGTATGCAAGGTTCGCAATGCGGAAGTGCATCAGTGCATCTATCTGCTGCATACCTCGCTGCACGCTATAGTAGTGGAAGTCCGTCCATGTCATGCTTGCAGTGGTACTGCCGCCGGTTATGCAGGAACGCAGCTTGCTGCCCACTACAGAACTGCCCACAACAGCGCACAGATGCTCCTCGTTGGCAAACCATTCAGGCTCCATATCCTCTATCTTGCTGCTGTTGGATAGCACCACCTTGTCAAACTCGGCTGTGTTCAATATAGAGAAGTACAATGTCTTGGCTCCCTCCGGCACATCGCTGATGAGATACATGCCAGCCTCAAATCTGTTACCCAGCGTTGGCACCACGACGCTCTTCACCACATTGCCGTTCATGTCGGCAAATGCGCTGCCCACAAGGTTCGTGCCTGGTACGCTCGGCCAGCGGACACGCTTGTGCTTCGACACATCCACCACGCACACCGAATAAGCGCTGTCCGTACTCATGGCATTTGTAATCGTGTCCCTGCCACTCATCACTTTCCTGCCTTTAGTGTAACCACCCTGCACCGCCTTGATGTCATCAAGCGTCAATACGTCCACATTTGGCACCGCTGGCATGTGATCCTTGTCCTTCGAGCTGTAGCAGCTGTAGTCCTTGCTGTTCAAGAAGTCATTAATACCCTTGCTCCAGAAGAAAGGCTCGTGCATCATCAGGTCGCCCTCAGAGCCGTCAAGTTTGGCAGGGGTACCGTCGGCATACTTGGTGCTGTCCTTATCGTCAAGCTCCAAGTAAGTCATCTCGCCGTCAAGATTGTTCACCACGGTATCGACATTCGCCATGTTCACGTTCCTCGTGGTCGCCTTCTTTGTCACCTTCGCCAGCACTCTGTGGCGGTTCTTCAGTATCGCAGCCACATGGCCGCTTGGCTTGTAGTCGTTGCCGTACTTATAGCCCGTGCCGTTATCCAGGTTCGAGAGATTTGCATCGTCTGCCACGCTCTCGTCGCTCTCCAGCATTGTATATTCAGGCTGCTCGATGTTCAATTCAGGATAGTGCTCAGTATATGCGGCAAAGGTCTCATCATCAACGTAACGGGTCAAACGGTATGTGCCCACCAGTCGGCAGGTATCCACGTTGCCGCCATTCTCGTCCACACCGCCCGTCTGCATCATTGATGTCAGCAGGCTGCCGTCGCCTTCCATGTCGATGCCGGTCACACGCAGGTACTTCACGTTTCCGCACCTTGCGTGCAGCGTCTGCCAGTCCACACCAGGGCAATTGTCAACCACAAGTCTGTTGATGTTGCTTGTGCCTTCCAGGGTCAGACCGCCGGTCGTCAGTTTGCCCAGGTAGCGCAGTTCCAGTGTCTGCAACGTTGCCGGGAGCGTTACGCTCGTCAGCGGAGCACCCTGTGCAAAGTTCACGCCGGTCAGGGCCGTCTTGCCTGCCTTCAGTGTCTCCAGCTTCGTGTTGTTGCTCAAGTCTATGCCGGTGAAGCTGCCTGACTTCAAGCCGGTCATATTCAGAGTACGCAAATTTCGGCAGCCGTTCACCAGCAATGCGTTCAGCGTTGTCTGTGTCTGGCCGCAGCTCACGTCAAGCGTCCTCAGGGCGGAACAGTTGTTCAAGTTCAGAGTCTGGAGTATGGCATGGCTAACATCCGTCAGGTCAAGCCCCATGATGCGGCTCGCACCGTAGATGTATTGCGGGTCATTCACGATGAGGTCTGTGTCAAGCGTCAGTTCCACCTGACTTCCCGTGTCCTCCGCAAGCACTGCGCTTTCGTGCGGAGTACCGCTCGTGTAGCCGTACCCGAAGAAATACCGCTCGCTCGCCGTGATTCTTATCTTCCGGTTGTCACTTCCGAACTTATAGCCGAAGTAGGCCGCGAAACTGTCCTTTCTGTATGTACCGCACACATACTGGCTGTCCAGCAATGCAAAGCGGTTCTGGATGGTATAGGTGCGGTGCGCGTATCGGCTGCCCTGGAGTGCATAGAGATAGTCATAGTAACTCGTAGTGCCGTCTGCCGTCGTCACACCCTCCGTCAGTGGCTTGATGTACTTGTAGATGCCGTCCTTGTTGTAGATGCGCTCACACCAGTTGCCCATCATCTCCTCATTGAACACCTTCAGCACATACTCCAGCGACATCGTGCTTCGCAGCTTGTCTGCCACCTCCCTCAGTTTGTCCGGGCAGCCTCTCACAAGTTCCCACAGCACGGAGTCGTGTCCTGCAAACGCATACGAGCCGATGCTCTCGTCCATCGTCTCCCACGTGATCGTGTAGTCGTATTTCAGAACCGAGTCGTTGCGCTCACCGAACACCGTATCCATGTCGTATGGGATGAAGTACCATATCTTGCCGTCCCACGTCACGAGCATCATGTTCTTCGCGCGGTTGTCCACAGCCATGAAGTAGTCCGTTATCAGATACCATGCAAATGGCGAGTCGTTGCCGAAGTATTCCGCATATTCGTTCTGGAATTTCGTCGGGTTGCCCTTGCAAGAGTATATCCACTCCCAAAGGCGCTTCACTGCCGCCTTGTCGTCCTCATGCGCCGTCGCCCATGTGTCGTCGGCCTTGAAGCGGAACTCCAGAGCATCGTCAAACGTGTCCATGTTGCTCGTACCAAACAGACATAATGTCTCCGAGTTGTTCAGGAACTCCAGGCAGATACACTTGTTGCGCCCGCCCTTCAGTGTAGCCTCGTCATTGAAGCCCTCGATACCCTCAAAGCCGTAGATGATGCCGCTGCCGCTCTTCTCGTTGTTGAAGTTGTACTTGCCAAGATACACGTTCTCACCCGTGCCGTTGTTGTCGTAGAACAAATCTATCGGGAAACCGTCCACGCCGATTCTCACGTCATAGTTGCCCTTGTAGGCCATTTGTGGCGGAGTCAGCCAGCCGCATCTCTTCCAGATGTCGTTCACGATTCTCACCGCGCCCGTATTATGCGTAGATGAAGAATCCGAGAAGTCCGCCTTCAGACAGAATATGTCTATCGGTCTTGCACCTGGTTTGAACGAATATTTGAAGTCCGCTACCTCCACACCGTTCACATACAGCTTCGTGCCGTACTTCGTCGAGCGGCTGAAGTAGATGCGGTAGTTCTTTCTCGGGTAGGTCGTCGATGAGGTGCCTTGTATTCTCAGTCCGCACTGGTAGATGATGAAGTCATACTCCTTACCGTAGGCAGAGTAGAAGTAGATGTCCACCGGAACCTCAAACTTCTTGTTGTTCGTCTGGTTCACCAGGTTCACGTCGCCCACGATCCTCATCACGCTCTTGCCCATCGCACGCAGTTTGTCTATATCGACATCAGTGCCCTCGTCGTCCATCACCTGGTTCTTCTCGAACAGCACCACCATCTCGTCGCTTGTCGGGCGGTCCACCATGTAGTTCGCCAGTTCCTCATCATCGCCCAAGGCACGGTTATACACGCGCAGGTTACGCACCTCCACGTCCGCGCTCTCGCTCGTGATCCTGATGTTCGTCGGTTCTGCCTGGAGCAGCGAGTCCGTCGAGGCATACTGCTTCGCGCCGCATAGGATGCCGTTCACATACAGCATCATCAGTCGGTTACCCTTCTTCTCCTGCACCACGAAGGCTATCTTCAGTGTCATACCGCTCGCGAACTTCGTGCCCACTTCCGAGCCTGCGCCCGTCCGCATCAACGCCTCCTGCGTGGTCAGTCTGAAACCGACATTGCCGGCCATGCAGTCCACCACCGTGCCTTTGCGGTCGGTCACATTACTGCAGGTCAGTTCCATCTCGTAGGTCGCACCTGTCGTGGTGGCGTCATTGGCAAATGGCTTGTAACCTATCTCGATGTTTGCCCCGTTCGTCAGTTTCAGCGCGTCGCCCGTCCAGCCGTTGCTCTGCCAGTCAAAGCCTTCAAACACCGTTTGAACGTCGTTATAACGCCATTCAGCAGGCTCGCTCTCGGCATTGCTTCTGCCGGCTGCCGTCAGTTTCAGCACAAGTCCGGCAGTCGCCTCGCTCAGGTCAATGCCGCTCTCCGTCACCTTCACGTTCAGCTTGTATTCCGTAGTGCCGCACTTCAGCACCATCACCACATCGCCCTGCTCCAGGAAACGGTTTGTATATACCTGCGTCGTCCTCGGGACGCTTACCGTCTGCGTCCGTATGCCGTCTCGCCACACACCCACGGTCGCCGGGGTCGTTGTCGGGTCATACGCAACAAAGTCAAATCTCACCTGCTCATACTGGCCGGTTTCAATAGTCGGGGTCAGATGGTCGTCCGCAAAAATGCGTCCGTCACCGAAGGTCAGCTTCGTGCCGATATACGGGGCGTTCTGTCCGGCCTTCAGAATGTCAAAGTAGATGCTCTCACTCTTCAGCGTCAGCTCCGCGCTCGCCTCCATCTCGGCGACGATCTGCACCGTGTGCCGGCCGATGCTCACTCCCGACATCGACAAGGAGAAACTGCCGTTCGTCGTGCCGCTTCTTTTCACCGTCTGCGAGTCCCACTGGTGTCCGTCCAGATACAGCGTCACGGTTTTGTCGCCGCTTCCGCTCACCGCAAAGGGGATGCTCACCGCCTCGCTCACGCCGTAGCCGCCCTTGGCGACACACTCGGCTATGTTGAAGCTGCTGCTCAGCGCAAGGGTCACAGCCTTCACGCTCACATAGCTCTGCCTCGTCTGTGTCTTGCCGGTGGTCGGGTCGGTTGTGGTAGCCCTCACATAGATGTCTGTCGTTCCGAGCAGCAGGTATTTCGTCAGATCCAGGGTATAGGTTCCCTTGCTCACATCCTGCTGCGTGTCTGCATACATCACGGTCGCGCCCCTCTTCATCTCAATGCTGACTGTTGCCTTCTGGCCCGTGGATGTGCCTTTCTCGTCACCGCTGCTGTACTGGTGGTCATACGTCCATGTCAGCATCGCGCTGTCACCTTCCTTGATGATGGTCTTGCTCACGGCTGCATCCAGCACGATTTTCGTGGTCGAAGCGTCACCGCCACCACCGCCGCTTCCTGCAGGAATGTCCGCTGACGCAATCTCCGCACCGCTCTTGTTGGTCAGTGCCAGGCGCACGCTGCTACCGTCGTCACTCAGTTCGGCGTTCATGCCCAAGACGGTGCTCGCCTCTATCTCCATCAGCTTTGCCGTCACAGCAGCGTTCTGCACCGGGTTCGTCGAACTTACGTTCAGGCTCTCGTCCACCTCCGTCTCGCTGATGGTGATGGCGACGTTGCCGTCCTCGCCTGGCTCCAGCTTCTTGCCGTTCAGCGTCACGCTCTTCACCGTGCCGTCGCCGCCAAAGTCCTCCCAGCTCGCCGCCTGCTCCCAGCTCTCGATATTCGTGCCCTTGAACTGCTTGGTCTCCCATTTGCCCTGTGCCGTCTCGTATGTGATGCAGCGTCCCTTCGCACGTGCCTTCCCTTCCACGGCTGCTATGGCGGTCTCAAGCGTATAGTATCCGCTCTCCAGCGGAACCTGCTCCGTCACGTTATAGGTGTTGCCACCGCCGCTTCCGCTTATCTCCACCAGGTTCTCTTCCTCATCGCTCCACACATACACCACGCCGCCGCACACATACGCCTTGTCCTTCAGTACTTCCGTGCGCACATCGTTCATGTACATGTCTGCGCCAGACCAGTTATTGCAGTATATGTTACCATTCTTCCCACAGAAGGATTTGTTCACCGTGTCATAGTACACACCGTCTATCTGGGGGCATGATACAAGTCGTATCTCCACGCCTTCCACCAGCCCGTCAAACCGCGCTGTCGCGCCGTTCCTCGCAGCCAGTGCCGTTTCCTTGTACTCCGCTTCCACGCTCTCTGCCTTTGCCACAGCGGCGTTGGTGTTCTGGGCGGCATCCGTGGCCTTGCCTGCCGCATCGTTGGCGGTTTGGGCCGCAGCCTTCGCTGTTGATGCTGCCGTATCTGCTTTCTTTGCCGATGCGTCAGCCGCAGCAGCAGAAGCCTTGGCGACAGCAGCCGCATCCTCCGCAGGTTTCGACAGCAGTTTCAACGGGGCGCTCACCACCGTCTCGCCTCTCATGGCAGGAAGGCTCACCACACCGTCCAGCGTGCTCACAGCTTCCAGCTCGTCCACACTCTGGCTGTCAGTCTTTATCTGGTTCACCACATCCTGGACCAGTTCCTTTTTCTCTTCTTCTGTCAGTGCCATAGTCGTATGTCTTTTTTGTTTGTTATGATAGTTTATCGAGGTTATATCTGTATTCATATTCCTCGTCTTTATATTTTAAATAAAGGTTCTGGCAACTATTGCTTACCAGCACCCAGTGCAGAGACGGAATAATAGGTTCCCCAGATCCATCTTCACACACAATATTCTGTAGAATCAGTTCTACACACCCTGCATCTATAGTCAGCAAATCCGCCCGAAATCTTCTATCTGTTGCAGACTGTGCAAACAATCCGCTCACTACCGGGCTACCATCTTCAGTACGGATACTTGTCGGAGGATACATTGTTCGGGTCTTAATAAAATGGGAATCCATTATCAACACCCTCGCCCCCTCATATTCTTTCGTTACCGGCAGCACCACTTCGCAACTTGATGCATCCACATACAGATTCGTCTTCAGCTTATACACAGCTGGCTTCAAATAATCTCCAGCCTCCAGTAACTCCGCGTCACTTTTTTCTATCTGTTTGAATACACTATACACATAGCCCTTTATTTTCGCATTGTTCGCCTCAATGCTGCCGTCCTCCTTTACCTTAAAGTTCCCGTTGGCCGTCACCAGTCCCTCCAGATTGATGTTGTCCGCCGTCAGCTTGATGACGGTTTTCTTTTTTCCCTCTGCATCCGTTTCCTCTACGCCCACTCCTATCAGAGCCAGTTTGCCGTTTGCATCCTTAATATAGATACCCGTACCTTCTGGCTGAACCATCAGTCCCGTCTCTTGCAGAGCTCGCTCGTCCTTGTCATACACAGCTGCCGATATTTTCACCAGTCGCTCCGACTGCTCAAACAGCGTTTTATACTTGTACGTCAGCGCCTCAATCTTGTCTGTGCTCAGCACAAGCATATACAGATAGATGTCACCGTCAAACTCCAGCTTGAAGTCGCCCGTGCCGTTCCACAGTCCGCTGCAGGTGTATTGCACATAGCCGCCGGTAGCAGCGATTTCCTCGCTTACCTCCATACTGTTGAAGTCCGCAAACCCCGTCTTGTCAACATTCTCAAAACCAATTTTCAGCGTGCCTGCCTTTGCGCAGCGATAAAAGAAACTCAGATACACTGGCAAGGCTTCCTTCTTCCCCTCGCCGTTTGTCGGAAAGGTCGGCACAAAGCGTAGATTCTCATGCTTCTGTCGGATATACTTGTTGCGTATCCGCACCACCTTGCGTCCCATGTCTGTCACCACGCTCGCACCGTCGCCTTTCTTGGAGAGCACGTTGCCGTTGACCCATATCCACTTGTTGCCGACAAGGAAGAACACGGTCTCGTTCTCGGAGTTCCATTTCTCCAGCCCCGATGTGAACGTGGGGTTGTTCAGGTAGCCTTTCTCGCTCAGGAAGTCGTTCCGCACGCTGTCTATCGCGCTCTGCACCTTTCCCTCCGTTATCTCCAGCTTGGTCTTGATGTCCTCGCCGGTGGAAAGCAGGAACGTGCCGCGCAGATACACGTTGTCGGCATACAGACCGTTGCCCTTCGGCTGGTTATCCAGTGGAAAGCGGTCGTCCTTGATGTCGTTAAGGTTGCCGAGCCTTGCACGCAGGGCGTGGTCAAAGTTCTTGGCGTTCACTCCGTCCAGCACGTCCACTCTCGGGTGGCCGTCCTCCGAGGCGGAGATGAGGACGAGGTTCTGGCGGTTCGCCGTCTCGGTGTTGCCCATAAGCACACACTCGTCGCCCTCTTCGGGCTGTGCGGTCTCAAACTCGGATTTCTCCACAAGTATGCCGCCATTCGCGGTGCCGGCCACTTCCACCCAGTAGGCTTTCTGCGACGTGCCGGTGAACACCTGGCAGCGCATCAGGTCGTGCGCCACGAAGGTGTTCTCCTGCTCGAAGGTGATGTGCCAGTAGTCGCCCTGCTCCTGCACCGTCTTTATCTTGCCGTTCGCAGCGCTCACGCATATCTGGCCGCCCACGCTCCGCACCTTGTTTATCAGCAGTTCAAAGACATTCATCACGCGCCGGACGGTTATCTTGTCAACTATCAGGTGCGACAGCAGGTCCTCGTCAAGACCGATTTGCCAGCCGTTGCCTGTCATGCCGCTGCCGCCATAGTTGGCGCTGCGCAACAGTTCGCGCACCACAAGGGTGAGCAATTCGGCATTGCCCTTGCCATCGATGCGCCCATTCTCTTCCAGTCCGATACCGATGCCTTCCTCGAAAGTGATTTTCTTCTTCGCACGGTCGTTGCGTTTCCTGCTCAGAAATTCCTGTTCGCTCCTTCTTGCCGAAAACAGATTGTTGTCCGTAGGCTGGGTCGTGTCCCAAGAGCGTATCACGTCAGGCAGTTCCACAGTGTTCGCCTTCACCTCGCTCCGCACGTTCTCTACCTCGTCCGCCATGCGGCTCTGCGTCGTTTGCGACAGCACGTCACTTATCTCGATG
>OOBB01000740.1_pt1 | contig 14560 bp, 9 predicted proteins | sample 1671661 | NCBI WGS metagenome assembly OOBB01 (sample SAMN06348179, study PRJEB24527) | human gut metagenome | biome: human gut; feature: ankylosing spondylitis patient; material: feces | host: Homo sapiens | place: China | collected 2015-10
TTAACCCGCGGCAGCAGCAGGTTTTGAGCATCTACTTATAGTCGCTTAGCGCGAGCGCAATCTGCTGCTGCCGCGGGTTAAAAACCCGCCCCCCAATTAGGCAGATAAAATTTTAATGTACATTTCTGTAGCCTCACGTATTTCGCTGAGGGTGATGAATTCTTCGGCAGTATGAGAGCGGGCAGAGTTACCTGGCCCCATTTTGAATGAGGGGAAGCGCATGAGGGCTTGATCACTTAGCGTGGGCGAACCGAAGGGAGTTCGACCTTCGGCAATGGCGGCTTGTACAATGGGGTGGCTGATGTCGATGCGTGAGGAGTGCAAGCGAGTAGAACGAGGCAGGATGTCGCAGTCGGGTAGGTGTTGACGGATAATGCTTAAAAGCTCTTCGTTGGTGTAACATTCGTTGGCGCGCACATCTACTACAAACTGACACGTGTCGGGCACAACATTGTGCTGTGTGCCAGCATTCACCATGGTAACGGACATCTTGACTGGACCTAATAAGTCTGTCTGTTGCTCGAACTGATAGGTGCGGAACCATTCGATGCAAGGTAGGGCTTTATAAATGGCATTCACTCCTTCGTTACGTGCAGCGTGGCCCGAACGGCCGTGCGTAGTGCAGTCGAGTACCATAAGCCCCTTCTCGGCTACGGCAGGTTGCATGCCAGTCGGTTCGCCCACGATAGCTACATCGATGGGAGGCAATAAGGGAAGTACAGACTCTATGCCGTTCTTGCCCGATACTTCCTCTTCGGCTGAGGCCAGAAAGATGAGGTGATAGGGGAGCGTAGCGTCGTCCTTTAAGGCCAAAAACACTTGCATCAGCGTTACCAATCCGCCGCCACAGTCGTTGCTGCCGAGTCCATAAAGGCGGTCGTCCTCAATGGTGGGCGTGAAAGGGTCGTGCACCCATGAAGCAGCAGGCTTTACCGTGTCAATGTGTGCATTGAGCAGTAGGGTAGGGTGGTTGCCTTTTGGCACAGGTTGTTCGCACCACACGTTGTTGTGGTGACGCTTGGGGTTTGCGCCTTGTGCTGTAAGGTAGTTGAATATAAAGTCGGCTGCGGCCTCCTCATCACGACTAATAGAGGGAATACGTATCAACGCTTTCAAAACGTCAATAGCATTGTGCGTTAGCGTTTCAGTCGATATCATAAGCGAGAAGATTAACGGAAAAGATTAACGGAAAGATTAACGGAAAGATTAACGGAAAGATTAATGAAGAGATGAATGAGACGTTAATACTTAAAGCCAAACGTAATGTGAAGATATGAATGTCTCGTCAGCGTTTTCAAAAAAACGCGAACGTTCGCGTTGGCGAACATTCGCGTTGATGCGTTTAGCGGAGTTGGTGCTTATTTCAGTTTCTCTTCCAACTTTTGCAACATATCCACCGTCATGCGGTCGAGGTCGTATTCAGGTTTCCAATCCCACTCTTGGCGAGCGCAGATGTCGTCGAGGCTGTTAGGCCAAGAGTCAGCGTTGGTTTGCTTCAAGGGGTCAACCTGATATTCCATTTCGAAGTTAGGCTTGTACTTGCGAATGGCAGCGAGTACGCCTTCGGGGTCGAAGCTCATGGCAGCGATGTTGAAGGCGTTGCGGTGGATAAGGCGAGAAGGATCAGCCTCCATCAATTCTACGGCAGCGCGAAGAGCATCAGGCATGTACATCATGTCCATGTAAGTGCCCTTAGCAATTGGACAAATGAACTTTTCACCACGAACGGCAGAGTAGTAAATGTCACAAGCGTAGTCGGTAGTGCCACCGCCAGGGAGTGTAACGTATGAGATCAATCCTGGGAAACGTACGGCACGTGTGTCGACACCATACTTGCGGTAGTAGTAGTCAGAGAGTAATTCGGTAGTTACCTTTGATACGCCATAGATAGTACGTGGACGCTGAATCGTGTCTTGAGGTACATGGTCGGGAGGCGTCTCAGGACCAAACGAACCGATAGAGCTGGGGGTGAATACAGAGCATCCGTGTTCACGAGCTACTTCGAGCACGTTCCAAAGTCCGTCAATACCAATCTTCCATGCCAGCTGCGGACGGCCTTCAGCCACTACGCTCAACAAGGCGGCAAGGTTGTAGATAGCGTCAACCTTATGCTTCAATACCACTTCAGCGATTTGTTCACCGTTGGTAACATCGCAAATCTCGGCGGGACCACTCTCAGCCAATGCTCCTTGAGGGGCAGCGCTGGGAATGTAACCACAAACTACGTGATCGTTGCCGTAAATGCCGCGCAACTTCATGGTAAGCTCAGAACCAATCTGTCCTGTAGCACCAATCACCAAAATATTCTTCATCGTGTGTATGAAAAGGGGTTTGTACGTGCTTTCTTTTAGTTGACGAGTTAACAAGTTGACGAGTTAACAAGTTAACGAGTTGACGAGTTAACAAGTTAATGAGTTAACAAGTTAATGAGTTAACAAGTTGACGAGTTAACAAGTAAGTTAGTCCTTATATATAAGGTCTTGAAGAAGTTGGCACGTATTTGTTAGATGTTTCGTTTGATACATTTATTGACAGGCTACGAAAGTTCTTGTTTAGCGTAGTCGTCAAAATGCGTTGCAAAGGTGCAATCTTTTTTTGATATTTATAACTTGTACACTGTTATTTTTCAAAAAAAATCTGTTCCTTTGCATTGTCCTAATTTTTAGACAAGTAACCTTATTATAAATCATACACACAATGTACGGTAAATTTCAAGAACATCTTCAGCAAGAGCTGGAGAATATTAAAGAAGCAGGCCTCTATAAGGAGGAACGTTTGATTGAAGGCCCTCAGCAGGCTGCTATTCAAGTAAAGGGCCAAGAAGTGTTGAACTTCTGCGCTAACAACTACTTGGGCCTTTCAAACAATCCTCGCTTGATTCAAGCTGCAAAGGACATGATGGACCGTCGCGGCTATGGTATGTCAAGCGTTCGCTTTATCTGCGGTACGCAAGATGTACACAAGGAATTGGAGCAGGCCATTTCTAAATTCTTCAAGACTGAGGATACTATTTTATATGCTGCTTGCTTCGATGCGAATGGTGGTGTGTTTGAGCCTCTTTTGACTGCTGACGATGCAATCATCTCTGATGCTTTGAATCACGCTTCAATCATTGACGGTGTACGTCTCTGCAAGGCAAAGCGTTATCGTTATGCTAATGCTGATATGGAGGACCTCGAACGTCAACTTCAGGCAGCTCAAGAGCAACGCTTCCGCATCATCGTAACTGACGGTGTATTCTCAATGGACGGCAACGTAGCTCCGATTGACAAGATTTGCGACTTAGCTGAGAAGTACGATGCCCTCGTTATGGTAGACGAAAGCCACTCAGCAGGCGTTGTAGGTCCTACGGGTCGTGGTGTGAGTGAGTTCTTCAATACTTATGGTCGTGTCGATATCTACACTGGCACGCTTGGTAAGGCCTTTGGTGGCGCTATGGGTGGTTTCACAACAGGTCGTAAGGAGATTATCGACATGTTGCGTCAGCGCTCACGTCCTTACCTCTTCTCTAACTCAGTAGCTCCTGCTATTGTAGGTGCCGCGCTCGAAACGTTTAAGATGCTCGACGAGAGCAATGCTATTCACGACAAGTTGGTTGAGAACGTTAACTACTTCCGCGACAAGATGATGGCTGCAGGTTTCGACATCAAACCTACTCAGAGTGCCATTTGTGCTGTCATGCTCTACGACGCTAAGTTGTCACAAGTCTACGCTGCCAAGTTGCAAGAAGAAGGCATTTACGTAACAGGCTTCTATTATCCCGTAGTGCCGAAGGATCAAGCTCGTATTCGTGTACAGATCTCAGCTGGTCACGAGCGTGAACACCTCGACAAGTGTATTGCAGCCTTCATTAAGGTAGGTAAGGAATTAGGTGTGTTGAAGTAATTTTCTAATTCTCAACACACATATGGGTGGTTCTAATAATTCTGATTTTTAGAACCACCCATATATATATATATAATGCGTGCTTTATTGTTCTGTATGAGCAATAAGGCACGCTTTTTTTGGGGGATTAGAGACGTTAAACTGCGATTTGAAAGCCTCTTTCCTCACCCTTTCCCCCACTCCCACACACACTAATATCCCTTTTTATTGTCACTTCTTTCCTGAAAAGTGGCTAATATTGCCTTGTTTAATGTTTATTAATCTTACAGGGGGGGGTAATTTAAGGAATTCATTAAATTCGCAAACGAATTAAGGCCGAAAGGCCACTTGACGATTAAATTTTGAGGTGTAAAGCGAATGGTTACACACATACGCGTTCAACTAAAACTAAACGTAATATACGACATACGCGTATTGTATATAATCACGCAACACCTCACGTAGACCAAAACATTTGGTAAATCTTTTGCTCTACGCCATGTATAGGTAGACGTACCTTGGGCGTAAGTTTATTTCTACTTTACGTTTTCTTCTGCTCAAACCGTTGGGAAGTCAAGACACCGATATAAAGAAAGTACTTCCTACACAGGTTTGATTTTTTCATCTTGAATTTTTCGCTCAGTTAAACGAGTTTAGACGCGTTGTAAGAATTTGAAGCGTGCGCTTTGAGTTCTGCCCTATTGTACCCTTTTCGAGAATTATTGACGGGAAGGCGAAACTCGTACAACTGTATATATGTATTGAACCAATCAAGCGCATACATGAAACTTTTTTTTACCATTGCGCTCAGTCTCATTAGTTCTTTGCTGCTACTCACGGCGTGCGTATATGACGACCTGCCTGCATGTCCAGCCTTGACGCTCCACGTAGGCGTAGAAGACTATAACTACTCCAATGCTGCCGTATTCGCTACCGAGTCGTTGCGACCAACCAATGGCCCTCTGTCAACGTATGTTAGCACCCTTTCGTGGTGCGTGAGCAATGCCGAAACGGGACAAGTCGTGGCCGAGCGAGCTGCTTATCTTGCTCCCACCGACCGCCAACGCGATGACATTTCCCTGCCCGACACGTTACCCTTTGGTCGTTATGTGGTGAGTGTGTGGGGGGGGATGCCCGAAGGATTAGAATTTCCTGAACTGACCAATCTTGACGATCCTGCGGAAGATCCCTACTTGGTACACGACACTTTGACCTATGATGCACGTCATGCCGACCACACTTTGCTCTTGCGGCGTATAAAAAGCAAACTCGACATCAGTATAGAAGGACTTCCCGAAGCATGGGAAGCCACGTCGTCGCAGAAGAAGGAGACGGGACTCTATGAAGAGTGTGACAAAAGTTTTGCATACGACGGCGAGATGCAAACAGGCAACCGTAGCCGTTTCTCGTCACACACGGGCGTAACCACTTATACCGTATTGCCTCCCAGTGTGGGGAAGGACAAGACAACGGTCACGATACGCGTTTATGACAAACAAGGCAATGAAATTCCGCAACTCACACCGCGTCCCGTCATTACCACACTCTATCGTAACACAATTACCGCCTTGCGCTACGTCTACGTTGTCGAAAAACAAGATTACGACATCTACGTGCGCATCAATGATGATTGGGAGGTGATTAATAATATGGTGATTGAGTAGCACTCTATAATAGGGGCGTGTAAAACGAGGTAATAAGGTTAGTTGAGTTGATGATTAACATTAACGTGGTATAACTTTATAATCTCATAATCTCAAAACAGGAAACCGAATTATTAGAAACAAACTAACATAAATATAACCTTGGGCAAACCTGAAGAGCAATGACCTTGGCTCAAAAAAAGTGCTTGTGTAAATCCCTTACTGTCGGGGTTACTCCTCAAGCTTACCCTTTAAAACACACAACATTATGAAAAAGTATTTCATGAGTGTTGCTGCCTTGGCAGGTATGATGTCATTGGCAGCTTGTAGCAGTGACGACATTGTATCTCCTGCCGACAACGACGTACAGACGATTAAGATTGCTGTAGCCAGCACAGGTGACAAGTCAACGCGTGGTCGTGACCTGAATAGCGAAGAGCCTGATCAGAAAATTGAAAACGTAACCGTAGTGATTCGTGATAAGAAAACGAACACAGTAGTTTATAAAGGGGACATTCTCCAATGGTACACAGAGTCAAAACCTTATACGGACAATGGCCACGGCCGTAAGTACACGCTGGAACTTAAAGGTGCTGATCGTTTGAATGCAGGTGAATACACCATCACTGCCGTAGGTTACACCGCAACCGACTTCAAGACTAACACCATTGTTGATGCAAAAAATGGGGAAGTAGCTGCTGGCAACTTCACCGCCGAAGTAGCTGACGGCAATGCAGCTCAAGAGGCATTTGCAGGTGAGTCAAGCATTAATTTGGATGTAGACCATGCAGCTATTAACACCAGCGTAACGCTTCATCGTCAAGTAGCAGGTTACTATGGTTACTTCACTTCTATCCCATTTAAGGTAAATAACAAGCAAGTTACCAATGTACGTTTGGTAGCACGTAGCAAGAATACGAAGTTGACTTATGGTAATTTCAACTCAAGCTTTACTACGACGAACAACGACATCATGTACGTAGTCAATGGTTCAGAGCCCGCAACTCCTAAGGACGCAAAGTTCAATGGTAGTACAGAGAACGATGCCTATACCGTTTACAATATCAAGGTAACCGATTGGTTTACTGAAGGCGATAAGAACAATGATGGTATCCTTGATGAGAAGGACGGTGGTTGGAAGAATGTATTGAAAGATAAGGGCTACTTGACTGACCAAGAGGGTACTATTTTCGCTGGTGGCTTCGCTATACCTTTCGCTGCTACTGATGCAGCTACCCTCGAGTTGCAGTTGCTCGATGTAAATGGCAATATTCTTAAGGCATGGCCGGTAAAAATGGCTGCTGCCCAATCTGCTGGTCAAGACGTAGAGAAAGCGGCATTATCCGTAACCGAAACGGAACAAAATTTCAGCTTCTTCCGTAACCATATGTACACCCTCGGTAAGAAGGTGGACAACAAGGGCAGTCACACTCCAGGTACTAATCCTAACGAACCCGAGCCACTTGATAAGGCACAAAGCATTATCCTCCGTGTGAACGATAACTGGGAGGTAATCAACCGCATGACGATTGGTGACTAATCGCGAACTCTTTTAACTTGGGGAGAAATGACATTATACTTGTTCAGTTATTATTATTGAGATCATAATCCTCAAGTACAATATAAAAGGCTGTGCCGTGCACAAACACTCACTTTTGTGGCACAGCACAGCCTTTTTTGCTTTTTTAGATAGCGTATCAAACGCTACGAATGACATATAAACAATCTTATGCTGAAGCATTTGCTTTTTGCTGTTAGTATGTGTTGCCTTGTATTGTTGATGGGTTGTGCGGAAGAAAGCGCCCCCGTGATAGATTGTGCACCACAACTAACCCTTCGTTTTGAAACTACTGCTGCACAGCATGGCATGCGCACCACATTGCTCTCATCGGACAATGTGCAACACGTCAGCTATGTGCAGCTCTATATATTTAAAGGAATATCGGCCGATGCGCCTTGCATCGTAAGCCGCAACGTACGGTGGACGCAGCCCGTAGGAGCTACGGCCGAACAGGCCTATGCCTTGCCGCTCAGTGAATTTAGTCCTGACGGATTAACTACTTACACCTTCTTGGCTGTAGGTTTAGATGACGACCCTACTAATACGACCGAGGGCGCAGCCTATGCTTACGGCCTGCCCGATGCCGTCACTATAGGCACGACTTTAGGCAATGCCGTGGCGCGGTTAGCTATGGAACGGACGGCCACTGACTTATCACATGCCGAACTCTTTGCTGGAACGGCTACCTTACAAGTTGATCCTACGAGCAACAATGCAGTGACAATCGAACTCTATCGACGCGTGGTGGGCGTACAAGTGTACGTCACCGACATTCCCACCGACGTGACCGACCTCCAACTCCACCTCTATTCCAATCAACACACGGACGTTCCTCTCGTAAAGCAGCCTGACACCTCGGACGGCACTTATGCCGACCACGGCACACAGTTCTTGTCCAACTCTACCTGCCTGCTCGACCTCCCCGTCACAGATGCGACCCTAAAAGGCGCAACTCTATCGGGCACACACTTGACCAAACAAGTGGGCAGCGTATTGTCCGCTTGCTACTTACTGCCGATTGAGGCTCCGACTGCGACCGATAGTCACACCTTACAACTCAAGGCCTATAAGGGAACGACTTTGTATAAGACCTATAACGTGGCTTTGGGTACGGCGAAGGCGCGCAGCTATGTCTATCCGCTTTGCGCAAATTGCTTCTATACGATTGGGGTACTCAATAAACAGGAGAACGAACCCATAAGTTTGGGTGAGGCCGAAGGCGATATAGTGATAGAGGTTGAACCTAATTTTGAGAAAGACCATGAGTATGAGATTTTTTAATGTGCAAATGTGCAAATGTGCAAATGTGCGAATGGTCGCCTTTGGTTAATGTGCAAATGTGCGAATGTGCAAATGTGCGAATGGTTGCCTTGGGGTAATGTGCAAATGTGCGAATGGTTGCCTTCTTTTGTTGTGATTATAAACTATGATTAGAAAATTATGAAACTTCGTACCATTATATATCTATTGTCCTGTCTATTATGGACGGCCTGTTCGGACGATGAACTACAGCCAGCGACTGCTGATGAGGTAACGACAGTACCTATCACCTTGACTTTGGGACAACGTGCGACTCGTTCTGCACCACCGGGGAGTACCGACCCGATGAATCCCACTGTAGATGGTGAAGCAGAGACGAAACAAACCAACACGGTACGCATAATAGCCTTTCGTTGTAAAGAGACACAAGAAAATGTGTCCGATTCCAATGACGAAAACTATGCTGACTCCGACTTTGTCTATGATCCTACCAACGATCAAACCGTCACGTGCAGTCGTGCCACCACTTCGGCGCATCGACTCACGGCCCATGGTCAACTGAAGAAAATGAAAGGTTATGCCTATCGGGTCGTAGCCTTAGCCTATAGCTTGACGCGCAGCCTCCCCTTTTCCAATCAACTGTTAGCCGATGTGGGCGAAGAAAACCTGTTTACGCTTAACCTCGCAGCTCATACTACATTAGATCAATTTGAAGCAGACCTTACGCACGTGGCCCATGACTCTTGGAAAGAGTTCCGAAATGGAACAGACAAATTAAACACACACAAAACCCATTCCTTGAGCGATCAGTTGTGTTACGCTCCTCAATTGTTTTATGGCCAATGTACCTCCGTTAATGGAAATAAAGTGATACACTTTCACGAAAAGAATGCTGCAGATAGCATCAGTTCAACCTACCCCTTGTCAGGTGTGCTTTATCGGGGTATGGCAAAGGTGCAACTTACGCTCACGATTGATAACCAAAGAGGTACGTTGCAATGGATAGGACTCTTGGCCAACGAAACGCGTACTTCGGTAAAACTATCAGCCTACGACGACTTTCTTCAGCCTTTCAATCCCATTCACACTCCAATAAAGAATGGCACTAAGAATGGCACTTACGCCTTGGTAGGCTTTGTCAATACTGGACTCAGCGTGGGCAGCACTGTCACCCTTACCGCTTGGCTCTTGCCAACCGCCACAAAATTGGCCATTCGCACGTTTATACGTAATGGTGGTTTAGCAAGTTATAATAATACCCACAATTATCCCATCGAAGTGAGCGATTTATCATCGGCCGAGACGGGTACAGGCATTATCTCGCCCGACGTGGTAGACAATACGTTCTATTTGCGTCGCAATCAACGCTACCAGTTTGTGGGTAAACTCTCCACACTCACCTCAAAGACGGAGTTAGAATAGCAGTTATAAGTATCATCATGAAACGCATTTGTTTATCTCTTCTCTATATATGTATCCTCCAACTATTGTTCGCCCTTCCCACTCGAGCAGACGATACGCCCACGGCCGACGGACAATTAGACGGTCGTCGTACCATTTGGTACGACCGCGATCCGAATGAAAATCAACCCACGGTGAAGAATTGGCGCTACTTGACCAATCGACGAGCTTTAGTCGGTCGGGGGTGCTACGTTAACAAGTTGGTAAGTGCTGTCGGTGTAGCTACTTGGGCCGATAGTTTGGGCAACGTGACGAATGAGGACTTGACCGATTATGCCACCTTCCCCGCTGTGCTCAAAGTTGGCGTAACGGTCAATCCGATTGTGAGCGTGCGCGATAAAAACAATTATTATGGCGAGGGCACAGAGGCCGGTTTCTGTATTGTGGCCTCGTCGGGAAGCAGTGTGTTGTCACTCGATGTAGTGAAAGCGATGAGTTTGGTGTTCTATCGCGACGGCAAGTTGGGTAGCACAGTGCCCGTAGAGGAAGGTCAGAATGCCGGAGGCGTGAGTTTGACGCTGATCAAAGTGCCTGGCTCTGATGATGCTTGTATCTGCTTGACGGCTAAAGCAAAGGAGATATTTGACGAAGTTTGTCTGCAACCCTCAGGCGGTGTCAACCTCGACTTGGGTACAGCACTTAAAATAAAGTATGCCTTTGTGGGCAAAGAGAATAATACCTATCTGACTGAAAAAGGTGTGAGAGAATATGGCGAGGCTAAGGATACGCCTGCCCCAGGGGCCTATATCAAGAAAGCTTCGGGCGAGAACCCCGTTTTGTTGGGTATTCCCTTCCCTTTAGTAAGCAGTGAAATAGAAAAGTTGGTAGACGATGACTTGACGAATGGTGCTGTAATTACTCCAGTCGTAGGCTTTGTCTATATGGGAGGTGTGAAGATACAGACAGCTCCTGGTGGTGAACACGACACAGGACAGGAAGTGTTTCGTGCAGGGTCGGAAGTGGGCTTTAAGTATAAAAACGCGGCAGTGTTGGACCTCACTCTCGGTTCGGCGATCAACATAGAGCTTTATAACCGCGACGGCAAGAAGATACAGACCGAAACGCTCTCAGCAGGTGTGCTCGGACTCGGAGTAGCCTCAGGAGGCGACGGCACCGTTTCGATTTTGGCCAAACAAGACTTCTCAGGTGCGCGCATAGCCTTTTATGGCGGACTGAAGGTGGACTTGGGTGGTATGTTGGTTTACTATGGTTTTGTAAAGGAAAAACCCGATGTTGACCACCATTGCGACATTCGTCCTACCCCCGATACGAATGTGTGTGGCACGCAAACCTCCTTCCAACTCCACTCCAATCCTTCGCTATCGGTAAAGTGGACACTCGAACTCCAACCTAAAGGTGCTTCGGCTAAAGTTACCCCTTCTGGCTACGTAACGGGCATGAACGAATCGGGTGAATATACCTTCCGTGCCACCGCAGCCGATGGGTGTTACGACTTCGTCACGCTATCAGTAGGTACGGGCTTCAATTCCGATAAGACGGAGCCCTGCGGAACGGACTTTGTCAATCTGGATGAGGCGGCGCAAGGTACGTATGAATTAATGGACAAGAACATTCCCAATGGATCGGGATCTCTCGTCTCTATATCAGGCCTTGAGAATGGACAGAACATCCTTGATAAGGATTATGGCAATTATGCAACGTACGTGGGCGGTTTAGCTTTGTTCAACAACTTGGCCATAGCTGGTGTGAAACGCACAGACGGCTTGATGTTTGATGGTGATAGGCAGCAAGCCGTGAATGTGGGCTTTGTCGTAGAGAGTGACAACGAGGTGATAGATGCCAAAGTGTTAGAGTTTTTCCAAATACGATGCTACAACGGCGATAAGGAAGTTTATCGCCATGTTATCACCGAGAGCAATGCTGTTGCGGCCGGTATCGGCACCAGTTCAAAGACGCAAAAGGTGCGCTTTAGTATTCGTGTCGAACCGAGAGACAAAGATGCCAAAACGATTAAGTTCGATCAAATCGTACTGTGGAAGTCGGGCGCGTTGGATATAGGACTTTCAAAACTCAAGCTCTATTATGCCTTCCTTGAAGACGTTAACTCCCCTTGTGCTAATGCCTTGAGTTGTGGCGCTGTGGTGTTGAGCGATACGACGGGTACTACAATCAATGCCAATGCTTGTCAAATGGCAGCTGCCGTACGTGTGGCGGGAGTTGACGACAACTTGAGTTGCTTCGTTGACGGTAATCTCCAAACGGCCATGACCATTGTCAGTTCGGCGGACGTAGGAGGCGGTTCTGTTATCGCTGTCAACATGGGGCGCACGCTCGACTTTCGTCATCAGTTAGGCATTGTGGTCGACCAAAAAACCTATGCCTTAGGTGCATCCGTAGGTGGTTGGCTCACCGTTGAGACTTATTACAAGGGCGAAAAGACAGGCGATAAGTTTACTGATTGGAATGTGATAGGTGCCAATGTGGCGGGCTATGGCGAGAAGAACCTCTTACTCATGCAACCCAAGGAATTGTATGACGAAGTACGACTCACGATAGCAGGAGTCGTTTCGGCACTTGACATACAAAAGTTTTATGGCATCTTTATTCGTGGCGACATAGACAACGACGGCATACCCGACTGTAAAGACACCGAGTCGTGTAACTCAACGATTAAGGACATACAATTAAATCGCGTCTGTCAAAACGGAAAGCTTACGATAAGCGGTGTTGGCACTTCATCCACTGACTATCGTATCGTGATGAAGGAACAAGACATTGATGATCGTTTCTCCTCAGAAACGAATGGATCGTTTAGTCGCAGCTATACGATGAAGACGGCGGGGCGTTACTCCATGTTGTTCTACGACGCCAGTGGCAACTTGCTCAATAATGCGCCTTACACCGTTTCGCCCAACGTGACCACGTGGCGACGCGATGCCAATAGCAGCGATTGGAATGAGTGGAACAATTGGACAGAGGGTTCGCCCTATTGCTGTACCGATGTAATTCTCCCTTCGCAAGCTGCGCGTTACCCTGTGTTAGGGGAATCTATCACGGCCGACAACGTAGACGAATACTGTTGTAATAACATTCATTTCGCCCCTGAGGCAGGTGTGGCAGGTACGTCCTTGCTCAATTATCACCAAGCGTGGATAGAACACTCGTTTGCGCCCAATCGTTATTATTTGCTCTCTGCTACGCTGCAGAATACTTACTCGGGTGATTACTTCGTGCCACGTAGCATGAAGGGCGTACATACGGCCGATTACTTTACCGAATTGAATGACGAGACGTCACCCCAAAATCGTTTCAATCCGATCGTCTATCAGCGCCTTTGGGATAAAACGGCCGTAGGACGCTTGGCCGATGGGATAATTACCGACATCAGCGTCGATGAGGCACATTGGAGTCACCACTTCAATCACTTGGCGCACAACTACACGCTGGGCGAGGGTTTCTCACTCTGGGTGGACAACGACTCTTTGTCGGATAATACTGTATTCCGTTTCCGCTTGCCCAAGACGCATACGGCCTATACTTATTACAACGACTTCGACCGTCAACCCATGAATGTGAGCGAAACAGGCTTGGTGCGCGACCATGTAGGACGCTTCATTTACGAACCACAAGACACTGCGCCCCTTACCACTACATATACGGGCTATATCAATGGTGTGGAACAAACGCAGCAGCGCAGTGTCTACACACATGCCGTGACAACCGATGCGCCTTTGAGCATTCACCTTACGGCCACCGATGCGACCACGTTCTTCTTAGTGGGCAATCCCTTCCAAAGTTACCTCGACGTGTCGGCCTTCTTAGCCGCCAACCCAGCGGTGAAAACCGTTAAGACGTATGACGGCAATACGATCAACACGGCCGTAAAGGCTGACGGAGAGCTGATAACGTGTGGTGCGGCCAGCACGATCGCCCCCGCAGAAGCCTTCTTTGTAGAACTATCGACAGCTGCCACCGATTGCACTTTACAGTTCGCTCCCCAGATGTTTTCGGGCAATGCCTCTACCACTACGACTACGCAAAGCAAGGTGCGTGGTTTGCGTTTAACAGCCATTGCTCCCAATGGCGTGAAAGCTTCTACCTTATTGCTTGAAGATTCGACTCAGAGCAATATAACCTCTTCCACCTTGTTTGATGCTGAGGCCAAGCCCCAACTATCATTATTTAGTATAGACGAGACGCTGCAGCCTTTCGATGTGGTCCAAGTGTCAACAAAGACGGAGCGTATCCCTTTGGGCATATATGCTGCTGATTGCGACTCTTTAACCCTTGAGGCTGAGAGCATAGGTGGTGTGCAACTATCAGACTATCAACTGATAGATACAAAAGTAAATGTGCAGCAGCCTCTGCAGTGTACGCAGCCTTTGTCCTTCAAAGGCTCCTCTGTTGTACTCAATCGTTTTGTATTGCAACGAACGCCATCGGTAGTGAATAGCATAGTTGCGCCTACAAACGAGAAGAAAACCTCCTCTCTCCAACTCTCTGTATCGCATCGTGTGCTCTCTCTCTCACTTCCTGAAGTATCAGATCAGCGCATTCAGCAAATCACACTTTACGATGTCACAGGCCGTCTGTTGTCGACGGCTCGGTATGATTGCGTTCACGCGCTCACCATGCCTTGTCCCGCAGGACTTCTCATTCTCCGTGTTACACTGTCAAATGGACAAGACCAAACCCTCCGCCTTTGGGTAGAGTGAGAAAGAAAAACTGCAATTTATCTGCCTAACGAGAATGAACATTAACGAAAAAAATTAATGAAATAATTAATGTTCAATTAATGATAATTAATGTT
>OOBB01000758.1_pt1 | contig 14317 bp, 13 predicted proteins | sample 1671661 | NCBI WGS metagenome assembly OOBB01 (sample SAMN06348179, study PRJEB24527) | human gut metagenome | biome: human gut; feature: ankylosing spondylitis patient; material: feces | host: Homo sapiens | place: China | collected 2015-10
TGTTGCTCAGGAACTTATAAATAAAGTTAAATTATAGTGTTGCGGAATTAAGGTCAAACTCAATTGCTTTTGGTCATTTTTGTATTTAACAACATGTCGAACATTTGAAAGGTCAAATCCCCATTCTTGGAACACCTGAAAATAAAAAGAAAATGCAATTGCAAAATTTATCAGTCCATACTTAGCAACCCCTACTGTTGCCAACAGATACGGCATCAGCAAAAAAGGCAATAAATGGCTAAAGCCATACAGCAAGAACTGATTAAAAATATTACTAAATAGTTTTGACTTGATTACTCTTGAAAATATCATTTTATTTACTTCTAATCAATTTCCAAAATATTTAACTTAAAGTCAGTATCATCCATAACTGCCTTATAAAACTTAACATGCTTTAAATTAGGATTAGCTTCAACAACATGTTTTACCTCCTCTATTACAGCATCATCAACCTTGCATCCAAAAATAACGGAAACCAAAGCTGATGGTTTAAAAGAATATGCCTTATTAGAATCTTTCATAATTCGTATTTCTTCTTCATAAGACCATTCCAAATATTTAGTACTCATCAAGGTAATAACATACTCTTTATACTTATCTTCCTCTGAAATATCTATCTTTGGATAGGCATCCTGATAATGCACGTTTATAGGAAAAGTAAAGAACCCAGGATCCTTTTTTACATCAAATTCTAAACAAATGCCTGTATGACAATCTGCATAATGAGACCACATTAATAAATCGGCATTCTTTTTTGAAAAACAACAGATGCCATGTTTATTCATAACATTTCCTACTGCATCCTTAAATTTTTGCAAAAGATTAGGATTCGCATTCAAAGAAGCCACAACATCCTCTTTCTTATAATTAAGAGTCTGTCTCTCTGCCATAGCTTCTGCAAATTCCTTTTGAGATCCAATAATTGGAGACAGTTTGCAATCAAACGGATCATTAAAATTTTGAGGGGCACTGAAATATAACTCGCACTTGCGAAAAATATCTAATGTATATTCTTTAGATCCATCCGATAAACTTCTATACTTATATAACTGTCGGGGCAGCTGACCATCGTCAACCATTTTTATCACTTTTTCTTTATACATATCCATTTCTTATTATTGAGTATAACCCCACTAAGATAAGTAAGATTAATATTAAACATCTTTTTGACTATTTCTAACAATACAATTGGTTCGTATCGGAAATTTAGGACATAGAGTCCCTGCCAGATAAGAATTGCTTTTAGGGTATTCTTACCTGGATATTGATTGAGTAAAACTTGTTTTGAAATTAATATTATAAGAGTTTTTTCTACCTCTCCGTCTCTCCTGCAAGGAGAGCTCCACATCCTAACCAAGCCTTCCCTTCTCAGAAGGGAAGGATGTAGCTGGCGACGCTATAGCTCTGCCAGAGTTTTGGTCAGCCAGCGGAGCCTGTGCCCTAAAGGGCTGGCTGAGAGTGCTTACGCAACAGAGTTGCGATTGTTTGTCGCCTAGCGGAAGACTTTATGGCTATACTTTTTTATCGCAATTGCTGATTGCTACCGAAACTTATGGATTCCATCACAAAGCATTGATAATTCTTTCTGAAAATAATCTATATCAGGAGATATGTACCTCCTCTAATAAATTCAAAATATCCTGTTCATTAAGGTGGTCGTAATTGTATTTGGATAAATGACCATCACGCTTGATAAAAGCTGCAATTTGATGAGGAGCGATCGTAATACCAGCTAGGTTCTTTCCCTCTGTATAATCTAAATATAAATAGCCTCGGGCATCAGGGAACAATACCCAATTTACCAACTCCTTATCTGAGGATAGCATTATGACTCTACGAAGGAAATCTTGTATTCCAGAATCGATAGAAACACTGTTTTCTCCATCCCAGCCCTCTTTCAGCAAAGCTAATTCTTCCAAACGCTTGAGCAGCTTACCCTTGATTAGAGTCTCTGATTGATTAGTAAGATTAGACAGAAATACCAAACAGTTATATAATGCACTCTGGTCATTCGTGGCATATACTGCATCCATTACATGATGGCGCAATGTCTGTATATCCGTATTTGGAGAAATACAGACTCCCACAGGATCCGCTACCAAACTTGGCGCTGCCTCTGGAACTTGATATGATTTTGATTTACCCATAGCTTTACCATCAAATTAAAACATGCTGCAAATATAAGGGAAATATCTGAAATAGCCAAGATATTTCCGGTTTTTAACACATCAAGAGGAGTATCTTGTCCCACAGATTTCACCTTCTTAATCGGAACTTATTATCTGCGTGTACCCTATTTACCTGTAACTTTGTATAGACAGCACGTGCAAAAGATGTAAAGAAAGGAATTACAGATAGTTACTTTGCGTTTTTAACACTTGAAAATACTGGTTTTCCGGATATATAGGGTACATTCCACTTACCCTACATCCATCCAAATCTGCGGGATGAATCTCCGTTAATCCAACAGGCGGTTCAGAATGAGATTCAACTCCTTCTCTGCCTCTGCCAGCAAAGCAGCCTGATCTGACTCAGAGAGCTTCTTGTACTCAGACCCCGCAAAATAATGAGGAAGATACGACTTCACCCACTTCTTTACCTGCAAGAATGTGTCAACATCCAGATGCACATCGTGATTCTTGTAACTCTTCAGCAGATGTACCGGAATCGCAAAGCGCTCGGTAATCTCCTCCTTGCGCTTGGGCCAATGCTTCTCCTCTTCAGTAAGCGTATTCTCGAACTCATCATCGTGATACTCCTTGGTTACAAACTTGTGAAACTTCTCGATGAAAATACCTACACACTCATGAGGAAGCATTTTTTTCCTCAGACTTGCCCTGGAAATCCTTGATTCCCTGAACAATCTCATTTACTTTGTCCGTAAAGAACATTTTCCTTGTTTAAAATTTAAAATTTGTAAATATGCGCCATTTTTGACGCACTGAAAAAATATCTTCAATTCTTATATCTACCTTTGCCCCCGTAAACGATAAACAGTCTGGTCTAAAAATCAATCAAACGACTTAGAGACTAAAAGACTCTGAAAGCAAATAAGAAGCAAATAGATCAAAATTCTTAAACATTAAAAGATCATGAACACAAACAATTCAACCAGCGAGGAAGTAGAAGAGGTTCTGCCCTCTTTCTTCTGGACCATCGCTTCAAGCGAAGGTCATCAGCTTATCAACAAGGATGAGCTAGTAAGAATCATCAAGTTCGATGAAATGACCAAGAATCACACCGAACTCTATCGCAAGCAGGTGCCTATCAGCAAGGCTCTCGCCGACAACACCAAGCTCATGATGCCGGGCATCACTGCCTCGGCCCTCATGGACGGACAGGGTAAGCAGGTGGCCAACATCCTGAAGCCTACCTACTGGCTTGCCGTGGATATCGACAAGATTCCCGACGAGAAGATGCAGGAGGTGATCGCAAAGGCCGACAACGACCCATACGTGATGGTGAGATACGTCACGGCAAGCGGTCACGGACTCAGAATCCTCGCCCGCTACAAGCCGTTTGACGACCCGGAGGTTACGGCGGTGGAACTCTTCGACGTGGTGGTACGCAAGGCGATGGATTACTTCTCCATCCTGCTGGGCGTGCCTGCCGATGAGAAGTGCTGTGACATCACCCGCATGTGCGGCCTTGCCCACGACCCTACCGCCTACTTCTGCTGGAACTCGAAGCCTTTCGAACTGGAGTCCAAGGACATCAAGAGACTCTACTTGAAGAAGTCGATGGCTGAGAAGTATGAGCGACGCAGCAGCCGACGCAGAAAACCATCACAGAAGATGGTGAGCCTAGCCAAGCACATCCCTACCATCGACGAAGCTGCCCCAGCGATAGAGAAGCTGCTGGAAACGTGGGGAAAAGCGTTCGAGCCTAGCCGCCACAACGACTATGTGTATAACTTCGGACTCACCTGCCTGAAGTACGACATCGACCAGAAGGAGGCTACCGACTATGCCGACCAGCACTTCAGCGCACAGTATCCCAAGACGGTGAGTGTGATGAACCAGGCCTACAAGCACCAGGAACAGCGAGGCACCTGGCAGTTTATGCGAAAGGGCGAATCATACGGCAAGAAGCCATCCATGAAGATGTTGAAGCAGTGGCTCAGCATGCGCTATGAGTTCCACCGCAACGAGGTGACGGGCTACTACGAGGTATGCAGCCGCGACGTGATCAAGGGCAAGTTTCACCGCTGGACCCGCATGGACGACAACATAGAGAACTCTCTCTGGATAGAGATGGAAGAGGATGGACTGCAGACGCAGCAGCCCAGGCTCCACTCCCTCATCAACAGCGACTTCAGCGAGAAGTACAATCCTCTGCTCGATTATCTCACATCTCTCCCGGCATGGGACGGGAAGACTGACTACATTCAGATGCTTGCCGACCGCATTCACATTGCGAATACGGATGGTGCCCACCATACCCAGGAAGACTTCAGATACTTCTTCAAGAAATGGTTTGTAGCCATGGTGGTGACCTGGGTAACGGATACCGTGGTAGGTCAGACCATCCTTATCTTCGTGGGCAAGGGCGGTCTCTTCAAGACCACCTTCTTCGACAAGCTGCTGCCTAAGGTGCTGCACGATTACTTCATCAATGAATCTACGGCAAGCTATACCGACAAGGACTTCATGGAGGCAATGGCGAGCAAGGCGCTGATGTGTCTCGACGAGTTTGAGACGGCATTCGGCAAGAACCTGAGTGCCTTCAAGAGCTGCGTAACGAAGCTCTTCTTCTCCATCCGCCGTCCTTACGACAAGTACCGTACGGAACTGCCCCACCGTGCTGCCATGTGCGGCACGAGCAACAGCGTGCAGATTATCAGCGAGGAAGAGAACCGCCGCTACTCACCCTGGCTCATCGAGTCGATCGACAGTCCGATAGACCATCCCATCGACTACCTGCACGTATATGCCCAGGCTGTGGCCCTGGGTAAGGAGGTGATGGAGCGCCAGCGCAAGCACGAGGATGGCTGGGTATTCTGGCTCACCACCGAGGATATCGAGGTGATGCGCGAGCACAACAAGATGTTCATGATCTCCAACTATATGGAGGACCAGATTCTGCGCTACTACCGCGTGCCTGGCAAGGACGTGGAAGCCAGATACATCAAGTTCCGCTATTCTTCGGAGATTCTGGAGCGCATTGGCGGCTGTCCTGCCCTGAGCCGGTATATCTACCAGCAGAACCTGGCAAGTACCCTGCTGCGTCTGGGTTTCGAGAGAAAGCGCAGATCGAAAGGCATGGGCTGGTTCGTGATAGAGAAGGAGGTGGGCGAGATGAACACAGATGCCATCGTATCGCCATCGGAATGGGAGGACGACCGGAACTGACCGGCTTACGCCCCATAAGTGACTTACTTTTTGCGGTAAGTATCTTGGTTTTTCCGAAAACCAAGATACTTATCATCTCTAACCCTTCAACTCATCATATAGAATGCAGAACGAACCAGAAATCAGATATTATACCAAGCAGGAGATAGCCCTGCTGTATTTTCCGGACTCATCTCCGGAAGTAGCCAATGCCCATCTGAGAAGATGGATCCAGAAGTGTACCCCACTCTACAGGAAGCTTCTGGAGGTGGGTTACCGGAAATCGGACAAGGGATTCTTTCCCCGTCAGGTGGCCATCATCTTCGACTTCCTGGGCGAGCCCTAGAATCCGGGAAACCGGAAAAAGTGAGAAGATGGCAGAATATGGCAATAAGCGTGAGGATGCATCAGGAAGTGTGAGTTGCGGCTCCCGAATGTCGTATCTTTGCATCGTGTTTCATTTAAAACGTTATTGCTTATGCTTTTGTACACTTTGAAAGAGAACAAGAATGAGAAGTTGCCCGATGCCAAGGGCTTGTGGTATGCTTATGCCATCACTACGCAGATGATGGGCGTGGATGGTCTTGCCGCTCACATGTCGGGCCACAACACTCCTTTCTCCAAGGGAGCCATCAAGGGTATGATTACCGACATGGCTTTCTGCATCAAGGAGCTCTGCCTGCAGGGTATCTCGGTGAAGATCGACGACCTCGCCATCTTCTCCATCGGCATCAAGAACAAGATGGGTGCGAAATCTGAGAAGGAATTCAGCATCGCCAAGAACATCGAGGGCTACAAGCTGAGAAGCCGTGGTACCGGCGAGCTGGCTGCCGGCAACCTGGATGTGGAAGTGAAGAAGGTTTCCTCTCTCCTTGCCAGCGAGATGCAGGTTCCGGGAGTAGATGATCCGGGATCTGGAAAAGATCCGGGTTCAGAGAGCACTCCGGGATCAGGGAGCAATCCGGGATCAGGGAGCAATCCAGGCAGTTCTACCGATGAAGGCAAGACCGACCAGGGTGGTGACAACGTAAACTTTTAAAGTTCTGAGAGAGGGATAAAGCCAGGATGGCGTCAGGGATATTCCTATAGCTACAAGGGGGCTGCAAGCATCCATGCTGAAGCCCGAAAATATCTAAAATACAGCTATGAAAGGATATTCGCGAGTCCTGACTCATCTTCTTTTGCGGCGGATTGCAAATCCGCCGAAACGGTCCGCCACTAGACTTTCCCCCTTTTGTTTCGGTGGATTTGCAATCCACCGCTTTCAGTCAGACTTGTTATTAATTTCAATTTTTCCATACTCATGAAAAAAGAAAGCGTCAAGAAGATCATTGATCTCATCATCACCATTCTCACTGCCGTAGCATCAGCCTTCTGTGTTCAGTCCTGCCGAGGTTAGGCGATGGAGATCGGTGCCCACGAAATCGTACATGTTCCATTTCAGGAGCTGTCGGCACCGCTTCTGCACCCGCTCTCCATACTGACCGCGGAGACTGTATAGATTGCGCTGGAACAGGATGCCCTGCGCCTTGAGAGCCTCGTAATCTTCCTTCTTCATATAGAGGTAACGCTCGGGATGAGCCAGAATCGGGGTATAACCCTTGTTCCTGATGCGCTCCAGCAGTCCACGGAAGTTCATCGGTGGGGCAAAGATGCTGGTTTCCACCAGCAGGTATTTCTCTGCCAGGGGCAGGAGATTGCCAGCCTTGAGGCGGCGCTCGAAAAGGGCATCCAGCATGTTCTCGGCTGCGAGATGCAGCTGAAGGGGCTCTGCATCGGTCGCAGAAGATGGCTTCGCTCCTTCTGCTCCTGATGCCTGACTTCCAGGATGTCTCTGGGCAAAATCCAGAAGATACTTCTCCTTGAAATCTTCGAAGACCCGGCGGAGTTCTTCAGGCTCATTCGGAACATCTTCCATGATGTGAGGGGTGAACCAGACTTCATGGATTCCGCTTGCTTCGTAGATGCGAAGCTGCTCCAGGCTCTTTTCCGGGTCCTGGAAGCCATCATCCACGCCAGGGAGTATATGGCAATGGTAATCGATGCCATCAGGGAGACTGCATGTGCTCCCTGATGGCTTTTTCTGATTGAATATTTTCTGGAAGAATTTAAACATCTGTTTTTATTATTCTATAATCCATTCATTTAAGATTTTGCCCCCCCACCAGGAAGTCTGAAATCAGGGCAATGTCAATTCGGGTATTCACATGCAGCAATATCCAGCCCCGGATAAAGTTCACGCTGAGCTGGGCGATGAAAAGTACGAGCTGGGCGATGAGGATAAGCGTGACGAAGCCCAGGTTCTTTCCATTGATACCCCTGTCAACCAACGTCTGGGTCAGGAAAGGGAACACCAGCTGCAGCAAGCTGCCCAGCAACATCCCCAGCAGGAGAACCACAACCTGACGGCGGTAGGGCTTGAGATATTTGAAAAAGAACCCCAGACTCTGCCCATGGTTCTCGCACTCCTCCTTGCGCTTGCCAAAGTTCACTCCCGGCACCATCAGCAATGCCATACCACAGTCCCGTCCCTGCACACTGGTGCTTAGCCAGCAGCGCATGAACTCCTCTTCAGTATAGCACAACTTCTGGGAAGCGGGATCTGCGATATAGAAGCGGTAGCGCCCGCTCCGGTTCTTCTTTACCTTATAGCAGACCACGAAATGGTTCTGGTTCCAGTGAAGGATGCAGGGCAGGGAGGCATCGTGGGCCAGCTGTTCCATAGTGATTTTCACTCCCAGCGTACGAAAGCCCAAATACTCGGCTGCCTCGCTGATGCCAAGCATCGATACACCGTTGCGGGTGATGTGGCAATGATTGCGCAACATCTCTGCCGAATACTCCTTACCGTAATATTTCGCTATCATCCGCAACGAGGTGGAACCGCAGTCCATCTCGTCGAGTTGCTGATAATGGGGAAAGCCTTTAATCATAATCAGTTACTTTTTTCCAAATCTGTATCCTATGGAAATCATTCCATAACGAGGGATGCAATTGTATGTCGTTTCAGTCAACTCCTGTTCGTCAAATCCATTATCGAAATTAGTCAACTGATGGAATATGTCATAAGCCTTACATTGAACGGTAATCTTACCTTTCAAGAATGTCTTATACAAGGAAATGTTACTTACAACTCTTGTCTTATTGACTTCCTCTAATTTATAACCTTTACGCGTCAAGGAAGTCAAGTCACCGGAGAACTTAATATCCCATGGCAGGCGACATGCAAGATTAAAACCATACCTTATGTCCCAGGCTTCATAATTAACGGAATTCATCTTGTTTCTTATACTGTTATAGCTAAAACCTGCATTTAATTTCAACGTTAACTCCTTATGCTGAAAGACTAATCTGGCTGTTTCATCCAGGACATCTCGCTTATTTTTGCTACTCTGAAGACCTTCATTCATATGCCCAGACATAAGAGTCGTAACATCTTTCCTATAAACAATTTCATTGTTGATATTCCATGCCCTTGATTTTCCCAATCCCTTATCAACATACAAACGATTCCATGACGCCCAAGTCCCTTTCACGTTCTGGGGAATTACAAGAGAATTACCATTCTTATCATCGTACAATGAACACATTATTATCATGTTAAGCATAAACTGAGACTGCGACGAAAAGTTTACATTCCACTGGCGTTCAGTATTATACCATGCATAGGTAAACTGATAATCGTACATCGATTCTTTTTTCAATCTACCATTACCGGTTGACATCACTAACGGATGAGACGAATCTATAGTTTCAACCAAGTTTAACACAGATGGTTTGCGATAGGATTCCAATTTGTTGAAGAAATGAATCCTGGAATTTTTTCCCTGCCATTTAAGTCGGAATCTTGGACACAGATCAACATAACTCCTCGTAAGAGTAGTATCTACCGAAGAGTTACTATAACTCATATTTTTGCTAAGCATACGCACATCAAAGCCCGCTATCAATTGCCACTTACCCTTTTTATACTCCCAGTTTACCATAGGTTTATGCTCCCTGGACAGGCTGTTGGAATGATAGCTATTGGCATCATACAGATCATCCAAGGTACGCTGACGTGAAACTGACTCGTTACCCTGGGTATAACGATATCCGATTTCCAGACTCATATTATTCAAGAAGTTGAAATGATAAAAACCTTCCAATGTATATGAATAAGATTTCGTCTTGGTATTATCATTGGCTACATAAGAGACAATAGAATCATTTACCGGGAGATAATAGGTTATGTGACTATTCTCTCCTAGTTTCTGGTTATTGTCCGAGTATGAAGCATCGGCATGAAAAATGAGATCATCGCCCCAGGCCAAGGCCTGCGACATTTCTATATTTTCACGAAGTCTAAAATTATGTGCCCTGTTATTCGCCTTGTTGATAGAATAATTCTGCAAATAGTCAAAGGCATTTCTGCCACCTTCATCTATAGCATCAAAAAGCTGCAACACAGAAGAATTTGATGGTATATCCTTATCAAACAGCGCATATTTGTTCAAGTCATCATTTTTGCTCCTGCCATAATCCACCATAGTCTGAAACTGAAAATAGGAAATACCCATCTTCGTAATCTTGTTATTCAAACTGAAGGAAGAATTCCTGCTGTCATTTAAATTCTGAAATATTTTATTGATGTTGGTCTGAGGCAATATGCTGATCTGTTTTTTCTGCTCATCCAAATCTACGCCTTGCCATTGAGCAGCCAAATCTGTAGAAACATAAAAAGTTCCACCGGTTTTCTCTGCAATAGTACTCACGCCAACTTTTTTAGTATTCATAATTGATTTTGGGCTGTCTGAATCCCAAAATGATCCATCGCTGCCAGGCACGCTCGACTGATTGATGTTGTTAAGGTTAGCATACGCAGAAGCATTTACAGAACCTATCATATACCCATCAAATCCTCTTACCTGCCATCTGTCATTAGTACCGACACCAGCCTCTATATTTCCGAAATTATTTTGGCTATATTCCTTTTTCAAGAGAACATCCATCACATTGTCTTTCAAGTCTGTCTTTGTATTCAGGTTGCGGTTCTTTTCTTTGCTCTGCTCAAAGACTTTAAGACTTTTTACCGTATAATACGGCATATTCTCCAACAAAGCCAGATTATTTCCCTTAAACAACTGCTTGCCATTTAAAGTAAGGTAATCTATTTTCTTATCATTGATAAAGATTTCTCCATTGGCTTCAATTCTTGCACCGGGCATCTGCCTGATCAACTCATCAAGCATAGAACCTTCAGGCAGGTTGAATGCGTCTGCATTATACACTAAGGTATCTCCTTTGTGAAAGAACTTGATTCTGGTAGCACGCACGGTTACCTCACCCAACTCATTATCACCAGTCAGGCTATGTTTAGACTTCAGCCTTACCAGTTTTATAGCTGGAATCCACCGCCGTAAGACTCTTGCCGCATGCTTTAATTTGTAATTGACTGTAATAGACTTGTAGCCTTCACAATCTACCTTTATGATATATGATTCAACCTTAGCAGGAACTTTGAAGGAAAATGAAGAAGCAACCATATAGCCAGAAGGACGTTCATTTCTCACAGACATTGTATCTATAACAGTACTGTCTGTTGACATCAATGTTACTTTAGCCTTTTCCAAGCCATAATCAGTAAATGAATCCATCACAAAGCCAATCAACTCTATCGTTCTACCAGCAGACTGAGCGACGGCTATTAAGTTCATTACACAAAAGGTAAAAACCAACAATATTTTTAAGCATAAATGTTTCATCTTATCAATATTTAATTAATACACATACTTGTAGATTTTCTATCATGTCAAATTCTGCCAGCAGCATTTTACTAAGCTCACTATTACTTTTGAGGTGAAATGAAGCAATTGACTTTTCCAATGTATCTTTGAGAGACTCTTTCATATTTTCTTCTATAAAGAACATATAATGACTAGTCAATTCTGACAAATTTCCAAGATACCTTAATATCTCATTATTTCCACCTAACTGATTAAGAAAAAGCAGAGAATCATATTTGTCATCATCCTCAACATAAATTGGCTGAGTCCAATCTACAACTTGACAATACTCTGCTATATTCATTTTTTGAGCCAAATGGAAAGCTTGGTCGTTGTCACAAATACCATTAGCTAGAATTTCCATTCCAAGAAGAGCATCTAAATAAATCAGGTTATCACCTACTACCAGTACAGAAGAAATATCTAGAACTTTCATGATCTCAACAAGGCTTTCAGCTATTCTATTGTCATAATCAAAGCAACTCTCATATTCATGAAAATGCTCTAAAAGATAATAGTCTATATATTCCATCAACTTTGTACTTATTGGTGAAACCATTTTACGTGCAAAGAAGTGATTTTTATCAAGCATAAACTTAAAGTGCTCTTCTCCCAAATTAGCTGGTCGATTTCCGTTTTCTTCTCTCCACCTGATGAATCTCAAGTTATTCTCCGAACAAATTTTATCTTCATCATAGTAATTCAAAAGTACGGTATGAATATAAATTTCTTCAGATGCAAATGTATGATTCAAACGCTTTAAAAAGCCTGGATGTTCCTTTGTGTAACGTAACAAAAATGCACATGCCTCTCTTGTCATAGAACACCATTGTGATCCCAAATAAATTTTATCTGGGAAATGGGATGTTGGGCGTTTTATTTGATATTTCACCTGAAAGCCTCGCAAGAAGTTGGTAATACAATACCTCTTAGGATTTCTTACTTGATAATAGTCATAAGGCAAGAAATACAACAACCGACGATCAATTTCTCTAAACGTAGCTATTCTACAGTCAAAATAACTTTGCCCTGGATTATTGTCGAAGAATTGCAGGAAGCTTTCGTAGGGCTTTATGGGATAATCTTGCCCACTTATGATATGATAATAATCTGCATTTGAATTATTTATCGCAATATTGAGCACCTTGATTTCAGTCTTCAAAATACTATAACCTCCCCAATGCAATCTGTCATGACCACAATACTTTATTCGGTTATTGCGGTCAAGCAGATCGTTGATTACAGGCATATCAGTAGCCTTGCAATCTATATTCAAGAATAGATCACATTCTTCATGGTTCAAATATTCCAAAACCTTTCCCAATATTTGCCATTCATTATGAGCTAATATAATAAAGGCATGTCTCATAGGCATTATTGTTTTTGTGACAAGTACAAAAGAACGTTGTTCTTTACGCTATTTTCAATTTGTTTTTTATTACAATTAATTTTTTGTCCTTCTACCTGCTTTTGAATGCAATTGGCATAACATGAAGGTAGCAATTTACATTCCAGGCAACTCTCATTTTCAAAAGAAGACCGGACGAAGTAATCGTAAAAATGATTATTCGGCACAAATTCACCATCATTGTCAATTTTACCAATTGAATACTTTTCGGAAAAATCCCGGGCAGTACATTTGAATACAGACAAATCATAATTAACAACAAACTGTTTCATATTTTCTGTATAACACTGATAACACGACAAATCAGTTAAATTCTTTTTATATCCATGAGAGACAAACTGCTCCATTTTTCGAGTTATATCGTCACCCTGCATATTACGGTCATCTTTAAATTGCCAGACAAGCTGAGGCATGACGGTTATTTTATTTCGTATATCCAAAGGAAATACGTTCACTATTTCATCTATAGACTCCATATTCTTTGGGGTATAATTAATTCTAACCGTCATGTCTATATTGGGAATCGCCCTACATAAGGCTATGATATTAGAAGTTATAACCTCGTAAGAATTATGAACATCTTTTGAGAAACGAGTCTTGTTATGGAAACGTTTTCCTCCATCCAAGGTAATCTGAAATGATGTTAGCTGAATCTCCTTTAGTTTCTCTATCATGGAAGAATTTACTAAATAACCATTTGTTGTAATGGTATTCCGAAAAGCCACATTATTATTGGCACAGATTTCTTGTACTTTTTTTGAAATCGGATAGACCACCTCTTGAAAATACATCAGGGGTTCACCGCCAAACCAATCTAACTGAAAGTGTTTAATTTTTCCGTCTATTATGGTTTTCCTGCAAAATTCAAGGACTTTCGCTACATCTTCGGAAGTCATAAAACCATCATGGTGGTTTTCGTAACAATACCAACAATGAAAGTTGCAATCCAGCGTTGGAAGAATCGTCACCCTTGCCATATCGTTGGAGAAACGACGAATCTTACAATTTGCTAAAATTATATTTTCCTCATTTAGATTGGTGTCACAGACCACACCATTGGCATGCAACTCCTCCAAGATTTCATCATCCAAAGTATCCACTTCAGAATCTGGCACAGACAGTCGTCGAAATAGTTCTTCGTCTATTTCGAGTAAAGAAGACCGCAACTGGTTATAAACAAATTTGCGGTCTTCTTTTTCTACGTAAATATTATACTTACTAACTTTCATTAGTTAACACAATGACACTTGTAAGCTCCATTAATGTTATCACCGCTGCCCTGACAAGTACAGCTACCAGACGAATTAGAGTTATTGCCACCAAGGATATGAAACATAGAATCCTTATCAACTACATTCGCAGGTTTGATTTTCTTAATTATCTGCATAATTCCAAAATTTAAAAGATTAATACTAAAAAAACTTATATTTATACTTTTCTTCCGTCAAGAGTTCCAAACAAATTTTAACCCCCTTTTTTACAGAATCCATTACATCTGTATCTACATAATCATCATTGATATTGAGTATAGCTAATACGTCAGCAAAGCTAGTAGCCCGTTTATCAACTTCTGGCAGAAACTTCATAATTTCACACAGAGAAATATCATACTGCCGTAAATAATCGACAAAAACTGATAATTTTCGAATTTCCTGTTCCGTTACTGAAGATTCAATATCAGCACGATGCTTGAAATATATTTCATCAACAGCTCTTTTTGCCATATCCAAATATATTCTCTTTTCTGAAACCATAGAATATAAACAGAAAAAACATACTACAGGAACCAACTCGGAAGTCAACATCCTATATAG
>OOBB01000774.1_pt1 | contig 13962 bp, 10 predicted proteins | sample 1671661 | NCBI WGS metagenome assembly OOBB01 (sample SAMN06348179, study PRJEB24527) | human gut metagenome | biome: human gut; feature: ankylosing spondylitis patient; material: feces | host: Homo sapiens | place: China | collected 2015-10
TCTGTATTTTTGTGATATGTCCAGGCATCTTCTCTTCCTTGTTCTGTGCCATGAGGCTGGTAGGAAGGAAGAGGAGAAGCACAAACAGATATTTCATATAATGATGTTGTTTCATATTGATGATGCTTTAAAAAGAATGCTTAATGATGTGCAAAAGTAAGAATAATCAGTTAGATGCGCAAAGAAAATCAGTTATTATTAGGTTAAAACTGTAAATAAGTAAACTGTTTCATATAATTTGCCTGTGCTTATCCATCAAAAAAACTACGCAGAAGAAAAATTTCTCAATCTGTGAAATCAACTTTCATAGGTACATCTTAATTTTGCATCCAAAAAAGAATGTATTAATGTTGTATGATGATGGTTAAGCAAATATCAGATAAGAAAGATGTGGAGCCGATAGATTTGCTCCAGGCCTTCGAGATAATCGTAGAAAAGGCAAAAGGGTCTTCTCTCGGAGAAGAGTTTTATCAGGAAGCAGAACCGTATCTTGTTTTTGTTTCTGGTAAATTGTGTATCTCTAAGCGAGCAAGTGTTATTATGGCCCTCTTTGCCGACCGGTGTTATGATACCCATATCCGGTTTTCTGATTTGACGGAATTCCTGGATTGCAGAATCCTGACATTGCTCAGATATTCCAACGAAACTCAGGAACTTATCGATAAGGAATATGTTTGTCAGAATCGGATTGAAGGACTCAGCTATAGCATCCCGATGGAGGTGATGGAGGCATTCCAGCATAATCAGCGATATATTCCTTCGGATGTGGATGAATTCACAGCCAGAGAACTGTTTGATAAGTTTGATGAACTTTTCTCGAAATGCCGCTGCGAAAAACTGAACAAGCAGGTTTTGAGAAAGAAACTCAGAGCGCTGGTTGTCAAGAATAGCAACCTGGCTTTTGTCAAGGCAATGGCATTGTATGATATAAATGTGGAGGATAAAGATTTTCCGCTTTTCATCTTGCTGTGTACACTCTTTGTTATTGATGGCGATGATGACATCCGTTGCCATGACTTGGATTTCATCTATGAGGAAGGTGAGTCGGTCTGGCGATGGGCTAAGCGAGACCTTAGCCAAGGCAATCATCGTTTCTTGCAGAAAAAGTTCATAGAATATACCAACGATGACGGCTTTGCCGACAGGGAATCCTTTAAGATTACAGACTGTGCGAAGAAGCTGCTCTTTTCGGAGATGAACCTTTCTGCTATGCAGGGCTCCCGTCCTAAAGGTAGCATGTTATCCTTTGAGAGTATCAAGCCTAAACAGCTGTTTTACAACGACAAGGAACGTAAACTGGTAGAAGAACTCGCAGCTCTTTTGGATGAAAAGAATTTCCAGGGTATCCGAGACCGCTTGAAGGAAACCAATTTCAGAAGTGGCTTTGCCTGCCTATTCTATGGTGCACCAGGTACCGGAAAGACGGAGACGGTTCTTCAGATAGCCAGGAAAACGGGTCGTGACCTTATCCTGGTTAACATCTCGGATATCAAGAGTATGTGGGTAGGGGAGAGCGAAAAGAACATCAAGGGTATCTTTGATGATTACAGAAAGATGGTGAAACAATCGGCAAAGACTCCTATTCTGCTCTTCAATGAGGCAGATGCCATCATCGGTAAGCGTATGGTGGGTGCAGAGAAGGCTGTGGATAAACTGGAGAACAATATCCAGGACATCATTCTTCAGGAGATAGAGCAGCTTGATGGCATTCTTATTGCCACAACCAATCTTGCCGAGAATATGGACAAGGCTTTCGAGCGTCGTTTCCTCTATAAAGTGAAGTTCGAAAAGCCTGATTTGCATGGTCGTTTACAGATTTGGCAAACGATGATACCATCTTTGAATGATGCTGATGCTTCTTTCCTTGCCGCTAGATATGATTTCTGTGGTGGTGAGATAGAGAACATTGCCCGCCATTATACCATCCAATCCATTTTGCATGGCAAACCGGCGAATATGCTCAAATCTCTTGTCGGGTATTGCGATAGTGAAAGGCTGGAAGGAAGACCCCCCAAGAGAAAGGTTGGGTTCTGATGCATCACCCATAAAGAAAAGACGGTAAATACGAAAAATGTATTTGCCGCCTTTTTCTCCTAGTTTCAGATGATTGTATCTGATATTTCTTGATAGATTAAATCTGATATTCCTTAATTGATTAAATCTGGTATTTCTTTGTGAGATTTCTCAATTTTTCGGCAATATCCTCCCTTAGCCATTGAGGTTCCAATACTTCCATGGTATCCATGTTGGAGAATATCTCCTGTTCAAAATCGAATTCAGGCTTCAGATGGTATTCAAAGATAGAATACTCATCTGTGCGCTCCGTTTCCTTTTGTGAGGTATGGAGAGGAAGGTTGCGGATATAGTTGCTTTGGAATGCATCCACTTTGAGTACCACCTTTTGCACCTCAGAATTCTCGTTGTTGATGATGCCGAAGCAATCCTTGAAATATTCAGCAGGATCCAGATCCTCTGGCAATTTGAATGTTTCTTCAGAGATGGTGACATTCTCCATACGGTCGAGCGCATAGCATCGGATGTCATCTGTGCCAGGACTGTAAGCCACCACATACCAACGCTTCTTGAAAGCCTTTATGAAATAAGGATGAATATCAAATTCATGATACTCCTCTGTATTGAAGCTATAGTAGGATATGGAGATGACGCGGTTGTCACGCATCGCCTTGATGATGTCTTCCAGATAGTTTCTGCCAGAAGGCATATCTTCTAGGAGTACACGATTCTTGAGCTTGCGACTGTTGCCAACCATGGCATTGAGGGAGAAGGCATTGAGCATCCAACTTCTGGCACTTCCTTCCTCAAAGCAGTCGCCATACTCAATGTAATAGCGGTATCCGCTGCCACAGCTGATGCTGATTTCAAACAGTTCCTCGATGGAATGGAGGTTGTTGATGAAGGTACGGCGAGAGAGTTCCGTTCCTTCGCTGAGATCAGAATCCTTCCATCTGCTTTGGATTTCCTTTAAGGTGATGCCGCCCCTTTTTCTTGCCCGATGGATGGTTTCCACCAGCCAGACATATTTGTTCAATTGATTGATAGCCATATTCTGTTTCTTTTATTTTGGTACAAAAATAACGGAAAAGTAGGAAAATATGTTGCACAAGATAGATTTATTTCATCCTTAATTCCGCAACACTATAAATTTAAACTTTTATAATATCCTGAGCAACAAAAAGTTGCCCCGAATTTTGCCATGTCGAAGAATTCACTTATCTTAGTGTTGCAAAAGAAAACAAGAAAATCCAGCGATAGGCATGGCAAAAATACAAATAAAATCTGAGAAACTCACTCTTTTGGGAGGAAAATTTTCAATCATGGAGCAATTTGACTCTACATTGTCATCTGCAATCGACTCACCCATCGGTCTAAGGTGTAGATTGTTCGGTTATCAGTACTGCGAAATCATCTGTTCTCTCTTGAGTATCTACTTCTGTGGTGGCTCATGCATTGAGGATGTCACTGCTCAATTTATGTTTGCATCTGGTCAACTTAAAGAGGGTGAGATGTATGATGTTGATTTCGACCATCAGTTCATAGAGACTGAGAAGTATGATGCAAAGCCTGCATACAAGAAGTTCTTTGGTTATCGCCCTGGCGTGGCGGTTATTGGCGACTTGATTGTTGGCATTGAGAATAGCGATGGTAACACAAATGTTCGTTTTCATCAGAAGGATACGCTGAAGAGTGAACAGAACGGACTTACTATCAATCGTTTCAGAGCTGATTGCGGATCATGTTCCGAGGAAATCGTGGAGGAAAGGAACGTATCTTCGATGATATGAACAATGGTTTCGGGTGGGACAGATTGCCCAAATCCTTCATGGCAGAGAACACTGTGTTCCTTCTTCTTACAGCACTTATCCGTAACTTCTACAAGGCCATTATCCAAAGACTTGACGTAAAGAAGTTCGGACTCAAGGCTACAAGTCGCATAGTGGGGTAAGGGGATGTAGTGAGCTGAAGTGGGTGTTTTAGCCTCAATTTATCTGATAATTCAGTAATGAGAGAACGTGTACACGCAAGAAGGACGTTGAAGGGCTTAGTTGCGGATTTGAGGTAGAACTAAATTCAGATAATATATCGATAAGCAATAGCTATCCACATATTATCTGAATTTCGTTAATTTTACTGACTGAAAAATGAGTTATTTCAAAACACCTCTCCTATGCGATGGTAAGAGAGACACTTATATATCCAACATTAACCAGTTTTTAAGAAAGACTACTGGCAATAAACTCCCTGATACTATTCATTTTATCCATAATATCCTTTGGAGATTCATGGCTGGAATAATATATACCAGCTTTTTCCTTATCATCTTCCTTCAACTCGAATTCTTGAACAACCTTATTAAAGAACGGTAATTTTTTCTTACCGTTATCTCTTTGGAATACTGATAGATAACCTAAAGAATCATCATCAAAATATAATTCTATGGCTACATCATAATTTATCAAATCAGAAAAAAGGCATACATAATCACCTTTCCAACATTCTATTCGTTTCCATTTAGAATTTTTCTCCCCACTATTGACAAAAGTATTCCCATAGAGATAAATGTCGCGATAGTTATTATTCGAGCTATAGATTATCTGTGTGAATTGAGTATCTTTTATTCTCAACATTCTGCCCCAAGAACCACCCTCATTAAACTTTATGTTATAGCCGTTACTTTTCCAAAAGCCAACTTGTTTAAAATATTCGACAAACTGAAAGAAAATATTCTTCGAATGAGAAGCATCCAACAACCAACTATCAATAATGCTAATTTGGCTTGATACCATATCGTCAAGCTTTAAAGTATCAATATACTTACCCAATTTGACGGAAAGTCTATCCTCTTCACTAGCAGACTTATCAGTATCAATTTTATCAGTATGCACACTAGTATCACCTTTAAAGAAACGGTCATACCAATCATCTAAATTATACAAAAAAGAATAGTTATCACTTCCTGTATGAACAGGATATTTATCCATATCCACAGAACAAGCAAATGATATGGCAGTTAAGTCTGATACAGTCTGGTTGTACTTAAAAAATAGTTGCTCGAACTTCTGCTTTATAAGAGCAAACTTATCCTTATTAAAACAACCATTCTCGTCAAATCCTGCCCATTTTATAATGGTAGAAATTCTTCCGTGCAAAACAGGACATACCGATCTTTTTGACATGTCGTCAAACAATTGCTCTATACTTTCACGTTTACTTTCATTTTCTTTATAGATTCTCAATCTAAGCAATTCTTCATCTGTCAAAATCTTGTGCTCTTTTGCATCCATATCAAGCAGTCCACAAATGTCATTGCCTTCCAACTTACTTAATACATGGATTGCATCAGCAATCTGATTTTCTTGACTTCTGATAACAGTATAACGAGTGATGTTGTAAAGGAATTCATACACTCGCTTTATATCAATATCCTCTGCAGAAGGATGTTCCATAAGATACTTAATCAGTGGCAAAATGACAAAGTACTCTTTCAAATCTTTCTGCTTACTAAATTCGCCACTAGCTGTAAGAGACATTTTTTGACATATTTCCATCAATGTAGGATTTGTATCCAATTTCTTGAAATTTTGAAACACAGTGTCAATCTGTTCTATAGAAATGTTTTCATAAGGGAATTTGAAGTCATTTTTCTCACGTGATAGATAATCTGCGATTGCTCTCTCAGGATTAAAAATAGCAGCAACCATGCGCAGAAACTCCTTCATGCCTAAATCGGAAGTCTCCTCATCTTTACGTCTATGATTCCAAAAATAATTATCGATTGTTTCCCAAATCTCACTATTTCTCTTCCACTTGCTCTTATCATCATGAGTTACTACAAGAGGTTTTAAGTTCTCTGTAGAAGTCAATGGCTCACCTGTAGTATTAATAATGACAAATGTTTCTTCACCATCTTTCCTGTTGCCCATATTATAATAGACAAAGAATAGGTGTTCTGTGATATACTTACCAAGGGCAATAACATCAAATTTCTTATCTTTCAGCAATTCTGCCATCTTATCCAAAGCAACCAACATACTCTGGATAGTAGGATCTGACTCATATTCATGGAACCACCAACTCTGCTTCTTGATAAAATCGCTAGGGATGTTATCTTGCCAAGCATATTTATTCTTATCAGACTTGATAAAGAACTTGCATACTAAATCAGATAAGAAATATAGTGAAGAATCTCTTATCGCATATAATAACGTTGGCTCTTTATCATCCAAATTATACTCAAAATCTGAAATCAAGAAATCCTGGAAGGGATTCTCTTCTTCTGACATAATATTCAGTAAGCCAAGTAACAAATACAATGTTGTCAAACGCTGCTGACCATCACAAAGCTGCAAATAAGGACGCTCCTTCTCATAATAACCATAGATAAGTCCTATGATTAAATCCTTTGATCTATTCTCCTCAAAGTGTTTTATGAGGTTGTCTACAAAGTCCACTACCAGATTACCTGTAGTTCCCCAGCAATAATCTCTCTGTAAATCAGGTATGACAATCTTGGAATTATCTGAACTTACAAATAATCCCTTTAAATCATACAACTGACTTGATTTCAAACGATTATCATCTGACTTTATATTTTCATATATCATACGTTTTACTTAATTATTAATTCCACATATTTGATGCGCTGCTCAACATCATTGATTACATCCAACTGATTTTGGCAAATGGCTGATTCGTCAAACTTTTGGTATTGAGCGAAACTAAACACTGTATGCAAAAGATGACGGCTGCTGAAAAAACCTTTACTCAAATCAAAATAGCTTTGTCGTTTTTTCTCAGGCAACATATTACCAAATTCAGAATTGTTATTTCCGTATAATAGCAACAAATTGCCAATGCTGTGTTCTGACAATATAACAGATGCCAAATCCAAAGATAGCTCCGATGAATTATCTTTGACTAAATCTTTCCAATGATTTTGGATGTCATCTCTTGAAATATAGCCTTTTTTCATAATTATTTCGCCAAGTTTCAAAGAACCATTTTGCTTATTAAAATCTTCATCTTTGAAATCCTTTTCATACTTTAATGGTTCACTATCTCCTCTATAGATGTCATTATTTTGTAAATGTAAAACCATTGACTTTGGATAGACATGCTCCAAGGAGCGATTACCTGCCACAATAGTAAAGTCAAACTTTCTATTCAATTCAGTGTCTCTCTCAACATTTCTAACCAAGAGATAATTATATGCAAGCTCATTATTCACACCATAAATTGGATTCTGAGCCAATGTCTGACGAAATTCTTCTATTTTATCTTTCTTTTCAAAATCATGATGAACTATATTCTTGTAGGTGAAACCAATCAAAAGTAAATCTACAACAAGCTTTAAATCTTGCACATTACATTTGTCATTCTCACCTGTATAACCAAAGTATGCTTTGATAAAGCCTATTTTGTCTTGGTCATTAGATAGCAACCTCATTATCACTCCAAAGCAGTTCGCCTCCTTTGGAAGTGAAAAAACATCTTCAAACTTGTGCTGGCAATCTCTTAACTGAGAAAAAAGGTACTTTGCTGAAAATGCAGGATTCTTTGCCTTATTATTCTCTTTTAATTTTAATTTATAGGCTTCAAACAATCCGCTTTTATTGTCTTCAAATTCGGTCTTCAAAAGCCAGCCCATCGGATTTTGGCAATTAAACATAAGTTTTACCTCTTCCTGGTTCCACCAATGAAGCCATCTATCCCATTCATGGGCATATCTACTACGCAATGAGATATTGTCCCACTCACTAGCCTGATTATTAGTATATCCACCAGTCCCTAAAGAAGCCATGCGAAGCAAGTCTGCCTTAATTAGTTCATAATCTTGCATAATGGCCTTATTGCCATTCATCATGGTAAATGTTGAGACGGCAAGTTCCAGAGATATATTAATGAGCAAGAAGTAAACATGTTGACGTATATACTTGATTATTTCATTCTTATTCTTAGTATAAAGTTCATGCTTCTTTATCAAACAGATAGTCTTCTTGAAAAAATAACCGTCCTGAGTAGTTATTTCTTCATCTTCATTGCAATTCTTTAACCATTCTCCAGGATTTACTTTACCACCACCGACTGTACTACCTCTACTGCTATTATACTCGATGGTAAAAGGATGCTCTACACCCAAAGTTTTGAGTAATAGATAAAAAAATGTACTTCTCTGTTGACCATCTATAACAGAATATTTGTCACCTTCTATAGCAACGGTAATGCCTTGGATAAAGATGTCCGTAGAGTTTTTATAACCCTCACATAAAGTATCAAGCATATAACTCACAGAATTTTTAGAGCCAACATGCTCCTTTCCCCAAATATATCCACGCTGATAACATGGTATTTGGATCGTCTTACCATCGATATACTGTCCTAAAGTTATTTTATTAGCACTCATAGGCTGTTTGCTGTATTGAAAATTGTTTACACTTATAGCATAGACATAATATAGTAATGCCTTACCATCTACAAATTTAATAAAAAGCTGTGAAAAATAACTGCCCATTAACAAATAATAAGAATAAAAAATCGTACCACCCATCACGAGCAAGGCAACTTCTTGTCTCTTTCATTAAATGCTTATTTTAATGAACCGATTTTATCCAAACTGATGCGAGTAATATGTTTTTGCTCGGCTATAGCCTGAAGAATGCTCTGGCGAATCCACCATATCGCATATTGGATAAACTTAAAGCCGCGAGTTTCGTCAAACCTCTCAACAGCTTTTATCAAACCAATATTCCCCTCATCAATGAGGTCTGTGAGAGCAAGACCTCGATGCTGATATCGCTTCGCAACGGACACTACGAAACGTAAGTTGGCTCTAATCAATTTCTCTTTGGCACGCTCTCCCTCACTTCCACCTTTACGGATTTTCCTAGCGAGTTCATGCTCTTCATCATGAGAAAGTAAAGGCTCACGTCCTATTTTCATTAGATATCGCTCTTTTACCTTTGCACTCGGGTGGGACAGATTGCCCAAATCCTTCATGGCAGAGAATACTGTGTTCCTTCTTCTTACAGCACTTATCCGTAACTTCTACAAGGCCATTATCCAAAGACTTGACGTAAAGAGGTTCGGACTCAATGCAACAAGTCGCATAAAAGCGTTTGTCTTCAGGTTTATCTCTGTACCAGCCAAGTGGATCAGGACATCAAGGCGGTATGTGCTGAATATCTATACCTGTAACAATGCTTATGCAGATATTTTTCAGACAGATTTTGGATAACGCCTACAACTTATGGGTATGATACAGCGTATTGCCTCAAGTCGCATTGTGGGGTAAGGGGATGTTGTGAGCTGAAGTGGGTGTTTCTGCCTCAGTTTATCTGATAATTCAGTAATGAGAGAACGTGTACACGCAAGAAGGACGTTGAAGGGCTTAGTTGCGGATTTGAGGTTCATGCAAATTTCAATTATTTCATCATTTTGTGAAAATAAAACGAACCTGTGCAGTCAATTTTCACATATCTCCTGTACTTTTGCACTGGAAATAAAAAAATATGAATCAGGAAAATCATATAATATCTTCCTGACTTTTCCGTTTTCAGATATAGACATTATAAGAATGTGGAATAAGTATAAGGAAAATGAGATTAAAATTTTAGTAATATGGAATTGAATGCTATACAGCAATTGCTGCAAAAGGCTCAGCCTATCTTACAGAACAGTAAGGCTGAGAAGAAAGAGCGTGAGGCAAAAGGCGAATATTTCAATGTTTTTGAAAATTTGCATTTTACACGCCCTGAGGAACATCTGCATACCCCTTTTCTTCGTATGCTGCTTGATAAGGATGCCAATCATGGAGTGGGGAAAGGCTTCTTGGAGGCTTTTCTGGAGAAGGTTGTGAAAAAGTTTAAGTCTGATTTTCAATATGATATTAATTCTAGTCATATTGAATATCAGGATGTTTATTTGGGCAATAAAGAGATAACTGCGGATGGTACTTCTACAGGAGGAAAAATAGATATTCTCTTGCATGATGACAAAAAGCATGCTATTATCATTGAAAACAAGTTTGATAGATATGGCAATGCTGCTCAGGATCAAGAAAAGCAACTTGAACGATATTATAATTATGGAAAGAATGAAAAGAAATATAAGGATTTTATCTTGATATATCTCACTCCTTCAGGTCAAGATGCTTCGGAGTATTCTACGGGTTCCAATAAAATAACCTATTATTCGATGAGTTATGATATCTCTGAAAATAAGCCAAATATCTTATCTTGGCTTGATGAGTGTTTGGTTATATCAAAAGGATGCCCTCGTATTTATGAAGTGATTAAGCAATATATAACTTTTATGAAAAATACAAGACATATTATGGAAGAAAATTATCAAAAGGATTTTTTTTAACTTGTTCTTGAGCCTAAAAATTTAGATGTGGCATTTGAAATTATACGTAATTGTCAAAAAATTAAAGAGGCTATTAGAAAAGAGTTCTGTAAACAGCTGGTGAGTTTGGCTGGTGAATATGGACTTGAACTTCTTAATAATGATAATGGGTATGGCAACATCATTACATGGGATAATGATAATGGCGGTTGGATGATTTTCGTAGGAAAGAGAAAACATCAAAAGCCTGTAAAACCACAAGTTGGATTTAAGGTTGGATATTACTCAAGAGTAGATTCTAACTTAAAACCAGAGTATGGTGGTATGTTGTATGGGTTGTCTATTATTAATGGAGACTATTCAAATTTAGATAAGTTGCCAAAGGTCTTTAAGATAGGGTCAAGTGATTCTAATGATCAACCTTTGTTTGGTCCCGGGAAAAATTGCCATCAACTTCCTGATGGCAAAGATATAGGGAAAGATTTTCCTTGGGGATATTCTTTTTTGTCTGATGAAAAAAGAGAGTGGAATAAGAACTGGTTTGATTGGGATGACCTTCAGACATTGGTAGACATGCGCAATGGCGCAATGCTTAAGTTTTTTAGAGAACGTTTTGAAATACTGAAAAAGTATAACATTATATGCTATCTGTAGTTTATAAATACCAAGCATCAATCTCATGAAAGAAATCGCATTTGATTCATTGCTGCTGATAGCTGCTGACGATGTCAGTCAGCAAGCTATCAATCAGCTTCGCTCAGATGGAATATATTCCATCGAGAACCATTCTTGCACACTTATCAATATGATACTGGTATCTACTGCCGAAGGAGCAGAACATGTTCATCAGGTATTGGAGAACCACGAACGTGCCAGAAAGAATGTAGTCGTAAAGATGATTCCGGAACTCTGTATCAAGGATGAATCTGATATCGACTCTATCTTGTCTTTTCAGCAAAATCCAGGCTGTAATCCGTACATGGAATTGAAGCACTTCTTGCAAGTGTACCATGAGAATGTGGAGATTCATGGTATGGTAGGCTTTGATTTCAGAAGTTTCTCCGATATCATCAGAGGAAAGAATGTGGTATCTGTCTATTCGTATGAATATCAAGACGACATAGCTGAGGCTATCAGCCATCTAAAGTCAGTCAATCTAAAAGACAATGGCAAATATCTTCTGTCGTTTACAGTAGGCAAGTATGATGAGAAGACTCTATCCAAGCATTTGGCTTCTCTCAATGAATACATAGATGCTTTCCCCGAAGAGAGCAGCCTCTACTGGACATACAGAGTAGCAGCTTCGCAAAAAGTAACTTTGTTTGCTTCTATATCTTCGGAGCAATAAAAATATGAAATGCCTCAACCATACTGGTCGAAATCGGTTATTATCAGGTTAAAACCGTAAGTAAGTAAACGATTTCATATAAATATAATATAGAAAAGGGTGGTTATTGCTTTTCTTTTTGTATCTTTGCAACCGTTTGGCAATTGTGAGTACCAAATCATACATAAAGGAAAAAAGAATATCTAATAATAAATAAGAAGTAATGACTACACTTACAATTTCTATTATTGTCGTTTTCGTGCTCGGCTATGCACTCATTGCCACCGAAAGCTTGACTAAGGTAAACAAGGCTGCGATAGCCCTGTTGATGTTGGTAGGTTGTTGGACCCTCTACATGATGGATCCAATGCAGTATCTCCAGTTGATGCACCCTGATTATACAGGCGGTGCTGCTGGAATGGTGGAGAAGGTGACCGGAATCATCCAGGAACATCTGGGCGATACTGCCACAACACTCTTCTTCCTGATGGGTGCGATGACCATCGTGGAAATCGTTGACCAGAACGGCGGATTCAACTGGGTTCGCAAGGTGATGAAGACCAAGTCGAAGCGTGCGCTCCTCTGGCGTATCGCTATCCTTACCTTCTTCCTCTCTGCAATCCTCGACAATCTGACCACCAGTATCGTGATGATCATGATTCTCCGAAAGCTCGTCACCGACCACAAGGATCGCATGGTTTATGCATCCCTCGTCATCATCGCAGCCAATTCGGGTGGAGCTTTCTCACCAATCGGCGACGTTACCACCATCATGCTCTGGAACAAGGGATTGATTACTGCTGCCGGCGTTATCGCCGAAATCTTCATCCCGTCTGTGGTTTCAATGGTGATACCTGCCCTCATCCTTCAGACCATGTTGAAGGGCGAACTCGTGATGCCTGAGGTTTCTGACCAGCAGAATGCATCGGTCAGCGATTTCACCGAAGGTCAGCGCAAGGCTGTGTTCTGGTTGGGAGTAGGCGGTTTGATCTTCGTTCCTATCTTCAAGAGTATCACCCACTTGCCTCCATTCGTAGGAATCCTCCTGGTATTGGGCGTTCTCTGGACTGCTACCGAAGTTTTCTATCGCGGTTTGCATCGTGGAGCTGATGCTGAGGGCACTCAGAAGCGAGTAACCAAGTTGCTTTCTCGTGTGGATATGAGTACCATCCTCTTCTTCCTCGGTATCCTGATGGCAGTATCCTGCCTGGCTGAGATTGGCGTATTGACTGCTTTGGGTCAGGGCTTGAACGTCGTATTCGATGGCAACCATTACCTGGTTACTGGTATCATCGGTGTGCTTTCAAGTATTGTTGATAATGTGCCTCTGGTAGCCGGATGTATGGGAATGTATCCTGTGGCAGCCGCTGGCGATATGGCTGTGGATGGTGTCTTCTGGCAGTTGCTGGCCTACTGTGCCGGTGTTGGTGGTTCAATGCTGATTATCGGTAGTGCCGCTGGTGTGGTAGTAATGGGCTTGGAGAAGATTACCTTCGGCTGGTATATGAAGCACATCTCCTGGATTGCTTTCGTAGGTTACATCGCAGGTATCGTTTGCTACTGGTTCATCCGCACCTTCCTTTATGCTATCTAAAGTATAAATGTTTTCGCTTACGTGAAAAAGTTTTTTTGAAGAAAAAGTCTCATAGTCTCATTTTCTGTTGGAAATATTGGCTTAAAGACTTGATAGATAATAAGATAAAAAGAATGAGACTTCTCGGTTTTGGTGCCGGGAAGTCTCATTAAAGTCTCATAGAAGTATCATTATTTCATTTTTTTCTTTACAAGATACTTCATTCCATCTGCAAATCTCTTGTGTTTCAACTCACTCATATTCGCCAGTTTTCTGCCGAATCCCATCAGGCTGTTTACCTTGAGCGATGAACCAATCTGCTTCTTCAGATAGTCGAAAATCTCGGCGGCAGTAAGATACTCACCCTCTTTCTCATCCTCAACCAATTCAAAATAGAGCAGGAAATACTGATCTATTGGCTGGATTATCTCAAACTGGCTGTTGCTCTTCATAATCAGCTTCACCTGCTGCGCATCGAAATAACTCTTTTCGCCATTGTTCAAGGCAGAAAGTGCCTGGGCAAAAAGCTGCTGGTAGTTCGGGCGAACGCTCACGTCGATAGGCCCCGTCAGTTCCACACCGATGAATCTTCGATTGCCGGATGGATCGGAGAGAATATCCTTCATGTTGCTCGTGGCGATGAATGAGGCGAGACGAGGAAATTCCATGACATGACTGCCATACGGAGGCTTGTATTTCA
>OOBB01000776.1_pt1 | contig 13853 bp, 10 predicted proteins | sample 1671661 | NCBI WGS metagenome assembly OOBB01 (sample SAMN06348179, study PRJEB24527) | human gut metagenome | biome: human gut; feature: ankylosing spondylitis patient; material: feces | host: Homo sapiens | place: China | collected 2015-10
ACTGAAAATGAAGGAGTGTGATACCATGCGAATTTTAGTAGTCGAGGATGATCGGCTTTTGAATAATACTTTATGCTATAACTTGAATACTGCGGGCTATACGGTTGATTCTGCACTGACAAAATCAGTGGCCAGTAGTTTCTTGACAAAGCAGGACTATGACCTGATTGTGCTGGATGTAAATTTGCCGGACGGGAACGGTTTTGACTTCTGCCGGGAAATAAAAGAGCGTCGCCCTGATACCGTTATTATTTTTCTGACCGCAAATGATATGGAAAGCGATATGCTCAAAGGGTATGAACTGGGCGCAGAGGATTATGTGACAAAACCTTTCCCTATGAGCGTCTTTCAAAAGAAATTAGCGGTAGTGCTGGGTAGGCTGACAAAACAATATGGTGGTGATACTTATGAGGATGGCACACTGACCATCAATTTTTCAGAAATGAGTGCTACTCTATCAGGAAAGCCACTTACATTCACCCCACTGGAATATCGACTTTTGAAAATCCTGATGAAAAATCCGCAGATTGTTTTGACCCGGCAAGTCTTGTTGGAAAAGCTGTGGGACGCAGACGGAAATTTTGTGGATGAACACGCTCTGACTGCGGCGATCAGCCGGGTACGAAACAAAATCGAAACACCTGACCGTCAGTATATCAAAACGGTATATGGTATGGGCTATATGTGGATCGGAGGAGCGCTGAAATGAATGTGCGAAAACTTTCCGTCAACAAAGCCTGTATCTTTTTTGCTGTTCTCCTGCTGGTGGCAATGGGGACGGTTTCAGCAGCTTTGTATGGGCTGACCCAAAATATAACCGCTGTCTGGTATGTATTATTGTTCGGCATTTTTGTGCTGGTTTGCGCTGTTTGTTTTATGGTGCTGGTTCGCCGCAAACTGGCAATGTTCTCCGATGCTTTTTGCAGTTTAATGGATGATATGTTATCCGGGAATATGCAGCCGAAACAGACTGTGGAAGAAGAAAGTCTTTTCTATAAAATTGAATATCGGCTGAACCGTTTATATGAAGTCATGCAGGAAAACAAGAACGGCATTGCACAAGAACGGGCTGACCTGCAAGAACTGATTTCCGACATCTCCCATCAGGTCAAGACCCCGATTGCGAACTTGAAAATGATTAACAGCACTCTGCTTGAAAATGAAGTCCCTGTGCAAAAACAAAAAGAGTTTCTAACGGCACAGGCCAGCCAGCTTGATAAACTGGATTTTCTCATGCAGGCTATGATTAAAACCTCTCGTTTGGAAACAGGTGTTATTTCTCTGGAAAAGAAAAGCCAGCCGCTTTATGACACGCTTGCCGCCGCATTGGGAGGTATTCTTCTGAACGCCGAGAAAAAACAGATCAATGTTCAAGTGGACTGCCCGGAGAACTTGGTCGTTTCCCATGACAGAAAATGGACAAGCGAAGCACTGTTCAATATTTTGGACAATGCAGTGAAATATACGCCGGAGGGCGGTCAAATCCGTGTTTCGGTTGAAAGTTGGGAAATGTATGTGAAAATCGACATTGCAGATACAGGCATTGGCATTTCAGAACAGCATCAGGGAGCAATTTTCAAGCGTTTCTATCGAGAGGACATCGTACATGATGTAGATGGAATTGGTATTGGTCTATATCTGGCTCGTGAGATCGTAACCTTGCAAGGCGGTTATATCCGGGTAACATCCGAGGTTGGGAGGGGTTCAACTTTTTCCGTCTTTCTGCCTCGACAATAAAATAAGTACGCTAAAAAACAAAATGTCACAGGCCTATGACATTTGAGATTTAATTAAACAGAGGTATTTTGTTTCCCGTGACATTTCTGTGAGGTTTACCTTTTATGATAGAGCCATCAAAAAGAAAGGGTGGTGTTCTATATGAACATATTACAAACGACAGATTTGAAGAAATATTACGGCACCGAACCGAACATTACAAAAGCATTGGATGGCGTGACCCTATCCATTGAGGAAGGTGAATTTGTTGCCATTGTTGGTACTTCCGGCAGCGGTAAGTCTACTTTGCTGAACATGATGGGCGGGTTAGATACGCCAACTTCCGGCAGTATTAAAGTAAAAGGGAAAGAATTATCGAAACTCAAGGATGAACAGCTTACCATCTTCCGCAGACGTAACATCGGGTTTATCTTTCAGAATTACAATCTTGTTCCTGTGCTGAATGTCTATGAAAATATTGTCCTGCCGGTGGAGCTGGATGGTGATACCGTGGACAAGCGGTTTATGGATGAAGTCGTGAAAATGTTGGCTCTCGATGGGAAGCTGAACAGTATGCCTAACAATCTGTCCGGCGGCCAGCAGCAGCGTGTAGCGATTGCCCGCGCCCTTGTTTCCAAACCAGCTATTATACTTGCAGATGAACCGACAGGCAATTTGGATAGCCGGACAAGTAGTGATGTTCTTGGTTTGCTGAAAGTTACAAGTCAGAAGTTCCATCAAACGCTTGTAATGATTACCCATAACAATGAAATTGCCCAGCTTGCCGACCGAATTATCCGTATTGAGGACGGAAAAATCGCACAGTGACAGGGGGTGACATTGATGGATGATATTTTATTTGGGAACAATAATCAGGCAACAATCAATCGTCTTGCCAAAAGAAGCTACCGCGCTAATAAGCAGAGAAATGTTTTCGTTACCATCGCATTATTCTTGACCGCCTTTATGATTACATCTGTATTTAGTTTGGGGTGCAGTTATTTTGAAACCTATCAAATGCAGCAAATTCGTGCGATGGGCACGACTGCGGATGTGGCAATTACAAGCCTCTCAGAAGAACAATATGAAGAATTGAGCCGATCCAGCTTGGTATCCGTAGTTGGTGTCAGTCAGAGATTGGGCAGCATTGATACATCTGGAATGGACGATGCCCTGCTGAGTATTACTTGGATAGACGAAACAGAATGGCAAGAACACCGTGTACCAACAATTTCGGATATACACGGAGATTATCCGCAAGCAAAAAATGAAATTATGCTCCCTACATGGGCTTTGCGTGCAATGGGGATTGATGATCCACAGATAGGGATGAATATTTCCCTTTCCTATCAACTCGGAACAGATTATCAATATATCTCCGATGAATTTGTTTTGTCGGGCTATTACACAGATTATTCGGCTTCACGTGCAGGCAACCGTGGTGCCGCTTATGTTTCGGAGCTTTTTGCAACACAAACAGGGCTTCCCTTTGATAGTGTGTCTACCGCAATGATTTCTTTTTCTGATGACAGTAATGCCCTGCGATCCTGTGAAAAACTAAAACGGAAGATTTCGTTTACAGAAAGTCAGTCCTTTGAAATTGTACCTATTGCTCAGAGCAATTCCACCACCATTGTTCTTCCACTGGCTGCTATTATCGTCTTTATCATTATCAGCGGCTATTTGCTGATTTATAACATTCTGTATATCTCAATTTCAAGAGATACACAATTCTATGGACAGCTTAAAACGATAGGCACGACAAAAAGACAAATCAAGCGGATCGTGCGTTCTCAAATATTCAGAACGGCGGTGATCGGTATTCCCAGCGGCCTGATTGTCGGTGGTATTGTTTCGCTTGGACTTGTTCCGTTTGCCATGAATATGATGTACTCAAGCGATACAGACCTTGGGGAGATAGTGTCCTTTTCCCCCATTATTTTTGCGGGTGCCGCAATCTTCACATTTTTTACTGCAATCATCGGCAGCATGAAACCAGCGAAAATAGCTGCAAGTATTTCTCCTGTTGCGGCTTCACGCTATACGGAGGCAAATACAAGGAGTTACCGAGATCATAAGAGCCATAGAACAAAATTATCTCGGATGGCACGAGATAATATTTTTAGAAACCCTAAAAGCGCTTTCCTTACTTTTGCGTCCTTATTTTTAGGCTTAATATTGTTTTTGGTTTCTGCTGGTCTACTATCAAGCCTAAGTCCCGACAATTTTGTAAATCAATGGGGAGAAAGTGATTTCGCATTGACTTACAGCATTTCCGAAGAAGGAAACCTGCTCTCTGATGAAATGTTGCAGCAAATTGAAACAATGCAGGGAATTGAAAATCTGCGCGTCACTTATTCTGCTTCACCGTGGCCCACTATGGATGTCATTTACGACGAAAATGTATTCGGGAAATATATTGATTCCTTGGATGGCGTATCAGGTCTTGATTTTTCAAATGCGGAAACACGAAAAAACTATACAGATAATTTTTGGAGCGGCGTTTACGGAATAGATTCCAGATATATCGAAGAACTTAATAAAACGCTTGATAAGCCTATTGACTTAACCGCCTTTGAAAAGGGAGAGTTGGTGGTTTTGTCCGCTATGACGGATGATGAGGGAAACCTATTGATTCAGCCAGGGCAAGCAATCACCGTTGTCGGTGAGTCCGGGGAACAGGTCTTTACAGTGGCAACTGGCTTTCTGGACGCTGATTTTCAGAGTGGTCGAGGAAATGAGAGAGGTACTGCCCCTGATTTGTATATCAGTGAGCAGGCAATAGAGAAGTTGTCTGGAGAAACCAAAATCTTTCGGATTGCTTTTGATACGATTGATAGCAGTTATGACAAAGGGATTATGGAGCAGCTTCAATCCATTACTGCTTCGTCACCGGGCATTACGATTCTGTCACGATATGAAAAGCAGCAAGAAATGGCCGGATATTTGCTGACCTCAAGGATTATAGCCGCAGGGTTGTCCGCTGTATTTTTGCTGATAGGAATTATGAATTTCATTAACACAATGGTTGTTAGTGTAAATACTCGGAAACATGAATTTGCAACACTTGAAAGTATAGGAATGACGAAAAAGCAAATTAGAAATGTATTGCTTTGGGAAGGCGGGTATTATTGGAGTATTTCTTTCCTACTGCTTGCCACACTGGGAACAGCGATATATATTCCAATATACTCAGCCTTTAGAAGAATGGTTCCTTATGCAGCTTTTCACTATCCTGTAATTTCTCTGTTGGTTGTCGCAGCTATTGTTTTGCTGGTCTGCTTGGCAACCCCCGTCATAACTTTCATGCAAAATGTTAAGCAAAGCGTTGTAGAGAGACTGCGGCAGAATTAAATATTTGCGATGAAAACCGGGAGATTATTCTCCCGGTTTTTCAAATCTCACAGGTTCGTGAGATTTCAGCCCATTATTCTGTCGAAACAGCGTGTGTCAGTGACATTTCTGTGAGGATTGCTTGTTAAGATAAGCGCAAAAGGAACAAGCTGCCGCACGACGGCAAAAGAAAAAAAGCCGTCGTACAGCAGCCTATCAACACGCCCATTTGAAACGGCGGCTTTGATTTTCAGAGCCGCCGTTTCTTTGCGTCTACACAAACCAATGACGACTTGTAGGGACACGGTAGCCGATGGGAGGTTATTTTGCCGTGTTCATTTTATTATTTCATTGTTCGCGTGATCTGCACCAGCTAAAAAAAGCGTAGCCCCTCCGTCGGAGCAGTCCGGTTTTGAACATGAAATTAAACAGTACATAACCGATAATACTTTTTCGTGCGCTTGTGCGGCCTTGTGTCGCACAGGCGCATTTTGCTTTCCAGACTTCGAGACAAAGTGTCCCGAGGTGCGGTGCCGTTCTCCGCCGTTGCTCCATTTCGTTTCCGACCAACCCCGAACAAACTGAAATGGAGGATTTTACGATGACTACTATCAATTTGAAAGATTTTTATTATTGGTACACGCAGGATCAGCTTATCGAAGTTTCTGACGAGGTGGCCGAGGTATTCAAGGCCGATGCCCGCTATGAAATGGCCTACCAGCGGCGGCTCTCCCGGCACAAGGCGCAGTATTCTCTGGACTGCGATGACGGGATTGAATATTCCGCTTGCCTGCATGAGCCGACCCCGCAGGAGCTCCTTGAACGGATGGAAACCTTTCTTCGTCTGTGGAACGCTCTCAATTCTCTGCCGGAGATCCAGGGCCGCAGAATTGACGCACATATCATTCTTGGCAAGTCGATTAAGGAAATTGCCGAGGCCGAGGGCGTACATGAGGAGTCTATTCGCCAGTCGATCAAGCGTGGCCTTGAACGCATGAAAAAAACTTTTTGATTTTTTCTTCTTAACCCACTTGGAATTGATGAAAAAATGTCTCGGTTTATGAGAGGAGGTTTTCTTCCTAACGCGAGGGAATAACGGCAACCCTGAGTAAGTACGTGGAGCCAGACGGTGGGTGCGCGGTGACATTTCCCAAAAGAGATTGAGCGAACAACACCAACACTGTAAATGGGCCCGGCCATCCCAAGGCCATGATCCGGCGCTGAACAGGTTGGCTGCCTGTTCCTCCGGGCTTGTCGCTTTACTTGCGTTGAGAGCGCCGCACAGAAAATAACGATTGTCTTTGGACAGGCCAAGTAAATATGTGCGGCGCTCTCTAATATTCAAAAACTATAATAAACCTCGAGACAAAGTGTCCCAAGGTGGAGTAAGGCAACAGGCCAGCATCCCGGTGGTGCTGGCCTGTTGCGTTTCCCCACCAAACAGCGGGAGGCGTTCTATCAATCTGCGAAGGAGGTTTACCGTGAAATTAACTACACAGGAACTTGAACAAATGAGAAGCGTTGACATTGGCGCGGTGGCTGCCGAGTCCCTGCCTGATGTGAGCGGTATGACCTTTGACAATGCGCTTTCCCGAAAGGAGCGCATCTCTCGATTTTTGCAGACTGTCAAAAATCCATACTGCTTTTGCATCGGTGGTGTTGGCGTGAAAATTGAATTTGCTGAAAGCGGGCCATCTCTCCAAGATAAGCTGACGGATTTCCTGCTGCGGCAAAGAAGCGGGCTGTAACTTCGGTTACAGCTCGTTTTGCTTCTTCGAGACAAAGTGTCCCGAAGCGGAGGCATCCTTGTTGTCCTCCCCGGACAGAGTTATAATATAAGTGTAATGTGATAGGGAAGGAGGAACAATGGCACGAGCAAAAAACAGAGGGTATCAGCAGAGTTTCTCTCCCTCTTACACAATCCGCCGCTGGCGGCTGGGCATCTATATCCGGCTTTCAAAGGAAGATTTGAAAAAAGGAAAAGACGATAGCAACAGCGTAAAGAACCAGCGTGACCTACTGAACGATTTTTACCGACGCAACAGTGACGAGTTTGAAAGTATCACGGAATATGTAGATGACGGACATACTGGAACGGACGCTAACCGTGAAGATTTTCAACGGCTCTTGGCGGATGTCATGAGTGGTAAAATCAACTGCGTTATAGTAAAAGACCTGTCCCGCTTCGCACGAAATTATAGCGATGCCGGAAGTTTGATCGACAACCTGTTTGTTCAAATGGGTGTTCGCTTTATCAGCCTTGCTGAGAATGTGGACAGCTACAAGAACCCCGACAGCGTTTCAAATATCATCGTTCCCATTACAAACGTGATGAACGATAATTACTGCTATCAGACTTCCAAAAAGATCCGGCAGGTATTTGATTACAAACGGCGCAACGGCCAGTATATCGGAGCATTTGCTCCTTACGGCTATGTAAAGCACCCAAAGGACAAGCACAGGCTGATTGTTGATCCCGATGCTGCTGAAAATGTCAAACTCATTTTCACAATGCTTATTCAAGGGTCATCAAAACGTGCTATCGCGTTGTACCTGAACGAACACGGCGTACCGAGCCCCTCGGCTTACAAGGTACAAAAGGGCTTGCCTGTTTCGACAAGAGGGTATGACGATCCTATGTGGGGAGCCCGCATGATCCACTCCATTCTTACCAATCCGACCTACACCGGGGACTTAGCCCAAGGCCGGAGCCGGGTGAAAAGCTACAAGGTACACCAGATTGAAGCTGTTCCCCGCGAGGAATGGGTGGAAGTGGCTGGAACACATGAGGCCATTATCGACTATGAAACTTTCGATAAGGTACAGGCTCTCTTACAGCGTGATACCCGTACTTCCCCGAAAGGCCGTGAGGTACATTTATTCAGCGGCTTTCTGAAATGTGCCGATTGCGGGCGGGCCATTACCCGATGCGTTGGCAAGAACAACAATGTATATTATTCTTGCTCAACCTACAAGAACCGTTCCCGGACAGCCTGCACCATGCACTCAATCAAGCATGAACGGCTGGAGGCTGCTGTTCTGTTCGCCGTACAGCATCAGGTACATTTAGCTGTTTCCTACTCAGAAATCGTAACGCAGATCAATTCCGCTCCAATCAAAAAAAGCCAGTCTTACCGACTGGACGATCTGATAGCTGCAAAAGAGCGGGAACTGATAAAGATAACACGCTACAAGCAATCTCTTTATCAGGACTGGAAAGACGGTGAAATCACCCAGCAGGAATACCGGGATATGAAGGCTGACTATGAACGGCAGACTTCTGATATTTCCGCGGTGCTTACCCGGCTGAACGCTGAACGCGCAGAACTGGCAAACGGTGTGGACAACGAGCATCCTGCACTGGTAGCCTTTATGAAGTATCAGAACATTGAAGCCCTCAACCGTGAAATCTTGGTTGAACTTGTGGACTATATCAAGGTCTATGAAAACGGCAATATCAGCGTGAAATTCAAAGTTGCTGACGAGCTCCGCAAGATTGCCGAGTACATTGAAATCAACACTACGGAAGATACCGCAGTAGCGGGCTAACCCCCGCTACAAACCCCTTTGACAGTGTGTTTTCCTAATAGGCGCTAATCATACGGTAGGTATATGCTGTGCCAAAGTTGCCGATGGGGTCGCCGAAATAGATCCACTGACCCATCTGGCGTGTATAGCACTCCGATTCGCTTTGCAGCTTTTTCTTCAGCTGGAGCAGCATCAGCTTCCAGCGCAGCCCGCTGAACAGACCCAGCGCCTTGTCATCGAACTTCTCACCGGGGCCGACATGCAGTGCTGCAAGCTCCCGGAGTACCGGCGCATCTGCCGCAGCGGGCGGGTTGGTTTCCATCAGCTGGTTAGCGGTATCAAAGAATTCCTTTGCGTCCATAGCAAGAACGTGCTTTACCGGCACAAAGTCATTGGCAGGGTCATAGCTGCCTGCGGGGGCGGTCCATCCACCCGCCTGATAGGCGGAAAGCGGCATCAGCTGCATCTTATCCTGAATAGCCCGGACGTTGGGCAGTTCCTCCTGTCCGGAAAGTACGATGCGGGCAATGGTCCAGACCATCGTGGTAGGCACATCAATGCGCTGCACCCCTTCCGGCAGTTCGCCCTGCCAGTCTGCACGGGTAATGGCATAAAGCCCCGGCGTTTCCAGCACAGCGGCGGTGTTTGTCCACGCATCCAGCACCTGTACATTAAAAAAGCGGTCGGTCTGCGGCACGCCGTAGATCATTGGTTCTGCGCCGACATCCAGAAACGCCTGCGTATAGATGGTATCCACATTCGGCGTAACCACCACACGGGTCGTTGCATCTGCCAGCTTTTCCGCATGGATGAACTGGTTGATGGGGGCCTTGTTGCTTGTAGCTGTGCGGGTGTTTGTGGAAGCCGTCCGCGTAGCATCCATGATCACCAGCGGAAAGGCGTACAGATACGCCTGCTCCAGAAGGTTCTGTGCAGCCAGCGTCTGCTGTGCGGCTGCGGCTTTCTCTACGGGCAAAAGTGTAGCTGCGCAAACCACCGCAGCCGCAGTAGAAACGTTCAAAAAATCACGGCGGGTCATTTTCATAACATGAGACCTCCTGTTATGTCTTTTGCTTTATGCGCCTTATGGGAAAAAACCATTTGGCTTTCTGTGTTCAGAATACACGGAGTTTGATAGAAAGTCAATCGCTTTTGCACTTTTTGCTTCAAATGTGTGAAAACTGACGAAATGCATTGACGAAATATGATTGAAGCTCAATTAAAACGAACTTTAGCCACTCCGCTCTTGTGCATAAAAACAACCCGGCCTTTCCACCTGCAAAACGCAGGGGAGAGGCTGGGGTGTCAGGATGTACGGAAGGGCGAATTGTGAATATGCGGTAAACTTCCCGGCGGTTTATGTGCACCCATACAGAATTTGAGAAAATTAAAAGAACTGTGTAACAAATTTCCCCGAAAAGCGTTATTATAATAGAAAAATTCCTTTTCTAGGTGCGTGTAAGACATAGGGGAGGACAGCTTATGAAAATCAAAGAAAGTCCATCTATCATTCTGGCGTTTCATGGGATGCTTGGCCGCAAGAAGCAGACCAGCCTATTGCTGCTTTTGCTGACACTGGTTTTCTCGTTCCTGACGGCGGCGGTGATCTACTCCGTCAGCTCTGCACAGGTATTGCAGGACACCCGCTGCGAACTATACGGCGCGTGGCAGTACCTGCGTTTGTCGGATACTGCTGCGGATGCCGCACAGGCACAAAACGCCTTGCCCGCATCCGCACAGGTCAGCACAGTGATCCAAAACGGAATCGTTCTCGGCGCAGACGATGGCGTGGCGGGCGGGATCGGAACGGTAGACGATACCTTTGCACAGCTGGGACGTATCGTGCCGATCAGCGGTAATTTCCCCACCCAGCCCGATGAAATTGCCATGACGACGACTCTGCTGGATGCGCTGGGCTGCTCCTATGACGTAGGGCAGACGGTCACGCTGAAGGTGGCTGCCAATGATTACGACCCGCTGGCAGGCTCCGGCGCAGTGATGGAAAAAGCCTATACCCTGTGCGGTGTTCTGCCTGCCTATGATGTTTATTGGAATCTGAACGGCAACCTGACCGTCAGCGGCATTGTAGCAGAGCCGCTTGCCATAGACGGGCAAAAGTTCCAGACATTTTATTATCTGAATGCAGCCGCACCCGTGACCGCTTCGACCGACCCTGCTTTAGTGGCAAACGAGTATGCCTACCCGCAGGAGGATACCGTTTCGTCCTCCCTGCGCTTTTTACTGGTCGCAGCGATCCTAGTCAGCTTTTTTGCAGTGGCGCAGTATTTCCTGATCGTTCTGCACAAGCGTGTACATACTATCAATACCTTCCTGACGCTGGGGGCTAAAAATCGGGATCTCCGGCTCATGTGCCTGTGGGAGGCGCTTTTTGCCGGGCTTGCAGCAGTTGCTGCTGGGTTTGCACTGGGCTGCGGCGCCGCTGCCATCGGTCTGGGGCTGCAAAAGCACCTTTCGTTCTTGGTGATCCCCGCTGCATCTCTTGCGCCGCTGGCAGTGCTGTTTCTGCTCTCCGTACTGCTGGGCGCACTTTTGCCTGCGGTGCTGGTTCGCCCGCAGACCGCAAGACCCAAAGAGAAGCCTGCAAAAAAATTCCGCTTGGCACAGCTGCCGCTTGCACCGCAGATCGGTGTCGGCTGCGCGGTATTGCTGATCGCCGTCAGTTGTCTGTATGTCGGCTGGCGTGTCATGCTGCCGTATGATCTGGATGCACCGTATGCCTGTCTGTCCATCAAGATGAACGGAACCTCCGGGATGCCGTTTTCTCTGAAAGAGGATCTCGCTGCATTGCCCGGCGTGGAAGAGGTTTCCGCCGCAATTGATCTGACCGATATCTATACCGTGACGTCCGACAAGATCCAGTCCAGCCAGATGCTTGCCGATATCTGGGTCAAGGGCAACGGTTTCTATACGGACATTTCGAACTTGATGCAAAATGCAAAAAAAGGAACGCTGAATACGATCGTCTGCGCCTTGCCGGAGGACGAACTGCGCCGCATTGCCGCAGATGCCGGCGTTTCGGACGAGGAAACAGAGACGCTGCTGGCAGGGGATTCTGTTTTGACCCTGTGGGGAGATTACTATTATGACCCCGCTGCGGATGAATATTATCAGGGCTTCCAAACGGATGGCAAAACGTTGGTTGAACCGGTTTTCGCAGCCGGAGACAAGTTGAGCATCCAATACCAGCGTTATACCGGGCAGGATGAAGCCGGGAATGATGTCTACCGGACGTACACCGCCCAGCTGCCCATTGCCGGTGTCGTAAAGTCTGCAAGAAATTACACACTGCTGACAACAGATCGGATCCTCTACAATGGCACGGTTTTTGTCAGCACGGCTCTTTATCATAAAATGTTTGAAGGCGCAGGAAGCTACCATATGGAAAAAGAAGGATACAGCAGCCTGAACGTGAAACTGTCCGCTGACAGCAATTTCTCGTTGCGGCGGTCTATTTCCTCCATTGCGACGCGCAGGAATGGTATCCTGCGTGCAGATAACTACGACCTGATCAGCCAGAGCTACACCGAGGGCACACAGAGCACTTTCCTTGTCGGCATCCTTGCGGTATTCGGGGTCCTTCTGGGGTGCGCACTGCTGGTGGTTTTGAACCTTTCGGCTTATGAAATCCAGCAGCAGCGGCTGTCGCTTCTCCTGACGCTGGGCGTTTCCCCGAAAAAACTGGTGCTGTCCTATGCAAAGCTGCTGCTCCCGGTCATCGTTGGGACAACGCTGCTTGTGAATATCGTTGTCTATGCGGCGGTCTCGCGCATCGTTCCGATCCAGAGTATTCTCGACCTGATCCGTATCCATACAAGCGGACGGGTGTATGAATTCCATAAACCCGTGGGAAGTCAGATCCTGGTCAGCATTCTGCTGATGGTGTTCTGGCTGTCTGCAGCGTTGCTGCCGATCTTCTCTTTTATTCGTAAAAAAGCATCCAAGGGGGACATTTTATGAAAGATAAAATTCTGGAAGCTGTACAGATCTCCAAAACCTACGGGGAAGGGGAAAGCGCTGTTCATGCCCTCAGAAATAGCGACCTGACCCTTGAAAACGGTACATTTGCGTCCATCATCGGTTCCAGTGGCAGCGGAAAATCCACGCTCCTGAAAATTCTGGGAGGACTTTTGCCACCCACCACCGGTAAGGTGCTGCTGGACGGTCAGGACATTTATGCGATGAATGCGGAGCAGCTGGCACAGGTGCGGCGGCAAAAGATCGGCTTTATTTTTCAGGATTTCCGCCTGTTCCCGGAGTACACGGTGCGGGATAATATTCTGATCCCGTTTTACCTCGACCATAGAGCACCGGATGAGCAAATGCTTCACAAGCTGACCGGGATCTTGGGCATTGCGGGCAAGCTGCATTCCCGCCCCGCACAGCTTTCCGGTGGACAGCAGCAGCGTGTGGCGATCGCTCGTGCGCTCATCGCAAAACCGCGCATCGTTTTTGCCGATGAACCAACCGGAAATCTGGATACACGGACGGGTGAGGATACGATGCGGCTGCTAATGGAATGTGCTGCGGAGTTCGGGCAAACGCTTATCGTTGTTACCCACAACCCGGAAATTGCGCAGAAGGCGCAGCAAGTCATTCGGATCGAGGATGGACAGATTCTGAGAGGAGAACTGCAACATGAAAAAGGGAATTTGGATACGCAATAAAATCATCCCCTACTACTTAAAAGGAGCGAAGTTTGCATTGGCCATGTTGCTAACTGAAAAAACATTGTCGGCATCCCAGATTGCAACAGCTATTTCGGAAAAAGGAATAAAATGTGACCGAAAAGAACTTGGAAAGATGCTGGCAAGTCTGGAACGGATGGGTGTAGTCACCTTAACAGATGGAGCCTATTCGTGTAGCACCAAGAAACTGAAAAACTGTCCGGTTGCATATTCTGAGGATCAGCTGATCGATTTAATTGGCATGACGCAGGGCACCGTAAACGGCAAAGCATTTTATAGTGCAACACCGCCAATGAGCGTCAGTTCTCGTGGGAATAGCGGCGTATAAAGGAAGATCATTCAAATTGAAGATGGGCAGATTGCAGGAAAAGCTGGCAAAAAATAAAAAGGCCCCTGCCCGTCATAAGGCAGAGGATACCTATCTGCTCACTACCAAGCTGTACTGCGGTAAGTGCGGAGCGCTGATGTTCGGAGAAAGCGGTGTCAGCCACACCGGGAAGATGTACACCTATTACAAGTGTGCTGCTGCCAAGAAGAAAAAGACCTGCGATAAAAAGGCCGTGCGGAAAC
>OOBB01000784.1_pt1 | contig 13607 bp, 7 predicted proteins | sample 1671661 | NCBI WGS metagenome assembly OOBB01 (sample SAMN06348179, study PRJEB24527) | human gut metagenome | biome: human gut; feature: ankylosing spondylitis patient; material: feces | host: Homo sapiens | place: China | collected 2015-10
TACATACACTTGCATTTAATTGCATTACCATATATAATTGTTATGTTTTGTATTTTGGGGCAGTATGTTCTAGTGTGGTCATATGGATGAACGGCAGTCCTGTAATACATATATGAACTAGGGAAAGTTCACCATTAATGGAGGAATGATTAATGATTAGTGCAAATAACGTAACACTTCGTATAGGAAAAAAGGCTCTTTTTGAGGATGTGAATATTAAGTTCACAGAGGGAAACTGCTATGGTCTTATAGGTGCCAACGGTGCAGGTAAGTCAACATTTTTAAAAATTCTTACAGGTCAGATTGAACCAAGTAAGGGAGATGTAACTATAACACCTGGTCAGAGATTATCTTTCCTTGAGCAGGACCACTTTAAGTATGATGATTATACTGTTCTTGATACAGTTATTATGGGTAACACAAGACTTTATGAGATTATGAAGGAAAAAGAGGCTATATATGCCAAGGAAGACTTCACAGAAGAGGATGGTAATAAGGCTAGTGAGCTTGAGGCTGAATTTGCAGATATGAACGGCTGGGAGGCTGAGTCAGATGCAGCACAGTTACTTAACGGATTAGGTATAGGTACAGACCTTCACTATAAGAATATGTCAGAGCTTAATGGTAGTGAGAAGGTTAAAGTCCTTCTTGCAAAGGCACTTTTTGGTAATCCGGATATTCTTTTACTGGATGAGCCTACTAACCACCTTGATCTTGATGCTATAGCATGGCTTGAAGAGTTCCTTATCAACTTTGATAATACAGTTATCGTAGTATCTCACGATAGATATTTCCTTAACAAGGTATGTACACAGATAGCAGATATTGATTATGCTAAGATTCAGCTTTATGCTGGTAATTATGACTTCTGGTATGAGTCAAGCCAGCTTATTATCAAGCAGATGAAGGAAGCTAACAAGAAGAAGGAAGAAAAGATTAAGGAACTTCAGGACTTTATCCAGAGATTTTCAGCTAATGCATCTAAGTCTAAGCAGGCTACATCACGTAAGAGAGCATTAGAGAAGATTGAACTTGATGAAATCAGACCATCAAGCAGAAAGTATCCTTATATAGATTTCAGACCAGCAAGAGAGATTGGTAATGAAGTACTTTCAGTAGAAGGTATTTCTAAGACTATAGATGGAGTTAAGGTTCTTGATAATATTTCGTTTATAGTAAACAGAGAAGATAAGATTGCATTTGTTGGCTCTAACGAGCTTGCAACAACAACTTTATTCAATATTCTTACAGGTAATATGGAACCAGATGAAGGTTCTTATAAGTGGGGCGTAACTACTTCACAGGCATATTTCCCTAAGGATAGTGCGGCTGAGTTTAATAGAGAAGATACTATTGTAGAGTGGCTTACACAGTATTCACCAGACCCAGACCCAACATATGTAAGAGGTTTCCTTGGACGTATGCTTTTTGCTGGGGATGATGGTGTTAAGAAGGTTAAGGTACTTTCTGGTGGTGAGAAGGTAAGATGTCTTATATCTAAGATGATGATTATGGGTGCAAATGTACTTATATTCGATGACCCAACTAACCACCTTGATATGGAGTCTATCACAGCACTTAATAACGGACTTATTAAGTTTCCTGGTGTGGCTCTTTTTACATCACACGACCATCAGTTTATTCAGACAACAGCTAACCGTATTATGGAGATAGTTCCATCAGGTCAGCTTATTGATAAGATTACAACATATGATGAGTATCTTGAAAGTGATGATATGGCAAGAAAGCGTCAGGGATTTGCTGAAGCTGCAAGTGATGATGAAGATTAATCTGTTAGTTATATAGTTTGAGGTGTTAGAGGATTGTGTGAATTGTGTAGCAATGTAGCAGTCCGAATATATCAGTTATAGTTAAAAGGTCAAAAAGTCATTTGCGTTTGAACGATAAGCTTTTTACACTTTTAACCATAACATTATGATACAATTAAATTATTTTACATTAGAGAGGGATGTCACATACCGATAATCCGTTATTATTACAGTTCATTAGTATCAGAGTATATGCTGCTCTGGTGTGAATGAAGGTGATAAGCACTGCCAATGGGGGCATTGCCAGCGGAAGAAGCGGGATATGTGGCATCTTTCTTGCGTTAAGATAATGGAAATGTTATACTTAATAAGTTATGATAAAAATAGTTTGAGGTATTAGATGATTGCGCGAATTGCATAGAAATGCAGCAATCCGAATACATCAGTTAGGGACAAAATACCTTTTGCCCCCTAATATCATAGTTTGTGATAAATATAAGTGTTATAAGAATATGATGGAGGAGTTAGGTTATTATGGCTTCAAGTACCAGAAAAAGCCAAAGTCAAAGCAGTAGCAGAAGTTCTAAAAGCAGTACTTCAAGAAGCAGTGCATCAAAGAGCAGTACTTCAAAGGCTGCTAAGCCGCGTACAGCAAAGAGTACTAAAAGCAGAACATCATCGGGTACAGCTAAGAAGAATACAACAGGAAAAAATACACAGACAGAGCAGTTGTTACAGTATAGTCCTTTAAGAGATGAGATTATACTGTTATTAGCATTTGCATGTACAATAATACTGCTGTTAAGTAATTTTAATATGGCAGGTACGGTTGGACAGTCAATCAAGTGGCTTATGTTTGGACTTTTTGGGATAGCTGCTTATGTTGTTCCATTTATCGTTGCCGGAAGCATAATATTTATGCTTGCCAATAAAGATATGGCAGGAGTTATGCGTGTTAAGGCGGCAGCGGTGTATGCGTTGTCAGTAATTGCGGCGGCAGTATGGCAGAGAATAACCAATGTGCCAGATATAGGTGAGTCAGTTGGCACATACTTTGGATATTGTTCAGAGCATAAGACAGGCGGTGGTCTGTTTGGAGGAATACTCTGTAAGCTGTTAAGTCCTCTTGGCATTGCAGGAACTATGGTTATACTTATCATACTTGCAATAATATGTGTGATACTGATAACAGAAAAGTCATTTATAGGTGGGATTAGAAACGGTGGACAAAGGTTTGTAAAGGAAGCAAGGGAAGATTATTCAGCTTATAAACAACATTCGTCTATGGTAAGAAGAGATGAAGAGCTGAGTGATGAAGAATACCGCGCCATTCGTGAGGAGGAAAGACGTCAGGCAAGAATAAGAAAGCTTGAAAAGAAGGAGCAGGCGATAGCTGCTAAGAAGGCCAGAGAAGAGGCTATGTCCAATGCGCGTATGAATAATGTTGTAAGGGGTGTTACGAATGACCTTGTGATAAAGGATATGCAGTCTGAAAGCGATAATGCGGATATAGACATACGTGAAATAGAGCCTGTAAGAAATGATGTAGATGTATATATGGATGATATATACGACCCACTCATCATCCCTAAAAAGCATAATACAGATGAAGATGATGATTATGCACAGTCTGAGGATGATGACAGTGCATATGATACATCTGATATATGGGAAATACATAGTGATACGGATAAAAATGCACAAGATAGCAATGTCAGCATAGCAGGTGAGGATATATCAGCGGATAGCGGATATGAACATGCAGGTGATGCAGATAATTATATGGATGATGATATCACAGATAATGTGTATGATGGCTATTCAGAAGATTACAATTCAGATATATATGAAAGTGTCAACGATAACGATGTATATGACGATGGAAAATATGATGATACGAATGATGATAACTTTATATCTGAAAAAAATAAAAAATACAGCATTGATAACAGCACTGACGTTCCAGAAGATGAAAATTATGGAGATGACATTTATAATGAATATGATAATGATATATCAGAAGATGGATTAGCAGGCACAGGAGAGTATGGTACAACGAAGGAGCCATACGATAATCAGGACATGGCTTCTAATGATATGAATACGGATAATGAAGGTATGACGGATATTCATGAGACCGTTAATGCTTCTGATAATAATGTAAAGAATGAGAATGATGTTCAGGCGCAGGAACTTAAGAAAGAATATAAGTTCCCACCAATAAGCCTTCTTAACAGAAATACAAGTTCATCTTCGGCTAATCTTGAAAGAGAGAACCGCAACACAGCGATTACATTAAAGCAGACACTTCAGAACTTTGGTGTTAAGGTGGATATAACAGATATAAGCTGTGGTCCATCAGTTACAAGATATGAGCTTAAGCCGGAGCTTGGTGTCAAGGTAAGCAAGATAGTTTCGCTTGCAGATGATATAAAGCTTAGTCTTGCGGCAGCAGATATAAGAATAGAAGCCCCTATTCCCGGCAAGTCAGCCATAGGTATAGAAGTGCCGAACAAGGAGGCGGGAAGCGTATTCTTAAGAGAGCTTATAGAAGATGACGCATTTAAGAATAACAAGTCTAAAGTAGCATTTGCAGCAGGAAAGGATATAGCAGGCAAGACAATCGTTGCAGATATAGCAAAGATGCCACACCTTCTTATAGCAGGTGCGACAGGTTCAGGTAAGTCTGTATGTATCAATACTATAATTATGAGTATTCTGTATAAGGCAAAGCCTGACGAAGTTAAGATGATTATGGTTGACCCTAAGGTGGTAGAGCTTAGTACCTACAATGGTATACCACATCTTCTGTTACCTGTTGTGACAGACCCTAAGAAAGCGGCAGGAGCTCTTAACTGGGCAGTTGTTGAGATGGATAAAAGATATAAGATGTTTGCGGCTGTTGGAGCACGTAATCTTGCTGGTTACAATGATATAATTATGAAACAGGAGGTAAAGGAAGGTGAAGTTCCTATTGAAAAACTTCCAGAGATAGTTATAATCGTAGATGAGCTTGCAGACCTGATGATGGTTGCACCGGGTGAGGTTGAAGCTGCAATATGCCGTCTTGCCCAGCTTGCAAGAGCAGCAGGAATACATATGGTTATAGCAACACAGCGACCATCAGTTAATGTAATCACAGGTCTTATTAAGGCAAACGTTCCATCAAGAATAGCATTTTCAGTGTCATCGGGTGTCGATTCAAGAACAATTATTGATATGAATGGAGCTGAAAAACTGCTTGGTAAGGGCGATATGTTATATTTCCCATCCAATATACCTAAGCCTGTAAGAGTACAGGGCGCATTCGTATCGGATGAAGAGGTATCCAGAGTGGTTGATTTCCTTAAGGAAAATATGACAGAGGAAGCAAAGTATGATGAGAGCATAGCAGATACAGTGTCACAGAAAATGGCACAGGGATTACAGACAGAGGCTCAGGATGACAAGGATTCATTGTTTGCAGATGCGGCAAGATTTGTTATAGAGAAGGAAAAAGGTTCTATAGGTATGCTCCAGCGACAGTTTAAGATAGGCTTTAACAGAGCAGGAAGAATTATGGACCAGCTTTCAGATGCAGGCGTTGTTGGTCCTGAGATAGGAACCAAGCCGCGAAAGGTTCTTATGAGTGCAGAAGAATTTGAAAGTTATATGAGCAATAATTAGTATATTAATAAAATACTTAAATGTGCCGGATGGCGGCATGGAAAGGATAAGATTATGGCAGTAAAGAGTGATATCGAAATAGCACAGGAAGCAAAGTTATTAAACATTAAGGATGTAGCAGCAAAGGTTGGAATTACAGAAGATGAACTTGAAATGTATGGAAAGTACAAGGCAAAGTTATCTGATGAACTTATTCACAGAGTAGAGAATAATGAGGATGGAAAGCTTGTTCTTATAACAGCTATCAATCCAACTCCGGCAGGTGAGGGAAAGACAACTATAAGTCTTGGACTTACAGAAGCACTCTGTAAGAAAGGAATAAATGCTATAGCAGCATTAAGAGAACCTTCACTCGGACCATGTTTTGGTATAAAGGGTGGAGCAGCAGGCGGCGGATATGCACAGGCTGTTCCTATGGAAGACCTTAATCTTCATTTTACAGGAGATTTTCACGCTATAACATCAGCTAATAATCTGTTAGCATCTATGCTTGATAATCATATACATCAGGGCAATGCGCTTGGTATTGATACTAAGAGAGTTGTATGGAAAAGATGTATGGATATGAATGACAGAACATTAAGAAACATCGTTATAGGACTTGGTGATAAGCCTAATGGTGTTGTAAGGGAAGACCATTTTATCATAACAGTAGCATCTGAGATTATGGCTATACTCTGTCTTGCTAATGATATGAAGGACTTAAAGGAAAGACTTTCTAACATAATAGTTGCATATAATTATGCAGGAGACCCTGTTACAGCTAAGGATTTAAAGGCTACAGGAGCTATGGCAGCACTTTTAAAGGATGCTATAAAGCCTAATATGATACAGACACTTGAGGGTACACCAGTACTTGTACACGGCGGACCATTTGCGAATATAGCACATGGATGTAACTCAGTAAGAGCTACAAAGCTTGCTATGAAGCTTGCAGATGTCGCTGTCACAGAGGCTGGCTTTGGTGCTGACCTTGGAGCTGAAAAGTTTTTTGATATAAAGTGCAGAAAGGCCGGACTTAAGCCAGATGCAGCAGTTATAGTCGCTACAGTCAAGGCATTAAAGTATAATGGTGGTGTTCCTAAGGCAGAGCTTGGCAAGGAGAATATGGAAGCCTTAAAGAAGGGTATTGTTAATCTTGACAAGCATATTGAAAATATACATAAGTATGGTGTGCCAGTTATCGTTACACTCAACTCATTTATTACAGATACTGAGGAAGAATATGAATTTATAAAGAAGCACTGCGAGGAGTTAGGCTGTGAATTCGCTCTTTCTGAGGTATGGGCAAAAGGCGGAGATGGCGGTCAGGAGCTCGCTGACAAAGTTCTTAGCACACTTGAGAATAAGAAGAGTGAGTTCGCTCCATTATACGAAGATGAGCTTCCACTTGAAGATAAGATATTAAAGATTGCAAAGGAAATATATGGTGCAGATGGTGTTACTTACGATGCAAAGGTAAAGAAGGAGCTCGACCATATAACACAGATGGGCTTTGGCAATCTTCCAGTATGTATGGCTAAGACACAGTATTCACTTTCAGATGATGCATCTAAGCTTGGAAGACCAGAAGGCTTTACTATTAATATAAGAGAAGTATATGTCGATGCAGGAGCTGGTTTCGTGGTTGCACTTACAGGAAAGGTGCTTACTATGCCAGGACTTCCTAAGGTTCCAGCAGCAGAAGGCATAGATTATGATGAAGAGGCAGAAAGAATAACAGGATTATTCTAATATTGGTTAAAATATATGTTAGGAGGATTGTTTATGCAGCTTAAGAGTATATTAGACATATGTCAGGCTAATGAAACAGAGAAGTTTAATTATACAGTATTAAAGGGCAGTACTGATACAGAGGTGACAGGTATCGCCTCAGACTCAAGAAAAGTAACAGAAGGTGGCATATTTGTATGTATTGTCGGTGCGGTAAGCGATGGACATAAGTATATAGAACAGGTCAAGGATAAAGCAGCAGTTATAGTTGTTCAGAAAGGTTCAGACTATGCTCTGCCATCAGAAAATGTAACAGTTATCGAATGTGATAATACAAGACTTGCGCTTGCACTTATGTCGGCTGCATATTATGGCAATCCTGATAAGGAGTTATTTACTATAGGTATTACAGGTACTAAGGGTAAGACAACAACTACATATATGATTAAAAATGTGCTGTGCGCGTGCGGAATAAAGACAGGACTTATAGGTACAATAGAAACTGTCATAGGTGATGAAGCGATACCTTCATGCAATACAACGCCAGAGTCAATACAGATACACGAAACTTTCAGGAAGATGGTGGATGCCGGATGTAAAGCAGTAGTTATGGAGGTATCTTCACAGGGACTTAAGCTTGACAGAACAGCAGGAATTATGTTTGATATAGGTGTATTTACCAACCTTGAGCCAGACCATATCGGACCTAATGAGCATGCTTCTTTTGAGGAATATCTTGAATGTAAGGCAAAGCTTTTTACGCAGTGTAAGACTGGAATAGTCAATGCAGATGATAAGCACACAAAGGATATACTTAAAGGTGCCATATGTAAAGTTGAGAGCTATGGAGTATCAGAAACAGCCGATATAAGGGCAACTGATGTAAAGCTTCTTCATGAACCGGGAAAGATAGGACTTACATATAAGTGTCAGGGACTTATAGATATGGACGTTGCATTATCACTTCCGGGAATGTTTTCAGTGTATAACTCACTGTGCGCAATAGCGGTTACAAGACATTTTAATGTGGATAAGGATACAGTTGAAAATGTATTAAAGGATGTCAGGGTAAAGGGCAGAATTGAGCTTGTAAAGGTGTCAGATAAATTTACACTTATGATAGATTATGCCCATAATGCAATGTCTTTGGAAAGTATCTTAAAAACATTAAAAGAATATAATCCACACAGACTTGTATGCCTTTTTGGATGCGGAGGAAACCGTTCTAAGGAGAGAAGATTTGAGATGGGTGAGGTGTCAGGAAAATATGCTGACCTTACGGTTATAACATCGGATAATCCAAGATTTGAGGAGCCGGAGGCTATTATTGAGGATATAAAGACAGGTATAAGCAGGACAGATGGAAAGCATATTGATATAGTAGACAGAAAAGAAGCTATAAAATATGTTATCGAACACGGTGAGCCGGGAGATGTTATAGTGCTTGCCGGTAAGGGGCACGAGGACTATCAGGAGATAAAGGGTGTTAAGTACCCTATGGATGAAAGAGTGCTTATAGCTGAGGTTCTTGATGAGTTAAAGGAGAAGAATGTACGCTGATATTATAATAGATATATCACATGAGCAGCTTGATAAGACATTTCAGTATGCAATACCTGAGGAGCTTGATGGTACAGTTGAGATAGGAAGTGTTGTGAGAGTGCCTTTTGGCAAGGGAAACAGGATGATAACGGGCTATGTTGTCGCTATGTCAGCAACACCCTCTTATGATGTAAACAAGATTAAGTATATAGACAGTATTGCAAGTAACCGTGTAAATGCGGCTACAGATATGATTAAGCTTGCACTCTGGTTAAAAACTCATTATGGCTGCACTATGAATCAGGCTTTAAAAACAGTCATTCCGGTGAAAGATAAGATAAATCACAAGGTAAAGCGTGCAATATGTCTTAATATCACAGAGGATAAAGCAGATGAGCTTCTTACAGTATATAAGAAAAAAGCAAAGGCGAAGCACAGACTGTTAGAGGCACTTGTTAATGAGCCTGTCATTGACAGCGATATAGTCAAGATGAAGCTTAATATATCAGCTTCTACGATTAAGGCTATGGAAGAGGATGGCGTTATCAATGTTAAGACAGAGGAGTACTACAGGAACCCTGTTTCTGATAAAAATGTGTTTAATAAGGATGTCGTTCTTAATGATGAGCAGAGAGCAGCAGCAGAAAGCATAATAAATGATTATGATGATGGAAAGTATGGAACTTATCTTATACACGGTGTTACCGGAAGTGGTAAGACTGAGGTGTATATGGACGTTATTGAACACGTTATAAGTATGAACAGGCAGGTTGTTATGCTTATACCGGAAATTGCACTTACATTTCAGACGGTACAGCGGTTTTATCACAGGTTTGGTGATAAAGTATCTATTATTAACTCGCGCATGTCAAAGGGCGAAAGATATGACCAGTTCTTACGTGCGCTAAGAGGAGAAATAAGCATAATGATAGGTCCGAGGTCTGCGCTTTTTACGCAGTTTCCTGACCTTGGGCTTATAGTTATAGACGAGGAACACGAAGGTGCTTACAGGTCGGAGCAGGTACCGCGGTACCATGCAGTTGAAACAGCCATACATATTGCCAAGGAGCATAATGCATCGGTTGTTCTTGGTTCAGCGACACCATCAATAGACAGCTTTTATCGTGCAAGAAATGGTGAATTCAAGCTTCTGTCACTTAAGAAACGTGCAGGAAACAGTGAACTTCCAGACGTGTATATAGCAGATATGCGAAGTGAGTTAAAGAGTGGAAACAGAACTATATTTTCACAGAAGCTTAAGCAGCTCATACGCGACAGACTTGATAAAAAAGAGCAGATTATGCTATTTCTTAATAAGCGCGGAACGGCGGGGTTTGTATCATGCCGGGCGTGTGGTTATGTTTATAAATGTCCGCACTGCGATGTGTCTATGACAGCACACCGCAACGGAAAGCTTGTGTGCCACTACTGCGGTTATGAAACGCCACAGTTAAATATATGTCCTGAGTGTGGTTCAAAGTATATATCAGGTTTCAGGGCCGGAACAGAGGCTGTGGAGGATGCGGTGCATAAGATGTTTCCAGATGCAAGAGTGCTAAGAATGGATATGGACACAACCAAGGGCAAGGACGGACACGAACATATTCTTAATGCATTTGCGACAGAACAGGCAGATGTGCTTGTTGGAACGCAGATGATAGTTAAGGGACATGACTTCCCAAAGGTAACACTTGTAGGAATTGTGGCAGCAGATATGTCACTGTATGCAAGTGATTACAGGGCAGTTGAGAGAACATTCCAGCTTGTGACACAGGCAGCAGGGCGTGCAGGAAGAGGCCAGAGGCGTGGAGAGGTCGTTATACAGACGTATTCACCGGATAATTATGGTATAATATGTGCGGCAGGGCAGGATTATACAGGCTTTTATGACAAAGAAATATCCTACAGGCAGATGCTTTCTTATCCACCAGTGAACAATATGATTAGAATTAACATAAGTTCAGCCGATGAAGACAGGCTGAAGGTGGGCGCAGATGATATAAAAAGGCTGCTTGATGATAAGAATAATAATCTTGCGAATAGTATAAAGATATTAGGACCAGCAAATGCGCCGATATATAAGATAAGTGACGTGTATACAAAGATAATATACCTAAGAAGTGCAGACTTTGGAAGACTGTCATATCTTATGGACTGTATAGACAGGCATACGCAGGACAATGATAAATATAAGAATATAAGTATTCAGTATGATGTTAATTAATGTAAGACTGGATTATAGGAATTGCAAAGTAAAGGAGTAATCAGTAGGTATAAGTCAGGGGCAAAATACTTTTTTGACCATGATAGCTATAAAAAGAATATCAGGACGGAGGAATAATAATGGCAATAAGAAATATAAGAACACTTGGTGATGAGATACTCAGAAAAAAGGCTAAAGAGGTAACAGAGATGACTCCAAGAATACAGGAGCTTATCGATGATATGTTTGAAACAATGTATGAAGCTAACGGAGTCGGACTTGCAGCGCCACAGGTCGGTATAAGAAAAAGACTTGTAGTTATTGACTGTGGCGATGACCCAATAGTACTTATTAATCCCGAGGTACTTGAAACAAGCGGTTCACAGACAGGACAGGAGGGATGCCTTAGCGTTCCAGGAAAGACAGGTGTAGTGACAAGACCATCATATGCAAAGGTTAAGGCTCTCAATGAAGATATGGAGGAGATTATAGTTGAGGGTGAAGACCTTCTTGCAAGATGTCTTCTTCATGAAATAGACCATCTTGATGGAGTAATGTATGTTGATAAGGTTGAAGGAAAGCTTCTTGATACTGAAACGGAGGATGAGGAATAGTGAAGGTTATATTTATGGGGACTCCTGACTTTGCAGTTGGGACGCTTAAGGCTTTAGTTGAGGCAGGACATGAGGTTGTGGCAGTAGTTACACAGCCAGATAAGCCAAAGGGAAGAAGCAAGGAACTTGTATTCTCACCAGTAAAGGAAGAAGCAGTAAAGCTTGGAATCGAAGTCTTACAGCCGGAAAAGGCAAGAGATGAAGAATTTGTTGAGAAGTTAAGAGCATATGGCGCAGATATATTCGTTGTCGTTGCATTTGGACAGTTACTTCCAAAGAGCATCATAGATATGCCACGCCTCGGATGTGTAAATGTACATGCATCACTTCTTCCAGAGTACAGGGGTGCATCGCCTATACAGTGGGCAGTCATAGACGGACGTGAGTATTCAGGCGTTACAACTATGAAGATGGATGAAGGACTTGATACAGGCGATATTCTTCTTGTAAGAAAAGTTAAACTTGAGAAGAAAGAAACAGGCGGAAGTCTTTTTGACAGATTAAGCGTGGTCGGTGCTGAATTACTTATAGACACATTAAAGGGCCTTGAGGAGGGAACAATCACACCAGTTCCTCAGGATGACACTAAGAGCTCATATGTGAAGATGTTAAAGAAATCAATGGGTGAACTTGACTTTAGCAGGACAGCACACGATATAGAGTGCCTTATAAGAGGACTTAATCCATGGCCAAGTGCATACACACATTACAATGGCAAGATGCTAAAAATATGGGATGCAGATGTCATAAGCGACGTATCTGGCATAGGTAGTGAAGAAAATGCTGTTGAAACAGATGCAGCTTGTGGAACTGTATGCTTTGTTGATAAGAAAAGACTTATAATTAAGTGTGGAAAAGATTATCTTAGTGTTAATGAAGTCCAGCTTGAGGGCAAGAAGAGAATGAAGACAGACGCATTTTTATTAGGCTGCAGGGTCGAAAAAGGAACAGTTTTAAAGTGATAGTTCAGAAAGGTATGGTTTATTGCAGATGGATGTAAACATAAGAGCTGTTGTGCTTGATATACTTACTGAGATTGAGAAGGAGGGGGAATTCTCCCACATAACTATAAATAACGCTCTTTTGAAGTATCAGTATCTTGACAGGACACAGAGAGCATTTATAAACAGGCTTTCACTTGGAACTATTGAGTGCAGGATAGAGATGGATTATATACTTAACCAGTACTCCAAAACTCCGGTTAATAAGATGAAGCCGCTTATAAGGCGTATTATGAGAATGGCAGTGTACCAGATTATATATATGGAAAATGTGCCTGACTCTGCCGCCTGTAACGAGGCTGTGAAGCTTGCGGCAAAGAGAGGCTTTACAGGACTTAAGGGCTTTGTCAATGGTGTGTTAAGAAATATATCAAGAAATAAGGACAATATAACATATCCTGATAAGGCGAAGGAAACAAAGAAATATCTGTCTGTAAAGTATTCTATGCCGGAATGGATAATAGAATTGTGGAATACCAATATGTCTTATGAAGAGATAGAAGATATTCTTGCCGGAATGAAGAAGGACAAGAAAACATATATAAGATGTAATACATTAAAGGGCAGTACAGATTATATAAAGAAAATACTTGAAGAAGAGGGCGTAACTGTAACAGAAGTAAGCGGACTTTCATATGCTTATGAAATATCAGGTTATGACTATCTTACAGCACTCAAAAGCTTTAATGAGGGACTGTATCAGATACAGGATATAAGTTCAATGATGGCAGGCGAGTATGTTAAGCCGTCAACAGACAGCTTTATAGTGGATGTGTGTGCGGCTCCGGGAGGAAAGTCCATAAATGCAGCATTAAAGCTAGCTGAGGCTGCTTATGATAATAAGGATATACCAGAAAGCGGCATCAGCAAAGAGGTGCTTAAAGGCATAACAGGCAGGGGTATAGCAAGGGATGTATCAGATTATAAGGCATCACTCATAGATGACAATGTTGCCAGACTTGGAATACCTTATATAGATGTAGAGGTACATAATGCGTTAGAATTTGATGAAGAATTGGAAGGAAAAGCAGATATAGTCATAGCCGACCTTCCATGCTCAGGACTTGGCATTATGGGACGTAAGCCGGACATAAGATAT
>OOBB01000788.1_pt1 | contig 13571 bp, 10 predicted proteins | sample 1671661 | NCBI WGS metagenome assembly OOBB01 (sample SAMN06348179, study PRJEB24527) | human gut metagenome | biome: human gut; feature: ankylosing spondylitis patient; material: feces | host: Homo sapiens | place: China | collected 2015-10
GTGACCGCGAGCAGGACTTGGCCCGCGCGGCACTGGGCCGTGCCGGTGTGCAGGAGGGCTTCCGGTTTGAGGGCGGCTGGCTGAATGCGGAGCGCAGGGTGCTCTGTATCGAGCCGGAGTACAGCTGCGGCGAAGCACCCATCTGCTGTGTGCGGCTGCAATGCCGTGCACAGGCGGGGGCTGCGCTGCCCGCCCACAAGGATTACCTGGGCAGTCTGATGGGCCTTGAGCTGCGGCGCGAGGCGCTGGGAGATATCGTTCTGCCGGAGGATCAGCCGGGCACAGCTTATGTGTTTGCGCTGGAACCGGCAGCACAGCTGATCTGCCGGGAACTGTTTCAGGCTGGACACACGGAGCTGACCACGGAACTGCTGACGCTGGATGAGGTGCCGCAGTTTCCGCAGGCGGAGCGTGAGATGCACAGTGCAACGGTATCGTCCCTGCGGCTGGACGCTGTGCTGGCAGCTATGCTGCACTGCAGCCGAGGACAGGCTTCGGAACTGATCGAGGCGGGCAGGGTGGAGATCAACCACCTGCCGGCGGATAAACCTCATGCGCAGGTATATGAGGGCGATGTGTTCACGGTGCGCGGCAAGGGCCGCTTCAACCTGACTGCACTGCCCGGCAAAAGCAGAAAAGATCGGTCGATCATCGAATTTTTTCAATATTAAAAGCAACGGGAGGAAATGACTATGCTGACTCCGCAGGATGTCCGTTCTGTGCAATTTGAGAAAAACCTCCGCGGCTACCGCACAGAGGACGTAGACCGTTTTCTGGATAAGGTGGAAGAACAGCTGCGGGACGACGATGCGCAGGCGGAACAGCTTCGCAAGCAGATTGCGGACCTGACTGCTGAAAACCAGAAGCTGCACGATGAACTGAAGAGCTTTGAGGCAGATGGTGAAATGCTCAAGAGCGCGCTGATCAATGCACAGCGCATGGGCGAAAATGTCATCCGCGAAGCAAACCAGAAAGCAGAAGAGATCATCCATCGTGCAAATCTGCGCGGTGATGATATCATCCGCGATGCCAACGAACTGCTGCAGAAGGCAAACGACCGTGCAGACGAGATCGAGAACGAAGCAAACGAGAAGCGCCTTGCAGAGGAACGCGAATATGACCGTGTGCGGCTGGAAGTGACCCGCTTCAAGTCCGACGTGCTCAACCTGTACCGCAGCCATGTGGAGTCGCTGAGCCGTCTGCCGGAGTTCCAGAAGGAAACGGCTGCACAGGATGCCGAACAGGCAGAGCCTGCTGCAGAGGAAAGTGAGCCTGCCGCTGCAGCCCAGCCGCAGGCAGCGGACGTGCAGGAGCCGGAAGCAGAGCCTGCACAGCCCGCACAGGAAGATGCAGAACCTGCTGCCGTTGTTGAAAATGACGACGACAAGGCAGCTGACAGCAGCGAGGATTTCTGGGCAAAGGATGAGAGCCAGCTCAAGCTGGACCCGCCGCCCGCGCCTCCTGCTGATTTTAAGCCGGACGAGCCGGACTACGATGCTTTTCAGGGTGTCAAGTTCAGCGAGTAAGGCAACCCCATAAGGAAATATAGAGGAGAGTGTAAACCATTGGCTAAGAACAAATCGCAGTACGATAGTACTCTGAACCTGCCCAAGACCCTGTTTGAAATGCGTGCCGGCCTGCCCAAGAAGGAGCCGGTCATGCTGAAGGATTGGGACGACAACGACCTGTACAACCAGCTCATGAAGCACAACGAGGGCAAGCCGCAGTTCATCCTGCACGACGGCCCTCCGTATGCAAACGGCAACATCCACATGGGCACCGCCCTGAACAAGATCATCAAGGATATCATCATCCGCGAAAAGAACATGGAGGGCTATCAGGCTCCCTATGTGCCCGGTTTTGATACCCACGGTCTGCCCATTGAGCTGAAGGCCCTGTCCTCGGTCGGCGACAAGAAGAAGGACATCTCCAAGCTGGAGCTGCGCCAGATCTGTGAAAAGTTTGCCACCGAGCACATCGACATCATGAGTGACCAGTTCAAACGTCTGGGCGTCATTGGTGACTTCGAGCACCCCTACCTGACCCTGAAGCCTGAATTTGAGGCACGTCAGATCGAGATCTTCGGCGAGATGGCCAAGAAGGGCTACATCTACAAGGGCCTCAAGCCCGTGTACTGGTGCCCGGACTGCCGCACCGCACTGGCAGAAGCCGAGATCGAGTACGGCGAGGACGACTGCGATTCCATCTTTGTGCGTTTCCACGTCTCGCAGGATCCCAACGGTGTGCTGGCAAAGTACGGCATCCCCATGGATAAGACCTACTTCGTCATCTGGACCACCACTACCTGGACCCTGCCCGCCAACGAGGCTATCTGCCTGAACGGTCAGTTCGAGTACTCCTTCGTCAAGATCGGCGAGGAGTACCACATCATGGCCACCGATCTGGTCAAGAGCGTTATGGACGCCTGCCACATCGAGAACTATGAGATCGTGGGCGAGCCCGTTTCCGGCGCTGAGTTCGAGCTGATGCGCTATAACCACGTCTACCTGCCCAAGGAGGGCTGGGTCATTCTGGGCGACCACGTCACGCTGGAAAGCGGTTCCGGCTGCGTTCATACCGCAGGCGGTCACGGCGTGGACGACTTCAACGTCTGCCAGAAGTATCCGCAGGTGCCCATCACCGTGCCTGTGGACGACGGCGGTTACCTGACCGAGCTGGCCGGCAAGTACGCTGGTCAGCGCGTGTGGGCAGCCAACAAGACCATTCTGGCCGACCTGACTGCTTCCGGCGCTGTGATGGGTCAGGTGCACATCAAGCACCAGTACCCCCACTGCTGGCGCTGCCATCATCCCATCATCTTCCGCGCTACCGAACAGTGGTTCTGCTCCATTGCCAAGTTCCGCGAGGACGTGTACAAGGCAATTGATACCGTCACTTGGATGCCGGATTGGGGCCATGACCGCATGACCGGCATGGTGCGCGACCGTAACGACTGGTGCATCAGCCGCCAGCGCACTTGGGGCGTGCCCATCCCCGCCTTCTACTGCAAGAAGTGCGGCACCTACCACATCACCGATGCTACCATCAAGGCTGTCAGCGCCCTGTTCCGCAAGGAAGGCTCTGACGCATGGTATAAGTACGATGCCGAGCAGATCATCCCCGCAGGCGAAGTGTGCGAGAAGTGCGGCGCTTCCGAGTGGGAGAAGGATTCCGACATCATGGACGTCTGGTTCGACTCCGGCTCCACCCATGCTGCCGTGCTGGACGAACGCCCCGAGCTGCGTTTCCCCGCCGATATGTATATGGAAGGCGGCGACCAGTTCCGCGGCTGGTTCCAGTCCAGCCTGCTGACCAGCGTTGCAAGCAAGGGCTGCGCACCCTATAAGTCCGTGCTGTGCCACGGCTGGGTTGTGGACGAGCAGGGCAAGCAGATGCACAAGAGCGCCGGTAACGGCGTGGAGCCCAGCGAGATCATCAAGGATTACGGCGCCGATATTATCCGTCTGTGGGTGGCTTCTTCCGATTACACCGTGGACGTGCGCGCCGGCAAGAACATCTTCAAGCAGCTCAGCGAGGCTTACCGTAAGATCCGCAACACCGCCCGCTTTATTCTGGGCAATCTGGACGGCTTTGACCCCAACACCGATTGTGTGGCAGACGACCAGCTGCAGGATATCGACCGCTGGGCACTGGCTGCGCTGGATGACCTGATCGTCAACACCAACGCTGGCTACGCTGTGTACGACTTCAACAAGGTCTACCACGCTGTGTACAACTTCTGCGTGGTGGCCATGTCCAACTTCTATCTGGACGTCACCAAGGATCGTCTGTACTGCACCAACGGCACCGCCCGCAAGGCCGCCCAGACCACTATGTACAAGATCCTTGTTGCTCTGGACAAGATCATTGCCCCCATCCTGTGCTTCACCAGTCAGGAGATCTGGGACTTCATGCCCAAGACCGAGGGCATGAACAAGTATGTGGTGTTCGAGCAGATGCCCAAGGCCGGCCAGTATGCCGCCGACGATGCCTTTAAGGCAAAGTGGGCACAGCTCATCGCCGTGCGCGACGAGGTCAAGAAGGTGCTGGAGCAGGCCCGTGCCGAAAAGCTCATTGGTGCTTCTCTGGAGGCCTCCGTCACCCTGTACTGCAGCGATGCCGTCTATGACCTGCTGAACAGCATCCCCATGGACGAGCTGGCCGACCTGATGATCGTCTCCCATGTGGAACTGGTCAAGGGCGAGGGCGGCGCTGCCAGCGCTGTCGAGGGCTTGGGCGTTGCAGCTGCACACGCCACCGGCGACAAGTGCGAGCGCTGCTGGAAGTACTCTGCTTCCATCGGCAGCCACCCCGCACACCCCACCCTGTGCGCACGCTGCGCCAGCGTTGTGGAAGCATAAGCGTCCCGCATCAATACAAATCTGTTTTGTAAAAAGGGCGGCGCTCCCTTGAACGGGGAGCGCCGTTTTTTATAACAGAAACGAGGTAGCTAATGGCATTTGTACTCTTCAATCTGGCAGCTGTGGCTGCGCTGATCGGCATTGACCAGCTGATCAAACTGTGGGCAGTGCAGGTTTTGCAGCCGGTAGGCGCTATGCCGCTCATCCCCCGTGTGGTGGAACTGCGGTTCTTGCTCAATCCGGGCATGGCCTTCAGCCTGCTCAGCGGCAAACAGCTGTTCCTTATCACCGCCACCAGCGTGGCGCTGCTGGCGGTGGCCTACGGCCTGTTTTTCCGCAGCCGCGGCAAGCGCTTGCAGCAGGCAGCGCTGGTGCTGGTGCTGGGCGGCGGTATCGGCAATCTGATCGACCGTGTGCTCAACGGCGAGGTGGTGGACTACATCAACCTGCTGTTCATGCGCTTTGCTGTGTTCAATTTTGCAGATATCTGCGTTTGCGTGGGTGTGGCACTGTGGGTGCTGGTGATCTTTCTGGACGAAGTGCACGCCGATGACGCCGCTTCCAAGGAGCAGTAAATTATGGAACAGCGTGAATTTATCGTAGAGCAGGAGACTGCCGGTCAGCGTATCGACCGCTTTCTCAGCGGCGAGGACACCGGCCTGTCCCGCTCGGCGCTGCAGGCGCTGGTGGCCGAGGGGCATGTGCAGTGTAACGGCAAGGCCGTGGCCAAAAGCCTGAAACTCAAGGCAGGGGACACCGTGCTGCTGGAGATCCCGGACGCAAAGCCCATCGAGGCCGTGCCGCAGGATATTCCGCTGGAGATCGTCTACGAGGACGCCCATCTGCTGGTGGTCAACAAGCCCAAGGGCATGGTGGTGCACCCCGCACCCGGCAACCCGGACGGCACGCTGGTCAACGCCCTGCTGTGGCACTGCAAGGGCAGCCTTTCCGGCATTGGCGGTGAGATCCGCCCCGGCATCGTCCACCGCATCGATAAGGACACCAGCGGCCTGCTGGTGGTGGCAAAGGACGACGCTACCCACATCGGCCTTTCCCAGCAGATGGCAGTGCACAGCGTGGAACGCGCCTACCAGACGGTAGTTTACGGCGGCTTTGCGCAGGACGAGGGCTTTGTGGAAGCAAACCTCGGCCGCAGCAAGACCGACCGCAAAAAAATGGCGGTCTACCCGGCAAATGAGCCCCACACCAAGTATGCCTACACCGGCTATAAGGTGCTGGAGCGGCTGGGCGAGTTCACCCTGCTGGAATGCCGCCTAAAGACCGGCCGCACCCATCAGATCCGTGTGCACATGGCCTCCATTCACCACCCGGTGGCAGGGGACCCGGTGTACGGCCCCCACAACTGCATCACCAGCCTGCACGGCCAGTGTCTGCACGCCAAAACGCTGGGCTTTGTCCACCCCATCACCGGGGAGCAGCTGCGTTTTGATTCCGAGCTGCCGGACTACTTTACCCATTTTCTCGCAACACTCAGGAGGAAAAACACATGAACGATTCTCTGGCATCCACTCTGGTGCTCTGTGATCTGGATAACCTGCTGCTGGGCGAGGATGGCAATCTGACCCAGGTGGTGCGGGACGTTTTGCAGCTGTTCAGCAGCCGCGGCGGCAGACTGACCGTTTTTTCGCAGCGCTCTCCGCGTGCGGTGCGCTCCATTCTGGGCAGCGTGCGTTTGGCAGCGCCTGCGCTGGTGTGCGGTGGCACTATGGCTTACCACTATGCCGATGGCAACCGGGTGCCTCTGTGCAGCTTTGCCCAGCAGCAGGAGCTTTTTGCCTGCCTGCCGGATACCCCCGGTGTGGGCGTTGCTGTGCAGATGCAGGACGGCACCACCCGGGTGCTGCGCATGAGCAATGCACTGGAGCGCCATCTGCGGCAGGAGTGGACCCCGTATCTGCTGGCGAACGCCGCCGATATCCACCCCGAGCAGGTGCTGCGGGTGTTGCTGTATCAGGACAGCAAGTCTGTGCCCCTGATCTCGTTGGCAGAAAAGGCCATCGGGGATCGTGTTGCCCTGCTGGGTGAGCGCATTGCCCCGGACACCCTTGTCCTCACCCCCAAGCGGATCTCCGGACGGGAAATGCTGGACACCGTCTGCACCATGGCGCAGGTGGGTGCAGAGCAGGTTCTGGCGCTGGCGGGCGGTCAGCCCATGCTGGAACTGGTGCAGGCTGTGGAGCACAGCGCAGTGGCTGCCGATGCCCCGGCAGAACTGCGCCTTGCCGCCGGGCAGGTCACCCTGACGGATGCCGCCGGTGGCGCTGCCGTGGAGGTTTTGTACCGCATGGTGCGTGCCGCTGAAAAATCTGTGTAAAACTTATGCAAGGTCCTCTGCAATTTTTCTGCAGAGGGCTTTCTTTTTAGCAAAAAATCAGGTAGAATGGGAGAAGAAGCCTATGCAAAACAAAAAATGCCGCGAGGAGCTGTTCCTGCTGCTGTGTCTTGCCGCCGCAGGGGTCTGTGCTGTGCTGGCGTTCCGGTTTGCAGTGCCGCTGCAAGCGCAAACGCCGCAGACACTGCCGGACACAAAGGAGCTGGCAGCGTATACGCAGGTGGAACTGAACACAGCCGATGCAGACGCTTTGTGCACCCTGCCCGGTGTCGGCCCCCACAATGCACAGGCCATTCTGGACTACCGGGCGCAGCACGGCCCGTTTGCACAGGTGGAGGATGCGGCACAGGTGCCGGGCATTACCCAAGCAATGGTGGATTCATGGGCAGGGCAGGCGTATGTCCGCTAGGGTGTAGCCCGCTTGCTGCCTTGGTCAAAGAGGAAATACGGAGATTTATTGTTATGAGTGACGAATCGATCTTTATCAACCGCGAACTGAGCTGGCTGGATTTCAACCGCCGCGTTCTGGCGCTGGGCAAGGACAAGAACGTCCCGCTGGGCGAGCGGATCAAGTTTCTGGCAATTTACGGCTCCAATCTGGACGAGTTTTTCATGGTGCGCGTGGGCTCCTTGCAGGAGCGCGCAAACCTTGAGCAGAGCAAGACCAAAAAGGAAAAGCGGGAAAACAAGACCAACATGACCGCCGCCGAGCAGCTTGCCGCCATTATGCCCAAAACGGCGCAGCTGCAGGAAGAATGCGATAAATTCTACGCAAAAGCGCTGGAAAATTTGGCAGAGAACGGCTACCATAAGGTGGATTTCGATCACCTGACCAAGGAAGAAGAGCATCTCTGGAAAAAATACTTCCAGTCCGAGCTATTCCCCATCCTCAGCCCGCAGATCGTGGATAACCGCCACCCGTTCCCGTTTTTGCGCAACAAGGAGATCTATCTTGGCGTGCTGCTCAAGGAAAAGCACACGCAGGAGCAGAGCCTTGGCATCGTGCCCATCTCCAGCCAGATGGAGCGGCTGCACTTCATCAAAAAGGACGGCGCTGTGCAGTTTGCCCTCACTGAGGAGCTGGTACTGCACTATGCGTCCAGCATCTTCGGCAAGGATTCTATGCAGGAAAAATGCCTGTTCCGGGTCACCCGCAACGCAGATATCGACGTAAAAGAGGGCATGATGGATCACGATATCGATTACCGTGAGATCATGACCGAGCTGCTCCGGCGCCGCCGCAAGCTGGCCGCTGTCCGTTTGCAGATCACTCCCGCCCCCACACCGGAGGTGGAGCGGCTGCTGTGCAGCCGTCTGGAACTGACCCGCAAGCGGGTGTTCTTGCAAAAGAGCCCGCTGGATCTGAGCTTCTTCTTCAAGCTTTCCGGCCGCATGGAGGCCGAGGGTCATCCGGCACTGTTCTACACCCCCGCGCGCCCCATGCTGCCGCCGCCGGATTATGATCTGGCTGCCGAGGTACAGAAGCATGACGTGCTGCTCAGCTACCCGTACCAGTCCATTCGCCCCTTTATCGCCATGCTCAAAAAGGCCGCACAGGACCCGGACGTCATCTCCATCAAGATGACCCTCTACCGCATGGCGCGGGAGTCCCAGATCGTGCAGGCGCTGATGGAAGCTGCCGAAAACGGCAAGGAAGTGGTAGCGCTGGTGGAGCTGCGCGCCCGCTTTGACGAGCAGAACAACATCGACTGGTCCAAGCAGCTGGAAAGCGCCGGCTGTACCGTCATCTACGGCTTCGAGGATTATAAGGTGCACTCCAAGCTGACCCTCATCACCCGCAAGGGCGCAGAGGGCTACTCCTACATCACCCAGATCGGTACCGGCAACTACAACGAAAAAACCAGCGAACTGTATACGGATTATTCCTTCATCACCGCAGACGAGCGCATTGGTGAGGAAGCCTCCAAGGTGTTCCGCAATCTGGCCGTGCAGCAGCTCACCGAGGAAAGCGACAAGATGTTGGTGGCTCCGCTGCGCTTCAAGAGCGTGCTGCTGGACGAGATGGATCACGTTATCGCTGCCGCCCGCATGGGACGTCCGGCTTCCATGATCCTGAAAAACAATTCTATCAGCGACCGGGACATCATCCTCAAATTGCAGGAAGCCAGCTGCGCCGGGGTGCGCATCGATATGATCGTGCGCGGCATTTGCTGCGTGCGCGCAGAGGTGCCCGGCAAGACCGAGAACCTGCACATCCGCAGTCTGGTGGGACGGTATCTGGAGCATGGTCGCATTTATAGCTTCTTCGATGGCACCCACACTCGCATTTATATTGCCTCCGGCGACTTCCTCACCCGCAATACCGAGTGCCGCGTAGAGGTGGGCGTGCGGGTGGAGGATCCCGCTCTGGTGCAAAAACTCACGGATATCCTTCAGCTGCAGCTGCGGGATAATGTCAACGCTAGGGTCATGGATGCCAGCGGCAACTACCAGAAGGTAAAGCCCGCCGAGGGCGAGCCGTTGGTCAACAGTCAGATGGGCATGTACGAGCTGCTGCGCAACGACTGGCAGCGCCCCGAGCCGTGGAAGTGCACCACCCCTGCCCCGGAAGCAGAAAAACCGGCGGCAGTCTGTCAGGAAGTTACCGTGGAGCAGCTGAAGCAGGAGCTGCCCCATGTGTTCCAGCCTGCACCGGAAAAGGCCGAGAAGGCCGCCCCGGCGGCACAGCAGCCCGACCACTACGAGGCGCTGGAGCAGATGCTGAACAATAAGCCCCGCGCTGCGCAACCCGCCCCCAAAGCTCCGGCTGCACCCCGTCCGGCTGTAAAGCCTGTTGTCATCGCACCCAAGAAAAAGAGCCTGCTGGAACGCATCGGAAGTTTTTTCCGGCGCTGATCTGTAAAATCATGTAAACCAAAAACAGAGCTGCTGCGCAGAAATTTGTGCGGCGGCTCTGTTTTTTTGTTTATGTTCTCCCGCCCGTTGTTTGTGCATACACTATTCGGGATAGGGGGGACAGCGTATGCGGGCAAAACGGGGCGGACAGGCAGCAAAAATACGCAGACGGCGGTGGGGCGTTGTGGCGCTGGTGCTGGCAGGGCTGGCACTCTGCCTGCTGGCTGCACTACCGGTGCAGGCCGCGCGGAATACGAAAAAGTACTGTTTTCCGCTGGATACTGCGGTGTGGCGCATCTCGGATGTCTATGGCAAGCGGATCGACCCCTTTACCGGCAAACCTGCGTTTCATTCCGGGCTTGACCTTGCCTGTGCGGAGGGTACAGCGGTGCGGGCAGTGCAGGATGGTGTGGTGACTGCAGCGGCATACAGCCCAAGCTACGGCAACCATCTGCGTATCCTGCACCCGGATGGCTGCGAGACCCGCTACGCGCACCTGCAATACCTCTATGTCCGCCCGGGAGAGGTGGTACAGGCCGGGCAGACGCTGGGCACAGTGGGGCAGACAGGGCGCGCCACCGGTGCGCACCTGCATCTGGAGCTGTGGCGGCAGGGTACTGCCTGCGACCCCGCCGCCCTGCTGGAGACCGCTCCATGAACCGGGTGCGGGCAGGGAAGCTTATATTCCGGGACCCGGTACTGCTGTGCGGTGTGGTGTACCTACTGCTCTACTTTGATGCCAGCGGCTTTCTGCGGCTGGGGCTGCTGGCGGCTGTTTTGCACGAACTGGGGCACATCCTCGTCTACTGCATCCAGCAAAGGCATTTGCCGGTCATTGAGGTGACCATGACCGGCTTTTGTATGCGCACGGCAGGGGAGAGGCTTTCTCCGCGCCAGCGGCTTGTGCTGGCCGTCGCCGGGCCTGCGGTCAATTTTGCTCTTGCCGGGGTGTGGGCGCTGCGCCTTTCACAGACTACCACCATCCGCGGCAGCGCGTTCTGGGCGGCAAATCTGCTCACGGGGCTGTTCAATTTGCTGCCGGTGCCGCCGCTGGACGGTGCACAGATGGCGGCGTATGCAGGGGCGCTGTGGCAGCAAAAACACGGAAAGTATGCACAAACCGCTGGAAACGATTGCAAAACCGGCACATTTGGGGTAAAATAAAAAGAACGCAAAAAACGGATTGTTTATGGAGGACCCGATGTTTGATCCCAAACTGAAAGAAGCGCTGGGACGGGTGCAGAAGCCCGGCCGCTATACCGGCGGCGAGCCCGGCAGTATCTATAAAGAAAAGGACAAGGTGGATGTGCGTTTTGCCTTCTGCTTCCCGGATACCTACGAGGTGGGAATGTCCTTTCTGGGCGAAAAGATCCTGTACGAGCTGCTCAACAGCCACGAAAACTGGTGGTGCGAGCGCGCCTTTATGCCCTGGCTGGATATGAAGGCAGAGATGGAGCGCCTGCAGCTGCCGCTGTACACCATGGAGAGCAAGGACCCTCTCACGGCCTTTGATGCTGTGGGCTTTACCTTGCAGTACGAGCTTTCCTATACCAATATCCTTGCCATGCTGGACTTGGCGGGCATCCCGTTCTATTCCAAAGACCGTGACGGCCGCTGGCCGCTGATCGTAGCGGGCGGCCCCTGCGCCTGCAATGCGGAGCCTATTGCGGATTTCTTTGACGTCATCCAGCTGGGCGAGGGCGAGAACCAGCTGCCCGCCATCTGCGCCGAGATCGAAAAGGCTAAAAAAGAGGGCATCTCCAAAAAACAGCTGCTGCTCAACATTGCAAAGATCCCGGGCGTGTACATCCCGGCTTTCTACGATGTCACCTACCACGAGGATGGCAGAGTGAAGGCCATCACTCCCAACGAGCCGGGCATCCCGGCGCGCATCACCAAAGCCATCATCAAGGATCTGAACCAGTTCGCCCCGCCCACAAACTTTGTGGTGCCCATGGTAGGTGCTATTCAGGATCGCGCCAGCATCGAGGTGCTGCGCGGTTGCGTGCGTGGCTGCCGTTTCTGTCAGGCGGGCTTCTTGTACCGCCCCATGCGCCAGCGCGATGCCAGTTTGCTGAACAAGGCAGCACAGGATCTGTGTGCCAACACCGGCTACGAAGAACTGAGCCTTTCCAGCCTTTCCACCTCTGACCACGGTCAGCTGGAAGAACTGCTGGACGATCTGAACGAGTGGGCGCCCAAGGAGCACGTCAGCCTGTCGCTGCCTTCCCTGCGCGTGGACAACTTCTCCCAGAGCCTCATTGAAAAGACCACCAAGGTGCGCAAGAGCGGACTGACCTTTGCTGCCGAGGCCGGTACCCAGCGCCTGCGCAATGTCATCAACAAAAACGTCACCTGGGACGAGATCGAAAAGACCTGCACCATCGCCTTTAACGCGGGCTACACCTCGGTCAAGCTTTACTTCATGATGGGCCTGCCCACCGAGACCATGGAGGATATCGAGGGTATTGCCGAGACCGCCCAAAGGGTGGTAGACCTCTACTACAAGAATACGAACCACGCCAAGGGACGCGGCGTGCAGGTGACCATTAGCTGCGCCTGCTTTGTGCCCAAGCCCCACACCCCCTTCCAGTTCGTGCCCATGGATACCGCCGAGACCCTGCAGGCCAAGCAGAAGCACCTGTTGGAAAGCGTGCACAGCCGCAAGATCAAGGTGAACTACCACGACAGCACCACCAGCTTTTTGGAGGGTGTGTTCGCTAAGGGCGACCGCCGCCTTGCCCCGGTCATCGTGGAGGCTTATAAGCGCGGCTGCTACTTCGACGGCTGGGAAGAGTGCTTCAAGTACGATACCTGGATGCAGACCTTTGCGGATATGGGCATCGACCCCGCCTTCTACTGCCAGCGCCCCATCGCACTGGACGAGGTGACCCCGTGGTCTCACATGGACTACGGCATCACCCACGAGTATCTGGTGCGGGAGTACAACAAGGCTCTGGCCGCCCAGACCACCCCGCCCTGCAACCGTGCCTGCAACGCCTGCGGTGCCAACCATCTGTTAGGAGGTCCCTGCTTTGATTACAGTCAGAATCTCGTTTGAAAAGAAAAATGAAGCCTCCTATATCTCCCTGCTGGATCTGCAGCGGGTGATGCAGCGGGTGCTCAAGCGCAGCGGCCTGCCGGTGTGGCATACGCTGGGCTTCAACCCCCATATCTACATGACCTTTGCCTGCCCGCTCTCGCTGGGACAGGAGAGCGAGTGCGAGTGCGTGGACGTCAAGACCGAGGCTGAAGCCCCGGATTTTGCCCAGTGGCAGACCGCCCTCAACGCCATTATGCCCGCCGGTATCCACGTTACCCGGGTGGCTCCGGTGGAAATGAAGGCGGACAGCATCGCCTTTGCCTGCTACCGCATCAGCTACCCGGCGGCTGCCGCTGCGGTGCTGGAGCAGTATAATGCGCTGGAGACAGCCCCCGTGGAAAAGCACAGCAAGCGCGGCAAAAAGATCGTGAACCTTAAAGAGCATATCCCGCAGCTTAGCTATACTGTACTGGGAGACACCGTGCAGCTGGAACTGTGCCTGCCCGCTGCGCAGGAGCTGAACCTGAACCCCTCGCTGCTCACCGGTTTTCTGGAAGAAAAGTTCGGTCTGCCCGCCGCAAGTGCCAACATTCTGCGCACCAAGTTTTTGACGGCAGACCGGCAGCTGTTTGTCTAAAGCTGCGCAAAAGTCCGTCTATCAGGCAAAACAGAAAATTTTTGCAAGATTTTTCGCTAAATTGCTTGCATTCAAGCCGGTTTTGTGCTATCCTATTAGGGCGTTAGTGTCCGCTGAGACCACAGCGGGGTTAATGACAAGTATTTATCATTAAACGGGCGGTCCTCTGACGGCTATGCCGTGCATGAACGTCTAAAAACAAATGGAGGATTCAAAAATGGACGCACTGAAGATTATTTCTGAAGGCAGCATCAAGGCTGAAAAGCCCCAGTTCAACGTTGGCGATACCGTCCGCGTTGATGTTCGTATCAAGGAAGGCGA
>OOBB01000789.1_pt1 | contig 13558 bp, 16 predicted proteins | sample 1671661 | NCBI WGS metagenome assembly OOBB01 (sample SAMN06348179, study PRJEB24527) | human gut metagenome | biome: human gut; feature: ankylosing spondylitis patient; material: feces | host: Homo sapiens | place: China | collected 2015-10
AACTAAAGAGTTCCGTGAAAAGATGAGGAAACTTAAATTTAATCGTATTGGACAATTTGATAGATATGATGGTCATAAGATTGCTGAATATGAAAATAGCGATGAAGCTTGTAAAGCTAGTGGACTTGCAAAATCTACATTATTAGGTTGTTGTAATGGTTCTAAAAAGACTGGTAAAGGATATATTTGGCATTATCTTGATAATGACGGAAATATTATTACTAGTGGTAAAGGTAGAGAAAGAACTATTATGGTGCGCAATGAAGATATAGTCTGAACTACATAGAAATATGTAGATTAACAAATTTGTATACATCATATTATCCGAGTATTATGATAAGTTATGAAGTAGTGCCTGCACATCTTAATCGTAAGGTGTTTGCAAAAATGGTAGATTACTTTAAACAAACTCGTGTTAAATGTAAACATACAGATGACAAAGATGGTTTTGTAGTACCAGGAGTTCATAATAAACTTGCAGCAGAAGCATTGAAGATTGTAATCAATGCTATTTACGGAAAGTATGGCTATGAAAATTTCTGGCTTTATGATAGACTTGCACAAATGAGAGTTACAATTAATGGGCAGTTAATGACAATGACTCTTTGTGAATCTCTTGAATTAGCAGGAATACATGTAGTTAGTGCAAATACTGATGGTATCGTTATAAAACTTCCTTATGACAAAGTTGATGTTTATAATCAAATTTGTAAAGAATGGAATGAAACTAATAAGATGTCTGCTGATGATGAACATTATAAGATACTTGTTAGTTTAAATGTGAATAACTATTTTGATATTCAAAATAACGATAAAATTGAGTATAAAGGAGCACTAGACCCAAAACAGTATATCAAAGACCTTAAAAAGGGTTATGATATGCCAGTTGTAGCTACTGCTGTATTTGAGTATTTTGCTCATGGTAAATCTGTAATGGAAACCCTTCGTAATCATAAAGATATTCTTGATTTCTGTAAAACTCAAAATGTAGGTAGACAATTTGAAGTTGTTTATCAAAAAGTAGTTGACGGAAAAGTAGTAGATATACATAGTCAACGTCATGTTAGATTTTATGTTTCTACTAAAGGAGTTGTGATTATGAAAGAGCATGTAACTACTGGTGCTCGTAGTGTTCTAGCTAGTGGAAAACCAGTACAAATTCTTAATTTACTTGATGATAAAGATATTAGTGAGCGTAATATAGATTATGCTTATTATTATGAAGAAGCTTATAAGATTATTAATCCTATTAAGCTTGGAATAAGTCCTAATCAAAAAGGTAATTCAAAGAATAAAACTCTCAGTGGAAAATCTTTGTTAAAGAAGAATTTTGGTTTATATAATGATTTATTTGATAATGAAGAAGAACAATGACAGAAGAAAAATTGCATGAAAAAAGTGTTTATCAATGGAGAATGAATAAAGGAATTGGAACTTTTGTAATTCCTGCTCCTTTAGATGTTCTTAAACCTTTATTGATGATACTTCCTGCAATGTATAATAAAAGTCCTACAATAGAAACTGATATTATAGTTGCAGACTTTGTAGATAAAGATAAAGTTAATGATTATCTATTACATAAGAGTGACCCTGTTCATTCTAATGTTTATAGTAATTTTATTACTAGAGGATTGATTAAAATTTTAACTGTTAGTGAAGCTACAGATATATTTAGTAATTTAAATCCTACATTAGTAGTTATTTATAATCCTAAAGAATGTCTTTATTGTTATGTAGGTCTGCTAGACAAAGCAAAGTTTAAGTTAGTGTTATCATCAACTTTACTTACTGGTAAGTTAGAACAGATTAATAATCTAATTCCTAGAGTTGGTTCTTATAATCAAGCTAGTGTAGATGAAATCCGTTCTAGCCGCCCCGTAAAAGAAGTATTAGTTCCTTTAATTATAGATGAAAATAGTAATCTTAAAAAGAAACTTGATTATTATAACAAAGAAATATCTACTGCTATAGCTATCTTTGGTGACTTTGATACAATTAAGATGGCTCGTCTAGGTAATAGTAATACTAATAGTTCTAGTATGGCTGTATGTTATAACATAGCTCGTCAAAATGGTTGGAATGAGAATCTTGATATGACTATTCAATTTAATGTTGAAATAGATGAACTTTATTCTCCAAATGCCCTTAAAGAACGTGCTAGTGGAATATACGAAATTATTAGAAATAGAAGTCTTGCTCTTGCTTCTTCTGATGAGAAACTTAGTTATATTTTAAAGATTGTTGAAGACAATGCAGATAAGAATATTCTTATTATTAATAAACATGGGGACTTTGCAAATGAAGTAACTAAATATATTAATGATAATACTCATTATAATACTTGTTATAATTATCACGATAAAGTAGAAAATATTCCTGCTATTGATGATAATGGAAATGAAGTTCTAATTAAGAGTGGAGTTAATAAGGGAAAACCAAAAATGCTTGGTGTAAAATCTCAGAAAAATTTAGCTCAAAAGTTGATGAATAAAGGCACAATTCACGTCTTGTCTACAAATGCCTCTCCCGATAAGGATTTAGCCGTAAATGTAGATGTGGTTGTACTCACTTCGCCTTTATGTGATACCATTGAAACCTATTTATATAGGCTCTCAAAGGTTCAATTTGCCAAAGAGGTACAATTATACACCTTATATTATAAAGGCTCTTTAGAGGAGAAAAAACTAGATGAGCGTGCTATTGGTTCAAATCATCTAATTCTTAATAAAACTGAAATTGAAGTTAAAAGTGATAATAATTATGATTATTGTATTGTAGATTGAAAAATTATGCTTATCTTTGCAGCGTAAATAAGAAACAAATATAATTGCTCTTTGAAATAATGAATGAAGTTGAAACAAAAACCGAAGAAAGTCATGGTTTATCTGTTAGAACTGAAGATGTTAATACAGGTATCAGAGTTCTAAATCTTCTTGATGAGAAACAACTTGCTAATGCAGAAGTATTTTTAAAGAAGATTATAGCTACAGAAAAAGGCGGTGTTAAAACTGTAAATGAAGGTCTTGCAATTCTAATGCGAGCACAAGATTTAAGATTACCTTTTAGTACTTGTATAGAACATATTCATGTTATTAATGGAAAAACTGGTCTTGACGTTCACATCGCTAAAGCACTGTTATCAAGGGCAGGTATAGTCTGGGAAATAACAAAAGATTATGTACCTCAGTATAAATATACTGATGGTAATAGTGTTTACGATGAAACACATCTCCCAGATTATTGTGTTAAATGTCGAAATCAGAAAGAAGCTGAAAGTAAAACTACTGATGATGTTATTGGTGTTTATCCACTTAGATATTATCTAGATTTGAAAGGTAATATTTATGATGAATTTCAAATATCTAGTAAATGTGTTAAGTGTATTAATACAATTCAAGCTACTAAAGTAGCTCAAGAAGGTAATTATCCTGTAGTTAGAACAGCACCTAAACCTATTGATTTTGTGACTGAGTACAAGTTTACAAGATATAAGAAGATATATGGCAAAGTAATTGAAGTTCATGCAACTGGTCATTTCTCTTATGTTGAAGCTGCACAAGCTGACTTGTTTACTAAAGATACTTTTAAAAAGTATACTAGAATAATGATTGGTCATAGAGCCTTTTTCTATGGAGCTAGAGAAATTGCTGGCGATATTTTAATGGGTTGTATGTCTGACGATGAATTATCCGAAGTAGTTAACAATACAAATCCTAATGTTGACAACTTTGTAAACGTAGAAGATTTAACAGAAGATGTTACTCCTACAGAATAAGGATTTAAAATAGAGTTTATTAAATAGTATTATACTATAATTTATTATTAACAATTTAAATATTTAAAATTATGAAGATTAACGGTTTATCATTCGGTATTAATGTAGTTGCAAGTGGTGTTAAGGTTAGCTCAGTTATCACAGAGCCAGTTTTGGTTGCTTCTAGTACAAAGGGCGGTTTCAATATTTCAGGAGCAGTTTCTAAGGCTCTTGGTCTTTTGCCTGGTGACAACATTATGTTTGCTAATGATGCAGCAGATGTAGAGAAAGCTGTAATTAATCGTGTTGACGCAATCGTTGAGTTTGCTCAGAACAATGGTTTTGACCTTGATACTCCAGAGGGTACTTCTGCTTGTGTAGCAGCTATTACAACTTGGTATATTGCTAAGGGTGTTCCAATGTTCAAGAAGACAGGTGAGCCTATTATGGTTAATGTTCGTCTTACAAAGGAAGAGAAGAAGAAGTACTTCGATGAGCATGTAGATGAGGTTATCAAGAATAATCGTGATAAGTTGATTGCTGCTTATGAGCTTGCTGAAACTGCTACCGATGAGGAAATTAAGGCTGCTTTCAAGGTAGATGATATGCCTTCTCCACAGATGCAGTCTGTAAGTGGTTGTAAGCTTGCTGCAAGTGGTACTGCAACTGGTACTGGTTTGAAGCTTTCATTCTCTGATACTAACAACTGGGAGCAGTTGAAGTCAGACCTTGAGGACAAGACTTCTATGAAGCGTATATTTGATGTAGACATCAAGAACCCTATTGTTTCTAAGTATAACAATGGTAAGGAAGATGTAGATATTACATTCTATGCTCTTGGTGAGTATAAGGATGAGGTTCCTTCTCGTATCGGTAAGAAAGGTGAAGCTGATGAAGCAGATGCAGATGCAGAGTAATTTCATTCATTAAATAAAAATCTTATTTATGAGGGAGAAGAATAATAATCTTCTCCCTTTTTTAGTCAATTATTATAAATGTTTTAAAACTTAATTAAGTTATGACAGAAAAGGTTAATAGTGCAGCAGCTAATGCGCAGGGTGCTGCAAAGAAAGTAAATCGTAGAGGTATTAGTAACAACACTCAGGCAGTAAGTCGTTTGAAGTTCCATGAGAAAGATGCTGCTCAGAATGGTCTATTTATGGCTCATCTTGATTCTGTATCTGTTGAATGGTCTCAAAGTGCAGATGGTAATTCTTTTGCTGGTTTGAAGATGCCTCGTTTGGTATTTACATTCGCAAGTAATCATACTGATGCAAAGGAACGTCGTTATGCAGTTAAGATGTTGTTCCCTATTGAGAGTAATGTTGATACTATTCCTAACGGAGATAAGGCATGGCAAGTAGATAATGTACTTAATACTATTAAGCATATTCTTGACGTGTTCTATTTCAAGGGTCGTGAAATGACTGTTGAAGAGGAAGATGCACTTACTCTTGATTTTGTTGATTTCACAGAAGATGAGAATGGTAATGTTGAGTATGAAGCAGTAGATGCTCAGGCAGTTCTCGATGGCTATCGTAAGATGTTTGATAATGCTGCTGCTATGCTTAATGGTCAGTTTAATCTCGCCGATGGTGCTGTTGCTAAACCTTGCTTTAAGGACGCTAATGGTAAATTCATTAATTGTTGGATTAAACTTCTCCGTGCAGTTCGTAATCGTAAAGGTTCTTGGGTAGATGTTGACAAGAGTAAAGATTTGTCTTTCCCTTCATTTGTTGGCAATGGTTTTGTCGAAATGGTTAAGATGAAAGATAATCAAATTCTTCCTCCAGTTATTTTGACTGTAGATAAGGTTAAGGAATCAATTACTCCAAAGGATACTGAACCTAAAGCTCCAACTATCGGTGCTCCTGGTATTCCTGGTATGCCTGGTGGTGCTATTGTTCCTCTTACAGGAGGTAACGATGCAATGAGTGGCTATAATAATTTCGACCCAACTGCAAATACAGATATGCCGTTCTAAGCAAATTGTTATTATTCTTCTAATGGATTTAATGTTCTAGGGGATAGTGATGCGATACTTCGTGTCGCTATCCCCTTTTTTATTTATACAATATGAAACGTACAATTAATACTACTAAACTTACAAAGGCTTTTATAGAGTCTCGAATAAGTCAAGAAGCTATTGTTGCAAAATATCTAGATATTCCTATCAATGTTGTAGATGATTGTGTTAAACATAATCATCTTATTAAGTCTGTGTTTAGAGATGATGATACTGATAGTAGTATGGGTATTGCATATAATGTAAAAGGAAGACTTAAAGTTCGAGATTTTAATGGTTGCTTCTTTGGTGATGTATATGATGTAGTAGCTTACGTTCTTAGTATTGTTTATGAAAGACCTATTAGTACTGATAATAAACAAGATTTCTATTTTGTTCTTAAACATATTTATAGTGTGTTTAGTAATGATATAGATAATCGAATTAATCATTATGAGATAGATGAATCTATTAGAAATGCTCTTATTAAAAGTAAATCTAGAAAAGCTATTATTGAAATTGTTCCACGTAGTTGGAATAGTAGAGATAAAGCTTATTGGAATAAACTTGGTGTAAATCTTGCTTATCTTAATACTCATTTTGTTATTCCTGTTGAACAGTATTATATAGATAGAAGTAGTAATCCTACTCCTAGATATGGATATACTGCTAAAGACCCATGCTATGCTTATATGCTGGGTAGAAATAGACAAGGAATATATCTTATAAAACTTTATTTCCCACTTAGAGATAGAACAAAAGAAAGGAAATTTATAACTAATTGTAATGTGCTTGAAGGTCTTCCTAATCTTGAATTAGATAATTATGATTATATTATAATTACTAAATCAAGTAAAGATAGATTAAGTTTAGGTAATCATTTAGTTAATCATATCTTTTACGGGGGGGATGGAAAGGCTTTAACAATAGGTGTAGTTAATCTTCCTAGTGAAAATTATAGATTAAAAGCTAACGAATATGATTGGTTAAAGAATCGTTTAGCTGATAATGGATTGATTGTTAGTTTATTAGATTTTGATAGAACTGGTCGTGATGGTGCTGATTATCTTTTAAGTACTTATAATATTCCTTATTTGTTCATTACTCGTGGTGAATTTGGTCTTGAAAATTATGAATGTAAGGATTTTGCAGATTTACATTATAAATATAGTAATGATGAAATAGATAATTTTATAAAAGATACTCTTAGATATGTCGAGTTACGATACAGAAAAACTAAAGGTAATTCCGATGCCTATTTCAAAAGATTATCAGACTGTGATTTACCATACTAATATGACTAATAAAGAAGGAAGACCAACTGAACAAGTTCGTATTCTTATGGCTCCAATTACAGAAAAAGAAGAAGCTTTGCTTGATGACGGCAAAGCTTTTGCTATTCATAGAGGTGATTTATCTTTTAATTTGAGTTCTGATAATGTTTTTGCTTATGGTGAAGTTGACTTTCATAAAGGTACTGAGGATTATGAAAATATGGATGCTTTAATACCTTATAGAGATATGGTTCATCTTCCTTTGCATTACGATTATGATACTCATACTTGTAAGACAAAAACAAAATGTTATCAAACCTATGAAACTGATAATATTGGAGCTATGGCTCAATATGCTCATGGAAGACTTGGTAAACCAAAAAGAGTTGTAATATTCAAACTTATTGCTAAACGATTATGATTAAGTTTCCAAAGAAATATACAATGGTAGTAGATGAACAAGTTCAAGCTATGGCTGTTAAAGACGTTAGTACTTGTGGTGCTGATGAATTTGTTAGTAAAGCTTGTGTTCGTCTTGATTGTTCTCGTATTAAAGATGATATGAGAATGATGCAAACTATAGGTACTCCTTATAAATATGATATTACTCGAACTCTTATTGGAATTGATTATGCTCTTCAACAAGGTTGGATTGATGAAAATAAGAAAGATGAGTATGTTTCTAAACTTGTAGCTTTACATAAACGTAATCTTAAATATGAAGAAGATAATCCTCCTGTCATATATGATAAGAAGAAAGGTTTAAAGAAGACTACTCGTACTACTAGAAAGAAAGCTAAAGAAGGAACTCTTGATGGTTTTGAGAAACCTAAGAAAGAAAAAGCTCCATCTGCTGCTCAATTAAATGCTCAAGCTAGAGCTAAACTCATTAGTAAATTAAAAATTAAGTTATGATATTATTTAAAAGAAATGCTAAAGGTGACCCTATTTCATGGAGTATTCACGAATGGGGTCAAGATAATGAGTATATAGTTCATTATGGTGTTGTAGGAGGGCATAAACATAGTGAAATAATTAAAGCTAAACTTAGTAGAGGTAACGAAATCGAATCTCGTATTAAAGCTAAGCGTAAAGAAGGATATAAAGAATTTTCTGAACTTAAAGATAATGCTCCTTTAAAGATAGAAGGTGATGTTAATCTTCTTAACTTTCTTAATACGTATCTTCCAAAGAATAATACTACTGATGAAGGTTTTGTTCTTCCAATGCTTGCAAAAGTACTTAAAGATAACAAACCTTTTGATAAACGTAGTTACTTAGGTCAGTATAAAATTAATGGTATTAGATGTATTGTTGGTGCTGAAGAAACTAATGATTTATTTAATCCTGTTAGACTTACTTATCGTTCTAGAGAAGGTACTGATTGGACTCCCAAACTTACTTGGATGGATGAAGTAATTCTTCCAGCTATTAAAGATGATTTACTTGATGCTATGATTGAAGAAGGAGCTTGCCTTGATGGTGAACTTTATATTCCTGGTTATAAAGTAAATGATATTAATAGTTTTGTTAAGAATGAAAAACTTCCTCAACATCTACTTCTTCAGTATTGGTGTTATGATATTGCTATTGATAATATGAGTTATGAAGCTAGACGTAAGTTTAAGATTGATAATATAAGTAGATTATGTTATACTTTTGATACTTATGAACAGCATCTTAATAATAAGAGTAAACTTATATTATTACCTGATATTAATATTACTAATATTTATGATGCTACAAGATTCAGAGATAAGTTTATAGGTCTTGGTTTTGAAGGTCTTATTATTCGTGATGTTAATTCTGCTTATCAATTTGGTGCTCGTAATTTAGCTATGCTTAAATATAAACGAGTTGATGATGCAAAGTTCAAAATTGTTGATATTATTCCTGAAGGAGTTAGAACTACACTTTGTAAGTTTGTTCTACAAAATGACATTAATGATGAACTGTTTGAAGCTACTGGTAATTTTGACCATTCAAGACAAGAATATATTCTTAAACATAAAGAAGATTTTATTGGTAAACTTGCAACTTGTGAGTTTCGTGAAAGGTCGGGAGTTAAGAATGTGCCATTTCATTGCAAGTTAATAGATATTCAAAAGTAAATACAACAATGAATTTAAACGCTTATGATAATGTAAAAGAAGAATTAGATAAACATAAAACTTGGTATTCACCAAAGTTTAGAAGATTATATAGTAGAGAAATAAAGTTTAGAATGTTTTATAAGTTTCTTAAACGATGGAATGGAACTATTAAACGAAATGATTATTTTCTAGCTATTAGTATGCACAATACTGATGGTAAGTTTTATAGAACTGAAAGAGATAATTATAATAGATTAAAAGTTTCTATTCCTAAAGAACTTATTGAAGATTCTATTCTTAATTCTATAGTTGAAGATACTAATATTGACGTTAAACTTGTAGATAATCAAGTTGATGGTGAAGTATATCAACTAAACATATAATCATCTAGCATGAAAGCCGCCCCGTAAAGGTATGTACGCTTAGAACTACTTTCCTTGCTACGTGAGCGGCTTTCTCATGCCTGCTTATATCTTCGTAACAAATTGAATTTGAACGCCTTACACGAGAATTTGAAATATTACATTTATCTCAAGTGCCCTGGCATACAAATTCGGTACGTGTATCGAAGTTTCAAAATTTGTCACTTTTTAGCTTGATATGAGACATTTTGACTAATCGTGGAATAATTATACACGACCCAAATTTTGATACGTTATACGAGAATTTAAAATATTACAGAAAATGTAATTGTTGTAGAACATTTTAAAAGTAGAATTATGACTAAAAGTAAAGTAGGTGCTGAACCTAAAGGTAAAGTTAAACATTCATTTACTAAAGACGCAGGCATTCACGAAGGTATTCATCGTGATGAACCTGGTTGGTATGATGGTAAACTTCATTGTTATTGTTTTGGTTATGGTTATTTCTTTCATAGAGGAAAATCAGTAGGAGCAAAACTTACTCCTGATTATATTAAAGATAATTGGGATAGAGAAGGTTGGTGTGGAGGTCTCAAAGGTGCTTGTATGGCTATTATTAACCGTGAACGTAAAATAGCTGTAATTAAAGAAGGAACTGATTATTCTTGGAGTATTAAAACTGGTCTTCCAGTAGGTTATACTATTTATAAAACTGATGAAGATATTCCTCTTTATGATATAACTGAACCAAAGAATAAGAAAGTACTTATTAAGATGCACATAACGTATCTTATTAAAAAGTATATTGGAACATATTATCACGAATATAAAGTTCTTAATAGTGGAAGTAAACAAATTCCTAATTATGGTAGTGAACATCGACTACGATATTTTACTGAGATTAAAGGTTTTGCTAATAAATATAAAGCCGCCTCTGATATGTATGGAGATAAATGTTCTATAAATAATTTTACTGATACTTATACTGGGGAAGTAATTGATGTTAGACATGAACAACCAGGATTTTTTAGTAAAGGTAAAACTATTTATATTGTTTGTTTAACTAGGGACAATTCTATTAGAGAAGTTGAAGCTACAAAGTGTAAAGTAAAATATAAATAATAACAATTATGACAGAAAGTGATTTAAAGTATTGGAAAACGGTGCTTAATGGAGTAGTTCCAGAGCACCTTGTAACTCCTGAAGTTGTTGCATTACGTGACCAGCAAAATAAGATGCTTAATCTTATGGCTAAAAAGAATGCTGATTATGGTAATGCTTTCAATAAGGGTTGTGATAAACTAGGCTATAGATATGGTCTAGCTAGAATGTATGATAAAGCTAATCGTTTGATTCATCTTATTGAAGATGATTTTCAAGGTTACAGTAATCCTAATGTTGAAGATGAAAGTATGTTTGATACTATTCAAGATTTAGCTAATTATTGTAACATGTTATTAGCTTGGAAAGCTGGTGATTGTGGACTTGAACCTACCATACCTTCTACGGGGCGGGTAGAGACAGTTTTCATTGATATTTCTACTCTTGTTAAAACAGATAAATTAGTTCTCATTGAAGAAACTAGTAGAAAAGATGTAACTAATGAAATTATAGCTACCTATGGTTTCGACCATCTTTGTAAAGATAAAGATGGATATGTATATAATTTATCTGCCGATGATAAAGAAATTCCTGTTACCAGTGAACATAAAGAAAATGTAGTTGCTATGTCTCCTAACGATTATGCTGCTGGAAAAGATTTTGTTAAACATAAAAAGTAAATAATATGATTAAAGTTGTAAATCCTAGTGTTGAAGTTTGGAAACAAGATGGTTATGATTTAGAGAGTATTTTTAAACATGTAGCTAGATGTGCTCGTGTTTGCTATCAAAGTACTCCTAAAAATAAAGATGAAAATTCTTATGATTTTCTTGTTAGAACTGTTTTTAAAGGACATGATTTCTTTGGTTATAGTAAGATAAAGGTTAAGGACCGTTTTGAACAAATACTTGCTCAAAACGCTTATGGTGATGTAGATTTAACAAGTCTTCATTTAAGTTGTTGTGAACATGCAACAGTTCATCTTAAATTTCCTACTTTCATGCCTAGAGCTGCTGCTATGTGGGAAGGAGTATATGAACATAATAAATATAGTAGAACCAATAATCACGATGGTTATCTTTATGTTACTACGAACCTTAGAGTAATAATAGAAAATTATGCTATTGATACTCTTGAGTTTATAGATAATACACCTAATTGTCCTTACTATATGCCAAGAACTACTGTTTGTTTTATAACAGATATTGGTGCTAGTCGTGAACTTAATCGTCATAGAGTTAATAGTGTTAGCGAAGAGAGTACTAGATATTGTGCTTACGATAAAGGTAAATTTGGTAATGGAATAACTGTTGCTAAACTTCCTTGGATTCCAGATGTCGATGCTGACGGACAGTGTTATAGTACAGGATTTTATGGCGATGAAGAAATATTTAATGATAAGTATATTCAAGGTCATTATTGTGATGGTTGGACTGCTATAGATTGGTTCTTTTATGGTCTTCAAGTTTGTGATTTAGTTTATCGTAAAACTCGTGAACTTGGTTGGACTGCGCAGCAAGCTAGAGAAATTCTTCCTCTTAATACTAAAACTCAAGTAGTTCATACTGCTTTTGTTGATGATTGGGAACATTGGATTCGTCTACGTAGTAATCAAGTTAGTGGTAAAGTTCATCCTATGATGGGTGAGTTAGCTAAACAATTAGTTAAACAAGTATATCCTGAATAATCATGTGGATAAGTATATTAAATTATAATATGGGACAAATTGAAGTTGCTGATGTAACCGAAGATTTTGAAGAAAACGAAACTGCTGCTGATAATAATGAAAAAGCTGTAGATTGGCTTGAATCAAACGGTTATTGTTCTGCTGAAGTTACATTTATGCTAACTGATGAATGTCCTTTGTGTGTAGTAAATAATGTAGAAACTCATTTAAACTTATAAAATTATGGAAAAGACAATTAATGAAGTTAAGAAGAATGCAAAGACTTTAGAGAATGATATTCTCAAGTTGATTAGTGATTTTGAAGTATCTAATCCTGAAGTTGAAGTTCGTGTTACTGTAGGTCGTAATTATTCTACTGTTAAGGATGGTAAAATTACTCATAGAGCAGATGTAGATTTAACTATTAAATAATTAAGTAATATGGGAAAAAGTATTTTCGATATTGATAGAGAATTGTATGCTCTTTATGATGAGATTGAAGAAGCAGGTGGAGAAATAACTCCAGAAATGGAGAAAAAGCTTGAGATTAATGGTCAAGAAATGACTAATAAAGTTAAGAGTATCACTAACTTTATTAATAAGCTTAAAGCTGACCTTCTTGCTATTAAGTCTGAGACTGATAGACTTGCTAAACTCAAGAAATCTAAAGAGAATACAATTACAGGTCTTACTAATCTTGTTTTATTTGCTATTAAAAATTATGGCACAGAAGACAAGAAAGGTAAGAAGTGGATTGACTGGGGTACTGGTAAAGTTGGCATAAAAAAGAGTACAAGTGTAGAACTTGACGATAAGAAGATTGAGAATCTTGTTGATGTTCTTAAAATTACTGTTGTTAATGGCATTTATACTAATACTCTTCATCAAGCTGATAGTATTGATGCTGATGCTATTCTTGATGCCGCAGTTCATAACGCTAAAATAGAAGGAGAAATAAGTAATTCTGAAGTTGAAATTGAAGATATGGATGATGTTATTATAAATGTAACTATTCCTGTTTCTATGAGTAATCTTCTTCAAGGTGATGGTTATAGTCTTCTCGCTAAAATGGGTGATGTATCTAAAGATGGTTGGAGTTTTAAGCCTTCTGTTGATAAGAAAGCTATGAAAGTTAAACTTACAGATGAAGGTTGTACTTCTAATATTGCTAAAGTTGTTGAAAATGATAATTTAACTATTAAATAAATGGTTATATCAGTTTTAAGTATTGTAGTACTAGCGTTATTATTAATGCTAGTACTATTAATTAAGTTTTGTTTTCATATATACAAAACTTAATATT
>OOBB01000791.1_pt1 | contig 13537 bp, 9 predicted proteins | sample 1671661 | NCBI WGS metagenome assembly OOBB01 (sample SAMN06348179, study PRJEB24527) | human gut metagenome | biome: human gut; feature: ankylosing spondylitis patient; material: feces | host: Homo sapiens | place: China | collected 2015-10
TGATAGGAAGCAAGCGGGTTGGGGAGAAAATCAGGGAAACAGGAAAATTCCCCAACTGGAAGACAGAGAGAAGCAAGTTGATTGGGGAGAAAGTGACGAAACGGAAAAAACTCCCCAATCGGAAGCTGATAGGAAGCAAGCAGGTTTGGGAAAAAGTGTCGAAACGGGAAAAACTCCCCAACCGGAAGCTGATAGGAAGCAAGCGGGTTGGGGAGAAAATCAGGGAAAGGGAAAAATCCCCCAACGGGAAGGCTGAGAGAAGCAAGCAAGTTGGGGAGAAAATCGGTGAAACGGAAAAATCCCCCAACGGGAAGGCTGAGAGAAGCAAGCAGGTTGGGGAGAAAATCGGCGAAACGGAAAAATCCCCCAACGGGAAGGCTGAGAGAAGCAAGCAGGTTGGGGACAAAGTGGAGGAACGGGAAAAATTCCCCAACCGGAAGCTGATAGGAAGCAAGCAGGTTGGGGAGAAAATTAGGGAAACGGGAAAAATTCCTCAATCGGAAGGTTGAGAGAAGCAAGGAGGTTGGGGAGAAAATCGGTGAAACGGAAAAATCCTCCAATGGGAAGGTTGAGAGAAGCAAGCTGATTGGGGAGAAAATCAGAAAACAGAAAGATTCCCCCAATTTGGAGAATGGAGAGAGAAAAGATAGTTGAAACAAGAAAAAAGCATATGTATAATAGGGATGCTTAGCAAGAAACAGAGACAGATAAGAACAACATAGAATATCTGATTTCTGTCGAAAAATAAAACAAGAACAACAGGAGAAGAACCATGAGAATAGTAATACAGCGTGTTAATCACGCATCCGTAAAAGTAGATGGAGATACAATCGGAAGCATCGGCAAGGGCTATCTGCTTTTGCTCGGTGTGGCAGAGGGAGATACAAAGGAGATGGTTGACCGCTATGTGAAGAAGCTTTCAACCCTCCGGATATTTGCAGACGAAGAGGGCAAGACGAACCTGTCAATTACCGATGTAGGCGGAGAGGTGCTGGTCGTATCCCAGTTCACATTATATGCGGACTGCAAGAAAGGAAACCGACCAAGCTTTGTGAAGGCGGGTGCGCCGGACTTTGCAGAGGAAATGTATGAGTATTTCAAAGCAAAATGCGTGGAGACGTTCGGAAAGGTAGAATGCGGAAGCTTCGGTGCTGATATGAAGGTCGAACTGGAGAACGATGGCCCATTCACAATCTTGTGGGACAGCGATATCTGGTGAGGCGACATCCATATGGGCGAAGCCTATAAATAATACCTGTGGAGGACAGGCAACATGAAACAAGACAGCCAACTGTTTGGCACAGAGAAAATCAGTAAAATACTATGGAATATGGCACCGCCCGTGATGCTGGCGCAGTTGATACAGGCACTTTATAACATTGTGGACAGCTTCTTTGTCGGGCGGTATTCCGAGAGTGGACTGACCGCGCTGTCCATCATCTATCCAATCCAGCTTCTGATGATCGCATTTGCGGTGGGAACCGGTGTTGGTATCAATACGTGCATGGCGCATTACTTAGGCTTGTCCGAGGACGAAAAGGCAGACGAAATCGGTGGGATCGGCACGCCACTTACTTTGTTTATGTGGACAGTATTCGCCGTGTTCTGTTATTTCTTCATGCCCGCATACGCGAAGATGTCGACGGATTCCGCAGAAGTAATCAAAGAGGTTGTGATGTATGGACGGATTGTATGCGTCTTTTCTTTCGGACTTTTTCTAGAGAGCATCTGGACGAAGATCCTGCAGGCAAACGGCGACATGAAGACGCCGATGATCGCGCAGATTGCAGGTGCGGTTACAAACATCATACTCGATCCACTCTTGATTTTTGGTATGTTTGGATTGCCGAAGATGGGAATCGCAGGAGCTGCGGCAGCAACCGTCGTTGGTCAGATCGTAGCGGCGCTGATCGTCATGCGCAGAGGATTCCGGAAGTCACCGGCGTTATCTGTATATCTGCCGGACATCCGCAAGATTTATAAGATGGGAATCCCGAACATCCTGATGCAGTCTGCGTACACGTTCTATATATTCGGACTTAATATGGTACTTGCAACCTTCTCTGATCAGGCGGTGACGGTACTCGGCCTTTATTACAAATGGCAGGCGTTTTTCTTCATTCCGCTCGGTGCGATGCAGACCTGTATCGTGCCAATCTTAAGCTACAATTATGCAACGATGAAGATTGACCGCTGCAAGAAGACGCTGTCATTGGCACTTATATATGGAGTATCCCTGATGATGATTGGTGTGCTTTGCTTTGAACTGATGCCGGGGCAGATGCTGCATGTATTCTCGCATGACGCAGAAGTGATCCGTATTGGGAAGGTGGCGTTCCGTATCATTGCGGTGAGCTTTATTCCGCTTGTGACATCATTGACATTTCCGGTGTTCTTTCAGGCAGTTGGAAAAGCGTTTACAAGCAGTATGCTTACGGTGATAAGAACGGTATTTTTGTTTGTGCCGCTTGGGTATGCATTCTCAAGAATCGGGCTAAACTTCTTCTGGCTGACGTTTCCGGTTACGGATATTATTACGTCGATTGCCGGATTTTTGCTGTACCGCCGCTTTCTAAGATTCACCAAAAGTTCATAGAATTTGCGTTGTTTCAGCAAATCTCCTGTGCTATCATATGTAATAATTTGGAAGATATAGAATTAAGGCATAAGAAGTGTTGAAAATACAAAAAAGGGTATTTTCAAAAAGGAGAAGATTATGGGACTTACGCAGCAACAAGTACAGGAGCGGATCGATCAGGGCCTGACGAACGAGACCGACCTGTCTACCGATAAAACAACGAAGGAGATTATTATCTCCAACACATTCACATATTTTAACCTGATCTTTTTGATCATTACGGTCTTACTCTGTCTGGTCGGTTCCTTCCGGAACCTGACCTTCCTGCCGATCGTCATCGGCAATACACTGATTGGAATTATACAGGAGATCCGCGCGAAGCGGACACTGGACAAGATGAATCTGCTGAATGCACCGCACGCGATCGTCGTGCGGGATGGCGTGAAGCAGAAGATTGAAACCGAACAGCTTGTACAGGATGATGAGATCATCTTAGAGGCGGGCAACCAGATCTGCGCAGATGCAGTCGTTGTGGAAGGAAGCGTGCAGGTCAATGAATCGCTGCTTACCGGAGAAGCGGACGAGGTAGAGAAAAATCCCGGCGACGAACTCTTCTCAGGAAGCTTTGTCGTATCCGGACGATGCCATGCCGAACTCACACACGTTGGAAATGAATCCTACATCGCGAAGCTCTCGCAGGAAGCAAAGACGATGGGAAGCGGCGAGCAGTCCGAGATGATCCGCTCGATCAACCAGATCGTCAAATGGGTCGGTATCGTTATCATACCAATCGGACTTCTGCTGTTTTATCAGAGCCATTTTATCAACCATGAGACAATTCGCCGGAGTGTGACAGCGACGGTTGCGGCGATCATCGGTATGATTCCGGAGGGATTATATTTACTTACGACAATCGCACTGGCTCTCAGCACCATGAAGCTTGCCAGCCGGAAGGTGCTGCTGCATGATATGAAGAGCATCGAAGCACTTGCGCGTGTCGATGTGCTGTGCGTGGATAAGACCGGTACGATCACCGAGCCAACGATGAATGTCAAGCAGATCATATGCAGTAAGAACGGGAAGAATCTGTTGCACACGCCGGAGGAATTGCAGGAATTACTTGTGGATTATACTCTTGCATCGAACGACAACAATGCGACGATGCAGGCACTCCGCACATTTGCAGAAAATGATGGTGCGACACCGCATCGGATGGTTGTGGAGCGCTATCCATTTTCCTCAACAACGAAATACGGTGCAATCGTATTTACAGAAGGAACTTATATATTAGGGGCGCCGGAATTTGTCCTGCGAGATGCATATGCGACGGTGGAAGAAGAGATTACAACCTTCACGAAGGATGGTGACCGCGTCCTGCTTTTTGCAAAATACGCAGGAACAGATTTAAAGCACGGACTTACAGAAGAGGTGATTCCGCTTGGATTTGTCATACTTGCGAACCCAATTCGTGAAAATGCAAAGCAGACATTCGAATATTTTAACAATCAGGGCGTGGCAATCAAGGTTATCTCCGGTGATAATCCGGGAACAGTTTCTGAGGTTGCGCTGCAGGCGGGAATCCCGGGTGCAGAGAATTATGTGGATGCGACCACACTTGATACAGCGGCGAAGCTTAGGGATGCAGTGGAACAGTACACTGTCTTTGGACGTGTGACACCGAAGCAGAAACAGAAGCTTGTGAAGGCATTGCAGATCAAAGGACATACAGTTGCGATGACCGGCGATGGTGTCAATGATATCTTAGCGATGAAGGATGCAGACTGCAGTGTGGCGATGGCATCGGGTAGTGAGGCAGCGGCACAGGCAGCCCAGGTGGTATTGCTGGATTCGGATTTTGCACATATGCCGGATGTCGTGTATGAAGGACGGCGCGTGGTTAATAACGTACAGCGGTCAGCGAGCCTGTTCCTGGTAAAGAATATATTTTCTCTGTTGATGGCGGTATTCTCGATGGTTTTGATGATCACATATCCGCTCGAACCGGCGCAGGTATCCTTGATCAGTATGTTCACAATCGGCGCACCGGGATTCCTGCTTGCATTAGAGCCGAACAAGAACCGGATCGAAGGCAGATTTATCACGAATGTGCTGCTTAAGGCACTGCCGGGCGGTCTGACCGATGTGATTGCAGTCGGAGCCCTTGTCATGCTTGGATCGGTATTCGGACTTCCGGATGCGAGTGTGGCGACAGCCGCAACACTGGTTTTGTCGGTTGTTGGATTTATGATCTTATTTAAGATCAGCGAACCTCTCAATAAGATGAAGTACGGCGTGATCTTCCTGAATATATTCGGACTTGTATTCTCCGGAATCTTCCTGAAGAAGCTGTTCGCATTAAGTGATATGTCAAACCGGTGTATATTGTTGATGGTTGTGTTCGGATTCGCAGCGGAATCCTTATTCCGGTATCTGACTCTGATTGCGGAGAAGTTACGGGCACGTTACGAGAAAAAACAGAAGTATACCGGCTATAAACGGAAGAGAAAACTACGTCGATAGTGAAAATTACAGGAAATTTACAAGAAAATGACGAAAAAGGGATGCGTAATCATTGCTATCTGCCGAAAATGATATTATAATCGGAATGGTGTTTTTTGGATTATAGTAGAAAACGAAGGAGAGAGTAACATGATACGCTTCAAAAAGAGTAAGAAGATTCTTGCAGCCATTTTGACAGCGGGGATGCTGCTTGCGGGAAATGGAGTCCCGATTTGCGCAGCAGAACCAGTTTCGGTGGTACAGACAGAAGAACAGTTGAATTATCTGGTCGTCGGAAGTCCGGTTGTATGTACACCGGGAAGCCAGTTTGTTCTGGCGGATGTCGGAGATGGAACGGAGAAGCTTTCGGATGCGGTTTTGACTTACGTCAATGTGGAGACTGGTACTTCCTATGAAGTGACTGCGGATACCGTAGATGAGGGAAGCCTGCTGTTTAACATGGAGTTTGATGATACCCAGCCGAGCGGAGAATATGAAGTAACCACGATTGAGGTAGTTGCAGACGGAGAGAAACGAATTGTTCGTATGGTGGATACCGGAATTGAAGCCAAATTTGGTATCAATACGGATGTTGATTCTGAGGCGGATGCCTATGTCGTGGATGAACAGGCAGAGCAGGATGCAGAGGAAGCCTGCGGCGAAGACGGAATTACCGTGCTGGATGCCGAAGGACAGGAGATGACTTTTGATTCTCTGACCGAAGCTTTACAGGAAGCCGATGACAGTGTTGCAGACAGCGGAATCGCAACACAGTCGACAGCCAACCCGAATCTGGTTGTTGTGCTTGATCCGGGACATGGTGGTTCTGATCCGGGTGCATGTAAATATGGCTTGAGAGAAGCGGATTTGACGTTGAAAATCGCGCAGTATTGCAAGTCAAAGCTGGAAGAGTATAGCCATGTTGAAGTATACATGACAAGAACTGCAGATACGGACAATAATCTTGCTAATCGCGTAGCGTATGCAAAGAAATTTAATCCAGATGTGTTTGTCAGCATTCATATCAATGCTGTTGGTGGACAACATGGCGGTGCCGAGGTGTATTATCCAAACGGCAATTACATACCGGGTATCGGAACAGAAGGAAAAGAACTGGCAGAAGTAATCCAGCAGAAGCTGGTAGCACTTGGCCTATATAACAGAGGAATCAAGATCCGGAATACAGAGGACGGCAGCCAGTATCCAGATGGTTCGCCATCCGATTACTTAGGCGTAATCAAGCGTTCCAAGGAAGCTGGATTCCCGGCTGTCTTGATCGAGCATGCATTTATCGATAATTCTGGTGATGTATATAACTTTTTGGCAAGAGAAGATAAAGTAAAGGAAATGGGGTATGCAGATGCAACCGCCATTGCAGAATATTATGGATTGTCCAAGAATGGGAATTACGGTTCTAAGGCGACAATCGCGGATACGATCCGTACAGCATATGACGGTGGTACGTCCGAAGCATTGACACCAATCATGACGACTCCGACGACATCCGTTGATCGTATGGTATCGTATTATAAGTCCAATGCAACGTTCCCGACTTACTATCAGGAGCATGATACAGAGATCAAAGCATCGTCCAATCCATTGCAGACATTTTGCCAGATCTTTTACGACGAGGCAGTTGCAGAGGGCGTAGATCCGGGTGTTGTATTTGCACAGGCAATGAAAGAAACTGGATTCCTGCGATTCGGCGGCGATGTAAAGATTGAGCAGTATAATTTCTGTGGACTGGGCGCAACCGGAGGCGGCGCTGCTGGACAGGCATTTGGTTCGGTACGTCTGGGAGTACGTGCACAGGTACAGCATCTGAAGGCATACGCTTCACAGGAAGATCTGAAAAATGCAGTGGTTGATCCGAGATTCCAGTATGTGACAAGAGGCTGTGCAACTTTTGTAGAGTACTTGGGTATTCAGGAAAACCCTTGGGGAAAGGGCTGGGCAACTGCATCAAATTATGGATATAGTATTGTAAATGATTATATGTACAAATTCTGTACGGTAAAAAAGACATCCAGTACAGCAAATTCGTTCCTGAATGTAGCGTATAGCACACATGTACAGAGTTATGGCTGGCAGGCAGATAAATTTAACGGTATGACAAGCGGAACGACCGGACTTGGCAAGCGCCTGGAGGCAATCAAGATTAAGGTCGGTGGCGAGTATGATTTGGGTGTTACCTATCAGACACATGTACAGACCTTAGGCTGGGGTAATTGGGTCGATGATGGAGCTTTAAGCGGAACAACTGGACAGGCCAAACGTCTGGAAGCAATACGTATCAAATTAACAGGCAACGACGCAGACAAATTCGATGTGTATTATCGTGTACATGCACAGACCTTTGGCTGGCTTGGCTGGGCAAAGAATGGTGAAACGGCTGGTACGTCAGGATTTGCAAAGCGTCTGGAAGCAATCCAGATTTACGTAGTACCGAAGGGGATGACGCCATCTTCGGGAACCAGCTCTGTTTCTTATGTACAGTACGGAAAGGCTGCATCGAAGAGTGATCAGCCGGGCTTGATCAATTATGCAACGCATGTGCAGACCTATGGCAACCAGCAATTTGTATCAGACGGTTCCTTCTCTGGAACATATGGAGAAGCAAAGCGGCTGGAGGCAATCCGGATTCAGGTCAACAATGAAGCACTTGGTGTAGATGGTGGTGTGACTTATCATACGCATGTGCAGAAATTGGGATGGCAGCCTTGGGTTAGCGATGGCGTAGTCAGCGGAACGACTGGACAGGCGAAGCGTCTGGAGGCAATCGAGATCAAACTGACTGGTGAACTTGCTGAGAAATATGATGTATACTACCGTGTACACGCACAGACTTTCGGCTGGTTGAACTGGGCGAAGAATGGGCAGACAGCTGGAACCGTTGGATATGCAAAGCGTCTGGAAGGAATTCAGATCGTGCTCGTACCAAAAGGAGGCAAAGCACCGAGTGCAACGCCTTTGAACGATGGAAGAGCAAGCATTATCAAATAATATAAGAAATCAAAAAAGAGTCCTGCGGATTTGCAGGACTCTTTTTGTATGTAAATATATCAATGTATGAATTCAATTACATGGCAGCCACTCTGGCGTCGATATAGCGAATCAGTTCTTCTGCTGAAGCTTTCAGACCAAGGCGGCTGGTATTGATGCAGACATCATAGTACCGGGAATCGCCCCATTTGCCAGAGGAGAAAGAATTGTGATACTGCTTCCGGTTTTTATCGTGACGCTTCATCTTGGAGAGCGCCTCGTCTGCGGATACATGCTTGACTTCCATGATTCGCTTCTGCTTCACATCGGTGTCGCCGACAAGGAAGATGGAGATCAGTCCATCATTATCCTGTAAGATGTCCTCGGCACAACGACCGAGTACTACATAGGATTCTCCGCTTTCTGCCTTTTCCTTCAGGAAATTAAACTGCATTTCTGCAATAATCTTTTCTACGGAGTTTGACTGTCCGAGTACCGTTCTGGTGATAAAAGGATTTGCTGGCTTTTCGTCGTATTTCTTATAGACATCGTAAGAATTTCCAGTTTCCTTGGAAAGCTCGTCGAGAATATTTCTGTCATAAAGTGGAATATTGTAATGCTTGGCGATCATTTCTGCGATTACATGTCCGCCGCTTCCATACTCTCGTCCGATTGAAATAATGACCTGTTTGTTCATAAATATACGCTCCCTTCTGTCGTGAAATGTGTCTGCCATTCGCACTTTTTTTATTTACAATTATACATAAGATGGACGGAAAAAGTCAATGTATGTATGCAGGAAAAATGGGAAAAACTGTATCTGTGAAGAAGTATAAAAACAGGGAGAAACAGACAATGAAAAAAACAACTGAATTTACACCGACAGCTTTTATTTTAGGAATTTTACTTGCCGTTGTATTTGGTGGTGCCAATGCCTATCTGGGGCTGCGTGTCGGTATGACGGTATCCGCATCCATTCCAGCAGCCGTGATCTCGATGGGGATTGTGCGGCTGTTGTTAAAGCGGGATTCGATTCTGGAAAATAACATGGTACAGACAATCGGCTCCGCCGGAGAATCGCTGGCGGCAGGTGCAATCTTTACGCTTCCAGCGTTGTTTATGTGGGCGAAGGAGCATGGCACGGCGATGCCGTCTTTTTTTACGATCGCGATGCTTGCCATAAGCGGCGGTCTGCTTGGCGTGCTTTTCATGGTGCCGCTTCGCCACGCGCTGATCGTGGAAGAACATGACCGCCTGCCATACCCGGAGGGAACGGCATGTTCGAAGGTGCTGCTTGCTGGAGAAGAGGGTGGCGCGAAAGCAAAGAAGGTATTAAAAGGATTGCTCGCGGCAGCTGTCTATAAATTTTTAGCAGACGGATTGAAGCTGTTTCCAAGTGAAGTCGATTTTGAAAGCCGGAAGCTGCGTGGGGCAGGCTTTGGTATCGATGTGCTACCGGCATTGGTGGGTGTTGGATATATCTGCGGCGCGCGTGTGTCTTCGTATCTGTTGAGCGGGGCGGTACTTGGCTGGCTCGTGCTGATGCCGGCGTTCGTGCTGGTTGGTGGGGATAATATCTTGTTTCCAGCGACGAGAGCAATCGGCACTTTAACCACATGGGAATTGTGGGGAAACTATATCCGCTATATTGGAGCCGGAGCAGTTGCGGCAGGCGGAATTATCAGCCTTGTAAAGACGTTGCCATTGATCGTGACGACCTTCCGTAAGGCAGTGCGTGGCTATGGGAATACGGGAAGGGAACGGACAGAACGTGATATTCCGATGCGGTATGTGATCATTGGAATTGTGGCAATCCTGTTGTTCCTGTGTGTGATGCCACAGATCCGGCTGTCTGTGCCGATGGCACTTTTTATTGCCGTGTTTGGATTTTTCTTTGCAACCGTCAGTGCACGGATGGTTGGTCTTGTCGGTTCTTCGAACAATCCGGTATCTGGTATGGCAATCGCGACATTGCTGCTTGCATCCTTTGTGCTGAAATTAACCGGGCAGACCGGATTAAAAGGAATGACAGTTGCAATCTCAATGGGAACGGTCATCTGTATTGTCGCGGCAATGGCAGGGGATACGTCGCAGGATTTGAAAACTGGTTTTATCGTCGGGGCAACACCGTGGAAGCAGCAGGTTGGAGAGCTGATCGGGGCGGTTGTTTCCGGACTTGCAATCGGTGGTGTGCTGTATCTGTTGCAGGCAGCATGGAGCTTCGGTGATCCGGAGCTTCCGGCACCGCAGGCAACATTGATGAAGCTGGTTGTGGAAGGTGTGATGGGAGATTATCTGCCGTGGGGACTGATTCTGATCGGCGTATTTATCGCAGTTGCGGTTGAGATCGTTGGGATTCCGGTGCTTCCTTTTTCTATCGGATTGTATCTGCCGATTCATCTGTCAACAGCGATCATGGTTGGCGGTCTGTTGCGCGCGTTTTATGAAAGGAAAAAGAGTGAGGCGTATGTGCAGGATGGAATCTTATTTTCTTCCGGACTGATCGCCGGAGAGGGATTGATCGGAATTCTGTTAGCGGTGACAGCTGTACTTGGTGTGAGTGCAAAATTTGATTTATCCGGGCGTGGAATCAGTCTGGGAGCGGCAGGAAGTCTGGCAGCATTTTTGAGCCTGCTTGTCATAATGATCTGCGTGATAAAAAAACAGGAAAAAATGGAAATTGATAGTTGACATCTGAAAAAGGAATGCTATAATAAACAAAAACATATGAATAATTGTTCATATGATATCGAGAAAAAAGGAGATATGATGATGAAGAAAACTTACAAAATTGATGTTGATTGTGCAAACTGTGCAAATAAGATGGAGGACGCTGCTAAGAATACAGCTGGTGTCAAGGACGCAACTGTAAACTTTATGGCACTCAAGATGATCGTAGAGTTTGAAGAAGGTGCAGATGCAAAGGCAGTTATGAAGGACGTTCTGAAGAACTGCAAGAAGGTAGAGGATGACTGCGAGATCTTCTTATAAGAGATCTGCACAGATGCAGCAGGTGTGCATAAGTAAGTAGAAGAAGCAGACAGAGATAGGAAGTGACGGCTATGACGAAGAAGCAGAAGAAGGTATTGATTCGGATCATTATTGCAGCGGTATTGGTGATCGCTTTGCAGTTTATCCCGGTGAAAGGATACGTGCGGTTCGGACTGTATATGATTCCGTATTTTGTAATCGGATATGATATCCTGAAGAAGGCAGGAAAGGGAATTTTGAACCGACAGATTTTCGATGAGAATTTCCTGATGGCAGTTGCCACCATCGGTGCGATCGCACTCGGGGATTACAAGGAAGGTACTGCGGTTATGCTCTTCTATCAGATCGGAGAGCTGTTTCAGAGCTACGCTGTTGGCAAGAGCCGCCGGAACATCAGTGATCTGATGGATATCCGCCCGGATTATGCAAATGTAGAGAAGGATGGAGAGCTTGAGCAGGTTGATCCGGATGAGATCGAGATCGGTACGGTTATCGTTGTACAGCCGGGTGAGAAGGTGCCAATCGATGGTGTCGTTGTCGAGGGAACATCGTCCTTGAATACAAGTGCACTGACGGGTGAGAGCGTACCGCGGGAAGTCAGCGTGGACGATGAGATCATCAGTGGATGTATCAACATGACCGGACTTTTGAAGATCCGTACGACGAAGGAATTCGGCGAGTCGACGGTATCGAAGATTTTGGAACTGGTAGAGAATGCAAGCTCCAGAAAATCACGTTCCGAGAACTTTATCTCGAAGTTTGCGAAGATCTATACACCGGCAGTCTGCTATGGTGCTCTGGCACTTGCCATCTTACCGCCGATCGTGCGGATGGCATTTATGGGGCTTGCACCGGAATGGGGCGACTGGGTATACCGTGCCCTGACATTCCTTGTAATCAGTTGTCCATGTGCACTGGTAATCAGTATTCCGCTTAGCTTCTTTGCAGGAATCGGTGGCGCGAGCCGGGAAGGTGTCCTTGTCAAAGGCTCAAGCTTCTTAGAGACATTGTCGCAGACGAAGATCGTCGTATTTGATAAGACCGGTACGATGACGAAGGGTGTATTTGAGGTAAATGGTATCCACCACAGTCCATATAAGGATGAGGAGCTGCTTGAGTATGCAGCCCTTGCAGAGAGCTATTCCACCCATCCAATCAGCAAGAGCTTACAGCGTGCGTATGGCAAGCCGATCGATAAGAACCGCGTCAGTGACGTGGAGGAGATCGGTGGTCATGGTCTGACAGCAAAGGTGGACGGAAAGGTTGTTGCAGCTGGAAATGCAAAGCTTATGAAGAAGCTCGGTATCGAGTATCACGACTGCAGCCATGTTGGAACGATTGTCCATGTAGCGATTGATGGTAAATACGCCGGACATATTCTGATCTCCGATGTCATCAAGGAGCATGCGGCAGAGGCGATCGCCGCACTGAAGAAGTCCGGTATTGAGAAGACCGTTATGCTGACCGGAGATGCCAAGAATGTGGCAGATCATGTAGCCGCACAGCTTGGAATCGATGAGGTATGCAGTGAGCTGCTTCCGGGCGATAAGGTAGAAAAGGTTGAAGAACTCTTGACGAAAAAGTCGGAAAAGGATAAACTTGCATTTGTGGGTGATGGAATCAACGACGCACCAGTTCTCTCACGTGCCGATATCGGTATTGCGATGGGCGCGCTTGGCTCCGACGCAGCGATCGAAGCTGCCGACATCGTATTGATGGACGACGATCCACTGAAGATCTCGAAGGCGATCCGGATCTCAAGAAAATGTATCCGTATCGTATATGAGAATATTTATTTCGCGATTGGTATTAAAGTAATCTGTCTAGTACTCGGCGCACTTGGTATTGCAAATATGTGGTTTGCCATTTTTGCAGATGTCGGAGTTATGATACTGGCAGTGTTAAATGCGATCCGTACATTGTTTGTAAAGAAACTTTAGTGTGAAATGAGGATACTATGGCACAGACACAGAAAATGATTGAATGTTGTGAGAGTCACGAGGTACACAAGGATCTGCTGAAGATTGTGAATGAGAAGCTGCCAAGTGAGACAGAATTGTATGATCTGGCAGAGCTCTTCAAGGTGTTCGGCGATTCGACGAGAATACGGATTTTGTTCGTATTATTCGAGGCAGAGGTGTGCGTGTGTGATCTGGCGGAAGCACTTGGCATGACACAGTCCGCAATCTCACATCAGCTTCGTATCTTGAAGCAGAATAAACTGGTGAAGAACCGGAGAGAAGGAAAATCCATTTTCTATTCTCTGGCGGATGAACATGTCCGCACAATTATCGCACAAGGTTGCGAGCATATTGAAGAAGATTAAAGTTGTTTCATTTCGTTCTGACGCACAAGGGTTCGTCCCGCGTGGAAAGGCGAGTAATCAAAGAGGGTACTATGGATAAGCGAATTTCCGTAATCAGTATTATCGTATATGAGAGAGATCAGGCGGCGAAGGTGAATGCGGTTCTGCATGAATATGCAGAC
>OOBB01000792.1_pt1 | contig 13530 bp, 9 predicted proteins | sample 1671661 | NCBI WGS metagenome assembly OOBB01 (sample SAMN06348179, study PRJEB24527) | human gut metagenome | biome: human gut; feature: ankylosing spondylitis patient; material: feces | host: Homo sapiens | place: China | collected 2015-10
AGTGACCGCTTCTTTGCGAAATGGCTGGTGAGAGGAGGAATCATAGCCAACTGAGGAAATGAAAATTACGTCCCGATGCTTGGCTATGGTGAGATGGATGATAACAATGCCGCAACTTATACGATGCAAGGAATCAATTATAACGATGCAAGGAAGCCTTTCTTGCGATTGCGTGACATTTGTCATGCGTTTATACGACACTTGTCGTACGGCCGGATGACAAATGTCGTATAATCACATGACATATATCAAAGTATAAATAAACCTAATATTTTACACCAAAAGATACAAGTTATCACATTATTATATATATATATGCATCATCTTTCATAGAAGACAAAGAATGCGAATTCAACAAGCAAGTGCAAAAATCCATCCCATTGTCTGTTAAAGAATATAATCATAAAAATCTTGAAAACGTGCAGAAGGCTTAATACGATTTGCATAACGTAAAGGCATACAAAAAAGGCGGCTCCCGATATGTTCGAGAACCGCCTAGTAATCTCTTCTTATTCCTTCATTTTCTGGATTTCCTCCAGTGGAAGTTCGGTGGCTGTTGATACTTGCTCATCAGAAAGGCCCATTGACAGAAGGCGGCGAGCTGTGGCTAGCTTTTCTTTTTCCATACCTTTCGCCATACCTATTTCCATCCCTCTCTTTTCATCAAACTTTCTGGTGGCATATATATCACGCATATTCTTGATGTCCTCGTCATACAGCTCTAGTTCCTCTCGGGAGAGCTTGCGGAGGTCGCCTATTTCTGCCAACTTGCGGAAGACTGGATACTTCTCGCTGAATGGCATCTGTTCAAACATGTTCATATTCTTCACTATATAAATCCAACAATCAAATATATCCATACACTCTGCCTCCGTATGCTTGTCGAACAATGGCAGTTAGATTAATTATAATACAATGTTTGTAATAGAGTATTTCATTCTAAGCACTGTTTGATTAAGTCGTGAGCATCTTTTGCATGATATACTCTGCCAGCTTTAACATCTTCTAGGGCTTCTTCAATTCCACTTTTCTTTTCGGCTTGAATAACCCAGCCAAACTTCTTTGCCAGTTCCTTTAATAAGTTGAAGTCAACTTGCGGAACAGTTATAGTTGTTTTTATATTATTTATAGCTACATTCATATTGCTTTCCTTTTAATGTTATTTTTAATGCTACCGCAAAGAAAATGCAAACGAGCGCAAAGAAAGCTTGCTTTCAATTTGCCGAGTGCAGCTTTTCTTATGCAAAGATACGACTTTTCTCTTTAATATCCAAATGTTTAAGTGAAAAATACTTGAAAAGGGGGAGGAGAAAAAGAAAATAGGCGACTCCCGGAATGGAGGAGAGCCGCCTATTGAATATTGTTGTTTCGATGATGAAACGAAGGATTATTTATTCTTTGATTTCCCAATGGCCTCCAAATGTAGAAGAACCAACACGCTCTATTCTTTTTTGAGCCTTTAGCTTTTCTATATGTTTTTGTATTGCACTTGCCTTGATAGCTAGTTTGTCCACGAGCTCTTGTCTTGTTATATACGGATTGTCTTTTATTAATTCAAAAACCTTTTCAATTGTTTTTGGTGATCCAGTTTGACCACCAGTTTGACCACCAGTTTGACCACCAGTTTGACCACCAGTTTCATTAGGAATAGGTAATCGTAGTTCTACCTCTTGTAACTCGTATTTATCTATTAATTCAGGCTTACCCCAACCTGCCTTTTGCCAAGCAGAGATAATTTTTGAAAATCCAGAACCTATATTCTCACCATATCCTATCATACGGAGCATATTCTGTATTCTTGGGTTGCGTGCTTTTGAAACCCCACCTTCATAGATGTTTTCTATCGGAAGTTTCAAATTTCCTGGATTCCGTAAGCATAGGCAGTCATCATGCTTTTCTATCCTTAAGATACCACTATCCAAGAATAGGTCAGAGTGAATAATCGAGTTGGTAAATCCTTCTCTTACAGCTTTCATTTGTGGTGTGTCATCTACACGCTGATAACCTACCATATGAAAAGGGTGAGGTAAGTCGAATGTCAACTTAGGCATAACAATTCTAAAGAATTGATACAAGTTGTTCTCCCAACGCCCATCGTAAGTTAGTCTGTCTCTATATCTTTCCTCACCTTCTAGATGGCTCATGTCGAGATAGTCCATGCGAAAATTTCCAAATCGCTCCCTTATGGCTAACCCTGTTCCAAACATCATTAGTCCTGCTACCGTCAGTCCTTCTTTTCCTGTTTGTCTATTCTTAGTATATCCACCTAAAAGTCGCAAGAATTCTTTATCGTCCTTATCGTTCCATTCATGGTCGGCATTTAGTATTCTGAATTGATTACGGTAACCATGGAGCGTATTTGTATCAATGTCATCCAGAGTAAACCCATCTAGTAATCCTCCGTCATTGCCATCTTCGTTAGCATCACGAATCATGGCTCTTACTTCCATTTCTGTGCAATGGTAATCACCTTCATGGTTGCGTTTGAAGGAACCTTTGTAAGGATTTTCATTTAAGAAGACAGGCTTCATTCGCCAATCTGCTTGTGGCACGTGGATACATATAATAGATTTCCCGTCTATTGTATTTACCTCTACATCTGAGTCTAGCAAAATGTTTCTATTTACTTTGTTACTATTGATGGTGTTCCATAAATCAGAGATAAGCTTAGGGATATTGTTAACTCCGATGATAGTAAAACGTTTGGCAACATCCGTTTCTTTTCTATTTTCGTCTATACCTAATAATATATAGCCACCAATAGTGTTGGCAAAAGCGGAATATGATTCCCAAACAGATTTAGGGAGCTCCGTCTTTGCTTTTTTGCATTCCAGGGTAAGTCGTTCGCCTTGGGCAAGCATTTGCTTAATTTCTGTTTCTGTCATGCCTTGTTTTTGTTAGTTGGTGGCAAAGATACAACTTTTCCTCGTAACTTCCAAATGTTTAGGTGGAAAAGTTGTTTGATGGAGAAAGAAAAAAATAGGCGGCTCCCGGAATTGAGAGCCGCCTATTGATATTTAGTTTATTTGATGAAGCAAATGCTTACTTCTTAGTCATTTCACACTTTGCATAGCCATCAGCCCAAGGATAAAGCTTGATGTCGTAAGTGCCTTCTTCTACAGCGATGTTTGCAGGATTGCCCTTTGAAGTGAGGTTATCTAACTCTCCACCCCAGTTGATCTTCCAATCATCGTTAGCGCGGAACTTGATTACACCAGTTTTCAAAGTGATGTCTTTGACCTCCCAATAGCGACCTTCCTTAGTTTCTTTGTTGTAAGGAACATAATTCATATTAATGTCGTCGCCGCTCCAACCATTGACTGTTGCGTCACCAATGATACCAATAGTGGTGATAGGAGTCAGAGTGTACTTCTTTGTAGACAAATCAACATCTACCTTATAGTAACCTTCTGTTTCGTCCATGATGATGTTGTCACTTTCCTGACCGAAGAATGCACCGCCATAGTTAGTACCATCCCAGTTTTGCTGAGAACAGAACTTGAAACCATTCTGGTTCAGATACATGAAACCAGTGTAGTTAACACCATCCTCACCTGAGAGGTAGTCAATATGACTCCATCCATTAGCATCGCCTGCCATATAAAGTACAGGCTTAGCAAAAGAGTATGTCAGATTGTTCATGTCGAGTGTTACAATCCATGTACCAGCTCCTGGAATAACCATGGTCTGTAATTTACCCCAGCTATCGCCATAAAAATAGATATAGCCAGAACCATCTTCGCAACCATTCTCTTTGCATCCTAGAGCACCGGTGTCGATGATTTTCCAGTCACCGCCTTCATCGTACTTGCTGCCTTCATAGAACTTAAACCAGTTCTTGTCTGCAGTAGTTGTAACCTTCAACTGATAAACTCCATCGCTAATCTTGTTCATCCAGACAGGAGATTTTGCATCCCACTCATTTCCGTTTATCTGACCGAGCATATAGTAGCCTTTCTCATCGAGTTGAGGTGTTGCTGTTGGAGTAAATTTACCTGTAGTTTCACCTACAGAATTAATGGCAACGGCATCGCCTGATGCCAAGTTGACAGATACCTTTGACTCAACTTTCATATCACGTGCAACGCTGGCGCGTGAATTATTCTGATTGCAAAGAATCTTCTCTAATTCTGCTGCGTTTACCTGAATGTTGTTGCCATCGATTTCACCATTGATGGCTTCACCATTTACTTTCAGACTTTTAAGCGTGTAGCCGGTTACATTTGCATCTGTTGTATTGACAGTGACGAGATTGATGACTCCATCTGCGTCTGGCATACTACTCTCTGCTTCAGGACCCGCTGCAAAGGTGATTCCGTATTTTGCAGCTGAGGCTTCCTGCTCATTGGCCTGTGGGTTTGCCCAATCATCGTAGTCGCCGTTGCAGCTGGCAAGTGTAACACTTGCCAAGACTGCTAAGCTATATAATAATGTTTTTTTCATTGTGCTTTGGTCTTAATTATTTAACTTCTGCTTTATTAGTATCGAAGTTGACATACAACTTCTTACCTGCGGCGGTTGATACACTGTAATCAGCGCCAAAGGTCTCTGCCCAGTTGTTTGGCATATCTTTATTTCGCCAGAAGATGTTACCTTTATAAATGGTGAACTCTGTACGATACCAGTCAATATCACCCACCTTGACAGATACACGAAGCTCTGCGCTGGCAGTGAATGCAGGAGAAACCCATTCGCCATTCTGGTCGGCTGGAGGAGTTAGAGCTACGTTGTCTGCAAAGCCCCAGGTTTCTTGACCCATACAAGCACCAATCAGGCAAACCTGAGTCTTGTAAACAGTCATTGTCCAGTCAATGTTCTTCTTATCTTCTGTAATCTTACCCTTGAAATAGAGGGTGTACCAGCCTGCGTTAGCTACCTTGATTTTTTGGTTATCACCTTCAGTGACACCTGCTTCGGCTTCATCAACGATTGTAATACGGTTGAAACCACGGTAGTCATTGTTCTTTGTACCCCACATGAATTCACCACCTGCTGGCAGGTAGACAATTCCATAGTATTGTCCAGGTACACCTTGTACCTCAGGAATAGGTTTCCAGCTCTTCCAGCCTTCCTGGATAGAACTTCCTATCAAGTAGAGGTTATCTGTGAACTCAGCGTCAGGAGCCTTGTAGGTTGCCTTGACAGAAGGCAAAGTAATTACATTTGAGAATGTCTGACCATAATTAGGGTTTGTAGTACCACCAATAACCGCACGAAGACGGATGTAGACAGGCATTTCCTCAGGAACGCTTGTGTCAGGATGGGCATCCTGGAAAAGTGCAACCACAGCACTGTTTACTTCAGATGCGTCAACATCCATATTTGCTCTTTTGTAGAATGTCTTCAACTGGGTGTGAGTTACAGTTGAGGCGTTCTTGAATTCTGGATCGATAGAGACCTGTACATAGTATTCTACTCCGTAAGGTGCTCCACCATAGTTTGGCTGAGAACATGTCAAGTTCAGAGTTTTTGCACTGACGAGGTCGTAAGTATTTTTTTCTGCAAGTGCAGGAGTGTTCAACACAAATTCCTCATCAACATGACTCAAGTCCAATGTTGGGTTGCTGTCTCTATCATCATCGCATGATGTAAAGAGCAAAGGAAGAACCATTGCTGGCAGCAACATGAATTTATATATCTTTTTCATAATTGATTTCTTTTATTTTAAATCTGGTTTCCTAACAATTAGTATTTTGGATTCTGCGTCATGTTAGGGTTATTCTTTGTTTCATTGCCTGGGATAGGATAGATGTCGTAGTATGACTCAATACCAGATCCGTTAGATACTCCGCCCTTGAAATTCCAGAGATACTTAGAACCTGTGAACAATCCAAAGCGAACCAAGTCTGAACGGCGACGACCTTCCATGTAGAACTCACGACACCATTCGTCGATAAGAGTCTGATCATCTACAGTTGTTGCAAATGCAGTACGATGTGCACGATCCTGAACCTTCTTGATGTCTTCCAAACCATCCTGGCTACCATTGAGGCGGTACTTAGCCTCTGCACGGGTCAGATATATTTCTGCCAAGCGGAACATTGGGAAGTCGGTATCTGAATAGTTCTGGTGGTGCTGTTGTTCACCATCTGCGTGGAAGTTGCTCCACTTAACGATTGATGCACCATTCAGAGGACCTGTAATAGCATCGCCTGGTGTCAAAGTACGTACTTTGCCATCGCAGCCACCTATACCCATATAGAACAGGGCACGATCGTCTTTAGCCTTTGCGATAACATCTGCAGTGCTGATATGCTTCTCGTTATCCTTAGCAATAACCTGCTCTTTGGTAGGATTATTTATGAGATCTTCTTTCTCAGCCTTTGGAATATCCTCCTCGTTAGGGAAGAACTTCTTTACCAAGTCTACACGTGCAAACAGACATTTCCAAGCATCACTTGTACTTACGTAAGGCATGCCTGCTATGCTGGTAGCATTTACAAGGTAAGAAGTACCTGCATAAGCACGAGTCTTAACACCATCCTGACGGATAGGGAAGATGATTTCCTTCATTGCTTCTGGGTTTTTGTCATTATCGCCCATGAACAACTGCTGGTAACCGCTGTAGCCATTCTTTGCTTCACGGCAAAGATCATATTTATTGCTATCGATAATCTTGTCGCAATAATCGATAGCCTTCTGGTAATCCTTCACCTGACCATTGGTATAAACGGCAGAGTTAAGAGCCAGGCGAGCATGGAGCGCATAAGCTGCACCACGGTCAGCACGTCCGAAATTCTCAGAATTGTTATAAGCACCAACCTCAGCCATCAATGGCTCGATAGTTTCCAACTCTTTATCCAGCCAGTTATAGAGATCTACTCCTGACTTCTCTACAGGGAGAGAATCGTCGAAGGTTTCCTTGAAAGGAGCCTTGCGATAAAGGTCAAGGAAATAATAGTAGTTCAAGGCACGGAGGAAGCGAACCTCTGCAACTTTGTCTTCTTCCAGTTTGCCAGTCAGCTCTGTAATAAACTGGTTGTACAAGGTGATGTTGAAAATCAGACGCTGGTATGTCCAGTTAACACGAGCATTATCCTTGGTCCAGTTCATGTGGGTAATAGGAGCAATGGCTTCATTGTCCTGATATGCCCACAGAGTTTCGTCTGTCATCAACTCTTGTAAGTTGAAAACTGTACGGATAAATCCGCTTTCACCTTCATCGCCACTTAAGTCTGCTATACCTGCAGGACCTTTCTGACCTGTAAGACCAAGAGTAGCATACTGCTTAGCCAAGAGCCCCTCTACTGTGTATGTTGGGTAATTATGTGGGTCAACAGACTTGATGTTCAGTTCGTCTGCGCAAGAGACAAAGCCCATGCACAACATACCTGCCATTGCAGTCTTAATCAATATTTTTTTCATAATAGTCTCCTTTAAATATTTTAGAAGTTAAGATTCAAACCAAGCTGGAAGCTTATTGGACGTGGGTAAGGATTGCTGTCGATACCGCTGCTTACCTCTGGGTCGATTCCCTTATACTTGGTAATGATGAATGGATTCTGGACTGTGAAGAAGATGCGTCCACTGCAAATCTTCTCTGCACCTACCTTGATCAAGGCTGGGAAACTGTAGCCCAATGTCATGTTGCTACACTTCAAGTATGAAGCATTGCGTACGAAATAGTCGCTGGTATTGGTTGGGTTTGTTGCTGTACCCGTGAAACCAAGATTAACAGCTTCTGTTGTCGTATTTCTGAAGGCACCACTTGCGTTGATTTCGTTCAGAACTGCTTTGCTATTCAAGAAGTCGTAGTATACATAGTTGCCGATTGATGCATGGAAGGCTGCACTGAAGTCCCAGTTCTTGTAGATGAACTTGGTAGTGAGACCCATGATGACATCAGGAGCTGGGCTCTTGTAGCAATAACGGTCGTCATCATCAATTGTGCCATTTCCGTTGCGATCAACATAAGCACCCTCGATAGGCTTGCCGTTCTCATCGTAAACCTGCTGGTAAACATAGTATGAATTGATTGGCTGACCAACCTTGTTTACCTGAATCTTGGTGTTGTTACCACGAGATACCTTGTCACCAGTCCATACCCAGTCTTGCAAACCTGCTTCCAACTCAGTGATTTCGTTGTGGTTCCATCCTATGTTGTAAGTTACATCCCAAATGAAGTCCTTTGTAACGATAGGCTTAACGTTGAATGCCAACTCAATACCGTAGTTCTCCAAAGAACCGATGTTCTTCAGAAGTTGGTCACCAAAGGTTGTACCACCAGCAATGGCAACGCTTGCCAAAAGGTCGGTAGTCTTACGATAGTAACCATCTACATTCACACCGAAACGACCATTGAGAGCAGTAAAGTCGAGACCTGCATTATAAGTTGTAGTCTTTTCCCATGTCAAGTCTGGATTGCTTGCTGTTGGGCGTAAAGTCTGGTAATATTTATCACCGAATGGATACTGTGCATAACCATTGCTGACTCTATACAGAGTAGAATAGTAGAAGTCATCAATACCATTCTGCTGACCGGTCTTACCCCAACCCAAACGGAGTTTCAATTCATCCAACCATTTTACATCCTTCAGGAATGGCTCGTTGTTGATCTTCCATGCAAAGGCTGCTGCTGGGAAGTAACCCCACTTCTTACCCTTTCTGAAACGAGAAGAACCATCGGCACGGAATGTAGCTGTAAACAAATAGCGATCGAGCAAGTTGTAGTTAAGACGTCCGAAGTAAGATACCAGAGAGTTGTGGGTTCTCCACATTTCGTCATCTTTGCTTACTGGGTCATGCTCGTAATTCCACTTGCCTTCTGTTGTTTCATACAGAGGATTGTTCGCTTTCAAGTACTCATCGGTACCTGTTCCGTAGTTATAACCTGTTCTGTGGTAGTGGCTCTGCTCTGCACCTGCCATGATGTCGATGTCATGAACACCAAACTTGTGTGCATATTCTGCAAAAGCTTTACCTTCTATGCTATATTTATAGGCGTGGTCATAGCCATAATAACCAAAATAGTTGTTGGAGTAAGAATACTTGGAAATAGTTTCATCCTGCTTACCATCTGTATACTGGGCACCGATGGCAGCATGCAAATGCAAGTCTTCGAAACCATGAATCTTGTAGTCTACCTCAAGGTTTCCTGAAATATCATTAGACTTGGCGATACACTTGTAGTTGTCAAGAACTGCCACAGGGTTCTGTGGCATTTGAGCCTTTGCAATACTTGTCCAGCTAGGATCGGTAACTTTGTCGTCCTTAGCCTGCAAGTACTGGAAATATCCACCGACGCAATCATATGCCGCATCATCTACGCGAACAGGCTGTGTAGGATCCATGGTAAGTGCGCCACCGATGGCATCACCAACCTTTGCATAACGGTCCTTCTCGAACATATACTTCGCTGTGAAGTTAACGTTCAAGTGCTTGTCAAGGAAGGTAGGAGCAACGTTGATTGATGTATTGAAACGCTTCATCCAAGTGGTCTTAACGATACCGTTGTTATCTTCAAAACCTAAGCTGACACGATAAGGCATGTTCTTCAGACCGCCCTGAATGCTGACGTTGTGATTGGTAGAGATAGCTGTACGGAAAATCTCATCCTGCCAGTCGGTATCGGCAGTACCCAAACCGCTAGTGTCAATACCCAGATTGGTAAGAGCCTGCTTGTATTCGCTGGCATTCATTACCTTATATTTCTTCTGGACGGTAGACAATGTTACATCGCCATTATAGGTAACAGATGGTTTCTGGCCAGAACGTCCCTTCTTGGTTGTAATGATGATGACACCATTAGAAGCACGGGAACCGTAAATAGCTGTAGCAGAAGCATCTTTCAATACGGTGAAGCTCTCGATATCGTTAGGGTTAATCATAGCCAAGACGTTACTCATACCCTTATTGGTATTGTTGTCAATAGCCAAACCATCGATTACGTAGAGAGGGTCATTAGAAGCATTCAGAGAGGCACCACCACGGATACGAATCTGTGCACCAGAACCAGGCTGACCGCCACCAGTCTGTACGTCAACACCGGCAATCTTACCTACCAACATATCAGAGGCACTGCTTGTGATACCCTTTGACATCTCATCTGGCTTGATAGCTGTAACAGAACCAGTCAAGTCGTTCTTCTTAGCGCGACCATAACCAATGACAACGACCTCGTTCAAAGACTTCTGGTCGTCAACCAAGGTAATCATCATGTTAGATGTTGCTTTGATTGTTTTTGGTGTCATTCCCAGATAGGTGAAAGTAAGATTGGCACCTGGAGCTGCGTCAACAGAGAAGTTACCATCCATGTCGGTAATACCTACTGCCTTACCGTTCACTGTAATGGTAGCACCCATGACAGGCTCACCGGAAGCATCCTTCACGTGTCCCTTAATCGCATTAGTCTGCGCAAAGGAACTCACCGTCAGAAGCAGACCGCTTGCAAGGGTCAATGCTCTGAGAGGCAATTTAATTTTTACCTGCTTCATCATTTGCTTGATTTTTAAGTTTGCAACTTGCCCTCTCCTTCAAGTTTCTGAAAGCATCATGTACCTAAAAGCGTACCTAAAGAGGCTTGATTTGGTCCAAAAGGTTCACCGCCTCAACCTTCTTTCTGTTCACTATCTCGGCATATACTTGCGTGGTTATGATGTTTTGATGTCCCAACAGTTTGCTGGTGGTATAGAGGTCCACTCCCATCGTGAGCAAGGTGGTGGCAAAGGTATGACGAGATACATGCACAATTTAAGCAAAAGCAACGGAAAGTGAAGATGAGAGAAATGAACTGCAAGTGGTTGAGAATGAGCAATATTTCATAATTCTGCCAATTGGCTGCAAAGCAAAGCCGAGCAGGATATTGAGTTATTTCAGTTACCAAACCGTTAGCGGTCAGTTACCGAAACCAACACTGCTAACGAGGTGAAAAACAAATAGTTTGTCACCAGTGTTTGTTGCACTGTTCTGCACAACTTTCAATGACGGAGAATGCTTACTGATTGATTATTTTTGCAAACTAAAAAAGTAAGCAGATGAAAGTTGAAAAATTCAAGGTGCTGCTCTACCTTAAAAAGAGCGGATTGGACAAGAACGGTAAGGCTCCCATCATGGGACGCATCACCCTCAACCGAACAATGGCGCAGTTCGGTTGCAAGTTGTCATGTACGCCAAAGTTATGGAATCCACGTGAGAGCAGACTTGACGGCAAGAGCAAGGAGGCTGTGGAAGTGAACGCCAAGATTGACAAGCTGTTGCTGGCAATAAACTCAGCCTACGAGTCACTTGTGGAGCGCAAGACGGATTTTGACGCAAAGGCGATAAAGGATCTGTTTCAATGCAGTGCAGACACTCAGATGACCTTGTTGAAGCAGCTTGACGCCATCATTGCGGACATTGAGTCAAGAATCGGCATCGACTACAAGAAAGGCACGCTGCCAAACTACCAGTACACTCGCCTGACATTGGGATTGTTCGTCAAGAAGCGTTATGGAACTGACGATGTGGCATTCGGTGAGCTTGACGAGCAGTTTATCCGTGAGTACATGGACTTTTGCTTGGACGAGAGAGGTCTTGCACTTGATACAGTCCGCCACTATCTCGCCATCTTGAAGAAGACCTGCCGAATAGCTTTCAAGGCAGGACACTCCGAGCGTTATCATTTCATGCACTTCAAGCTACCTCAAAAGAAAGAGAATCCACCAAAGGCATTGACACGTGAGGACTTCCTGAAAATTCGTGACCTCGAAATACCAGAGCGAAGAAAATCGTTGGCTTTGACCCGTGACCTTTTTCTTTTCGCCTGCTATACAGGCACGGCTTATGCCGATACGGTTTCCATCACGGAAGAAAACCTCTTTCGTGATGAGGAGGGCAGCCTTTGGCTGAAATACCACAGAAAGAAGAACAAGATGCTTGCACGTGTGAAGTTACTGCCAGAGGCGCTTGCCATGTTGGAGAAATACAAAGACCCGACAAGACCTACTCTTTTACCGCCACAGGAATTTCGAGTGCTGAGAGGTAACATGAAAAGTCTCCGAGTACTATCTGGCATAAGTATGGATTTGGTCTATCATGTTGGACGGCACAGTTTCGCATCGCTCGTTACGCTCGAAGAAGGTGTTCCGATAGAGACTATCAGCAGAATGCTTGGTCACAACAACATTCAGACCACGCAAATCTATGCACGTGTCACCCCGAAAAAGCTATTTGAGGATATGGACAAGTTCATCGAAGCCAACAAGGACTTCATGTTTGTCCTGTAAAATTATCACAAAATAAGAAAGGAACATAACAATGAGAAGTACATACAAGCAGTTTTATTATATCAACCGTGGCAGAGTAAAGGCAGACGGAACCACATCTATATTTTGCCGTATCACGATTGACGGCAAAGTGTCAGCCATAGCAACAGGTCTTTACTGTGCTCCCGAAGAATGGGACACGAAAAAAGGTGAAGCCAAGAATGCAAGAGTGAACGGACAACTGCAAGCGTTCAGACTAAGAATTGACGAAGCCTACGAGCAGGCAACAAAGGAAAAGGGCATCGTTACCGCCGAGATTCTGAAGAATGTTATTGTTGATGCAAATACTATCCCGATGACATTGCTTGCCACTGGCGAGGAGGAGCGTGAACGCCTTAGGCTGCGCTCCATCCGTATTAACTCAACATCTTCTTATCGCCAATCTAAGACATCGCAGCTCAACTTGCGAGAGTTCATCGGGTTACGAGGAATGAATGACATTGCATTTGAAGATTTGACTGAGGAATTTGGCAAATCTTATAAGTTGTTCTTGATTGGCAAAGGGTATAGTGCATCCAATACGAACCATAATCTTTGTTGGCTGCAACGCTTGGTTTATATCGCTGTTGACAGAGGTCTGCTGAAATTCAATCCATTGGAAGATGTCGGATATGAAAAGAAAGGCTCACCAAAGCGTAGACATATATCCAGAAATGACTTGCTGCTCATTATGGAGACTCCTATGGAGGATAAGGCTTTGGAGTTGGCACGCAGAATGTTTGTTTTCTCCAGCCTTACAGGTTTGGCTTATGTCGATTTACGTAACCTGTATCCACACCATATCGGGATGACGGCAGACGGTAGAAAATACATCCGTGAGAAAAGAGCAAAGACCAACAACGAAGCGTTCATTCCCTTGCACCCGATAGCTGAACAAATAATGTCGCTATACAATACAGCGGATGATAGCAAACCAGTTTTCCCTCTTTCTTCACGTGATTCCATGTGGTTTGAATTTCATTCACTCGGTGTGGCTTTGGGTATCAATGAGAACCTTACCGCACACGTTGCAAGACATACATTCGGAGTAAACATGGTTACTTCGGGCATATCAATGGAAAGCATCGCCAAGATGATGGGGCATTCCAACCTGCGAAGCACCCAGGTCTATGCCGTCATCACCGATGACAAGATATCCAAGGACATGGACAAGCTGATGCAGCGCAGAGAAACAAAAGAAACTGACCAGAATAAAAATAAGGAGGACGGGAAATGAACAGAGGGATAATAACAATCAGCGAGAGCGGAACGGTATCCATGCCGACCGATACTGTATGGATGACCATGC
>OOBB01000793.1_pt1 | contig 13525 bp, 9 predicted proteins | sample 1671661 | NCBI WGS metagenome assembly OOBB01 (sample SAMN06348179, study PRJEB24527) | human gut metagenome | biome: human gut; feature: ankylosing spondylitis patient; material: feces | host: Homo sapiens | place: China | collected 2015-10
GCGACCACCTGTTCCCAAAACAGGAGCGCTACCGGGCTGCGCTACACCCCGCTTATACTAGAGCAATTTACCATCAGAGATTTGAAGTCGGGGCGACAGGATTCGAACCTGCGACCACCTGTTCCCAAAACAGGAGCGCTACCGGGCTGCGCTACACCCCGCTTACTCATCTCTACGATACCTCTTAAGCATTGCTTTAAGCATCATTTCTGAATTGCGAGTGCAAAGGTACTACATTTTTTCGATTCCACCAAATTTTTCCCTAACTTTTTTCAAAAAAACATGCATTTTAATGCAAAATGGCTAGGAAACAGGCAAAAAACAAGGGCAACCCCTATCCGGAATTGCCCTTATACCTTATTATATATATAGTAGCGGCTAAGAACCGCAACCATACTTGCTAAACTTTTAAATCAGAAACCGATTGCCCGAATCTGTCAAACCGAGAAGACCGGCAAATCTGATTTTACTTGATGATTCCCTCTTCTACGAAAATCTTCTTCAAGATCTGGACAGCCTGCTCTACCTGCTCTCTTGTATGAGTAGCCATGAGTGCGAAACGTACCAATGTATCCTGAGGAGCACAAGCTGGAGGAATAACAGGGTTGATGAACACACCTGCATCGTAAGCCATCTTGGTAACAACGAATGTCTTCTCAGCATCGCGCACGTAGAGAGGAATGATAGGACTCTCTGTCTCGCCAATCTCGAAACCTTCCTCGCGAAAACGCTTCAAGGCATAGTTGGTTACATCCCAGAGATTCTCGAAACGCTCTGGCTCATTCTGAATGATGTGGAGAGCCTCAAGAGCAGCAGCTGTAGCAGCTGGAGTGTTAGAGGCGCTGAAGATGTAAGTACGGCAGTTGTGACGGAGGAAGTTGATAGTATCCTTGTCTGATGCGATGAAACCACCGATAGAAGCCAGACTCTTGGAGAATGTACCCATGATGAGGTCTACCTCGTCGGTCAGACCGAAGTGGTCGCAAACACCACGACCCTGCTTGCCGAATACGCCAAGACCATGAGCCTCGTCTACCATGATAGAGCAGTTGTACTTATGCTTGAGCTTTACAATCTCAGGCAAGTTAGCCAGGTCGCCCTCCATAGAGAACACACCGTCAACAACGATAAGCTTGATAGCCTCCTGAGGGAGCTTAGAGAGCACGCGCTCCAAATCTTCCATATCGTTGTGCTTGTAGTGGAGCTGGGTAGCGAATGAGAGGCGGCGGCCATCTACGATACTTGCGTGGTCGCGGTCATCGCAGATAATATAGTCGTTACGACCTACTACGCAAGCCAAGACACCCTGGTTTACAGAGAATCCTGTAGAGAAACACAAAGTTTCATCCTTGCCCATAAACTCAGCAAGCTCCTTTTCGAGCTGCACGTGCAAATCGAGCGTACCATTGAGGAAACGGCTTCCTGCACAACCAGAACCATACTTGTCGAGCGCAGCCTTTGCTGCATCAATAACACGCTGGTCGTTTGTCAAACCCTGATAAGCATTAGAACCGAACATCAGAATTTTATGACCATCGATGTCGGTTACCTCTGTCATCTGCTTACTTGTGATCTCGCGGAAATATGGATACACACCGGCAGCCATATACTTCTGAGGTTCACGATAATTCTTGTATCTTTCTTGTAATTGTCCCATTATTAATAGGTGTACTTTATTATCTTTTTTTATACTTTTCTAAGTTTCAGGGTGCAAAGATACAAAAAAGAACTCAATAAACGGCTTTTTTTATAAGAAAGTTTACTTTTATAGTTTTTTTAATCGATATTTCTTGTTATTTTGGGTATTTTTATTACTTTTGTAGTCTAAATTTTACAAACTCTTGACTATATAATGAAGAAAAAGATACTTTTCATCATGAATCCGATTTCAGGAACAGCCAGCAAGGCGGCAGTTCCGAGTCTGATAGATTCTGTTTTGGACAAAGAGCTTTTTGAGTACGAGATAAGAATGACTGAAAGAGCTGGGCACGCTTCGGAAATTGCTACCGAAGCGAAGAACGACCATGTAGATGTGGTTGTGGCGGTTGGTGGTGACGGCACCGTCAACGAGGTAGCCCGCTCGCTGGTTCACTCCGATACTGCCCTCGGCATTCTGCCTTGCGGTTCGGGCAACGGACTGGCGAGACATCTGCTGCTCCCGATGAACCTGAAGAAATGCATCGAGGTCATCAACCAATGCCAGATTAGAGATCTGGATTATGGTGTCATCAACGACCACCCGTTCTTCTGCACCTGCGGCATGGGCTTTGACGCTTTCGTCAGCATGAAGTTTGCCGAGAGCGGCAAGCGTGGTCCTATCACTTATGCTGAAAATATCCTGCGCGAGGGATTGAAGTATAAGCCTGAGACTTACACGCTGGAGGACGAGACGGGCACCAAGCAGTATAAGGCGTTCCTCATTTCCTGTGCCAACGCATCTCAGTATGGCAACAATGCCTATATTGCCCCTCAAGCATCCATGAGCGACGGTTTGATGGATGTCGTCATCATGGAACCATTCGATGTAATCGAGGCGCCTCAGGTAAGTTTCGACATGTTCAACAAGACGTTGGACAAGAATTCGAAGATCAAGTCGTTCCGCTGCAAGAAGCTCCATATCACCCGCAGTCAGCCAGGCGTAATCCATTATGATGGCGACCCTGTGATGACGGGGGCAGAGATTGATGTTCACCTGGAAGAAAAGGGCATCAAGATGCTGGTGAACCCATTTGCGAACAAGAACGACCGCAAGCCGAACATGTTTCAGTCTGCCTTTGCCGATTTCTTCAACGACTTCAATGCTGTGCGCGATGATATTCATAAAGACATCCAGCGCCAGAGCAAAAGAGTAGAAGCTATCAGCAAACTGGTACAGAAGAAGCTGAACCTTTGAGGGAATGTTGAGTGTTGAATGTTGAGTGTTGAATTTAGAGGGAGTGTTCATTCAACATTCAACACTCAACATTCAACATTCCTCAAAGGTAGAATTCTTCCGTTATTTTCCTATACCATTCCGAGCGGTTTCCCTGCGAATCCATCATCGTTTCAACATGCTCTTCATAAGGCGAAATGCGATGCTTGGCAAAACTCAGCATAAAGCGTTTTGGCTGCTTGCGTTCTACCGTCTTTACGCCACACTTCCGTATAAGATAAAAACCTAATATACAAGACTCTGCAACAAACTGCTCCACTACTTCTACGGGAACAATTGCAGAGAAGACACCCTCATCAGAAAGCAACCGTTTTACACCCGCAAACAAATCGCGGAACGGAAGACTGTCCGTATGTCTCGCCATCGTCCTCTTACTGTCCGGATTTTTCAAGCTATCTACAAAGAACGGAGGATTGCTCACTATCGCATCAAAAACACCGGCAGCCTTCAAACCTTCAGCAGTTTCCAAAGCCTCAGCAGCTTCCGAAGCTCCCCCGAAATCCTGCAGTCTGCAGCATTCTATTTCCACCCTGTCGCGAAACGCACTTGCCATCACATTCTCCCTCGCCTGTCCGCAGGCATCAGCATCCATATCAATCCCTACGACCTCAGCTTCAGGAAAACGCTGCGCCATCATGAGCGAAATCAGTCCCGTTCCGGAACCAATGTCCAGAATCCGCCTGCCACCTTGCGCCCATGCACCCAGCAAAACACCGTCAGTTCCCACTTTCATGGCACAACGGTCTTGCTCTATCTCAAACTGTTTAAATCGAAAATTACCCATAAATTCTTCAGTCTCTTTACAGAAGAAAACGAAGCCGCCGCCGATTTATTTTATCGCAAACAGCAGAAATTGCCACTTCCACCTGCAAAAGCAACTACTTACATCTATAAAAACGGGTACTAATATATAGAAAAAGCAATTTTATTATTAAATAATCTATCATCTTCCACGATATTTCACAAAAAATGAGTACCTTTGCACGGAAAATAGAAATCATAACAAAAAAAATGGATAATAGAAGAACAAGTACCCGAATACAAATGATTGCAGATTACGAGGGCGACCCGAAAACCCTGATCGAAGACCAGGAAGAAGGCTTGTACCCTACCCTCTGCATGCGAGATATTGTAGTTTTCCCTACCAACATGACCCCTATCGTTGTGGGCAGAAAGGAAAGTCTGAATCTCGTCCGGATGCTGGAAAAGAAACCAGACACCACATTCTGCGTATTCTGCCAGAAGAATAAAGACACAGAATTGCCCTACGAAGAAGACCTTTACCCTGTAGGTGTCTTCGCCAAACTCATCAAGGTGATCAAGATGCCTGGCACAGACCAGATGAGCATCATCATCCAGGGTCTGGGCAGATGTCAGATGAAACATCTCGTTCAAAAAGAGCCTTACACAGTAATTGACGTAAAAAGTCTTCCGGAGAAATGGCCTGACGAGAACAACGATGAACTCTTCAGAATGCTCTACGAGAACTTCCATTACGAAGCGACAGACTATATCAAATCAAACGCCAACTATACTGATGAGGCCATCCAGGCCATCAATGAACTCTCGAGCATTCACATGCAGTGCAACTTCATGTGCTCCCTCCTCCCTTTCTCCATCGAGGATAAAATCAAGATGCTGAAAGAGGAAAATCTCAGCGAGCGCATCATGATTGCCATCAGATCCCTGAACAAGGTGCGCCATCTGCTACGCATCCAGACTGAGATTGAGAACAAAACCCACTACGACCTCGATGAACAGCAGAAGGAATACTTCCTCAAGCAGCAAATCAAGAACATCAGGGAAGAACTGGGAGAAGGCAACGCCAGTCCGGAGAAGAAGGAGATTCTGGAGAAGGCGAAACAGAAGAACTGGAGCGAGGAAACTGCCAAAATCTTCAAGAAAGAAATTGCCAAGCTCGACACCCTGAACCCGCAGAGTCCTGACTATTCGATACAGATAGGATTCCTGCAGACCATGGTAGATTTGCCTTGGAACTCCTACACCCAGGACGACCTCAGTCTGACCCGTGCCAAGCGCATTCTGAACCACGACCACTACGGCATGGAGAATGTGAAGGAGCGCATCCTGGAATTCCTCGCCGTAAGAGCACTGAACGGCGGCGGAAAGAGTCCTATCCTCTGCCTCTACGGTCCTCCGGGCGTAGGAAAGACCAGTCTGGGCAAGAGCATCGCAGCAGCCATGAAGCGCAAGTATGTACGCATGTCGCTGGGCGGTCTGCACGATGAAGCCGAAATCCGCGGTCACCGCCGCACCTATGTGGGAGCCATGCCGGGCCGCATCATCAAGAACATGCTGAAGGCAGGCAGCAGCAATCCGGTCTTCATCCTCGACGAGATTGACAAGGTGGCGCAGAGCAATTTCAACGGCGACCCAGCATCAGCCCTGCTCGAAGTGCTGGACCCGGAACAGAACAATGCCTTCCACGACAACTATCTCGATATGGATTACGACCTCTCCAAGGTGCTCTTCATCGCCACAGCCAATGACCTGAGCGTCATTCCGCGTCCGCTCCTCGACCGTATGGAGCTGATAGAAGTAGGCGGCTACATCACCGAAGAGAAGACAGAGATTGCCAAGCGCCATCTCGTACCGGAAGAGCTGGAAAGCACCGGACTCGACAAGGTTTCGCCAAAGGTAAGCTTCAACAAGAATGCCCTCGAGTTCATCATCGAGCACTATACCCGGGAAAGCGGCGTAAGACAGCTGAAGAAACAGATTGACAAGAGTCTGCGAAAGATGGCTTACAAACTTGCCTGCAACCAGGAGCTGAAGAACTACACCATCACCCCTGCCGAAGTAAAAGACCTGCTGGGCAATCCGCCGTTCAACCGCGACATTTACCAGGGCAACGACTATGCAGGAGTGGTAACCGGACTTGCCTGGACCTCAGTGGGCGGCGAAATCCTCTACATCGAAACCTCGCTCAGCAAGGGCAAGGCAGGCAAACTCACCCTGACCGGAAATCTGGGCGACGTGATGAAGGAATCAGCCATTATCGCACTGGAATACGTCAAGTCGCACATCGACCTGCTGCAGGTAGACTACCGCATCTTCGAGCAGTGGAACATCCACATCCACGTGCCTGAGGGAGCCACCCCGAAAGACGGTCCTTCTGCCGGAATCACCATCGCCACCAGCATCGCCTCAGCCATCACCCAGCGCAAGGTGCGTGCCAACACAGCCATGACCGGCGAGATTACCCTCCGCGGCAAAGTGCTCCCGGTAGGCGGAATCAAGGAGAAGATTCTGGCAGCCAAGCGGGCAGGAATCAAGCACATCGTGATGTGCAGGGAGAACCAGAAGAACGTAGAGGAAATACCGGAGAAATATCTCAAGGGCGTAGACTTCCACTATGTAGAGAATGTGGCTGACGTCTGGCAGTTCGCGCTGACCGACGAGAAGGTGAAAAACCCTACAGACTTCAGCATTGAGGAAAATGATAAAAAAGAATAGAAATGAAATTTGAATTACAAGTAACAGATAAAGCAAGCGATGCGCGTACAGGCATCATCACCACCGACCACGGACAGATCAAGACCCCAATCTTCATGCCCGTAGGAACCGTAGGAAGCGTGAAAGGCGTCCACTTCGAGGAACTCAAGAAGCAGGTCATGGCACAGATTATCCTCGGAAACACCTATCACCTCTACCTGCGCCCAGGTCTTGACGTCATCAGGGCAGCAGGCGGATTGCACAAGTTCAACGGCTGGGACCGTCCTATCCTCACCGACAGCGGCGGCTTCCAAGTCTTCTCGCTCACCGGCATCCGCAAGCTCAAGGAAGAAGGCTGCGAGTTCCGCTCCCACATCGACGGCAGCAAGCACTTCTTCACACCGGAGAACGTGATGGACACCGAGCGCGTCATCGGAGCCGACATCATGATGGCCTTCGATGAATGTCCACCGGGACAGAGCGATTACCAGTACGCCAAGAACAGCCTCATGCTCACCCAGCGCTGGCTAGACCGCTGCATCAAGCGGTTCAACGAAACCGAGCCCCTCTACGGCTATCAGCAGAGCCTCTTCCCTATCGTTCAGGGCTGCACCTTCCCGGACCTGCGCCGCGAAGCAGCCAAATACATTGCCGACAAGGGAGCCGACGGAAATGCCATCGGCGGACTTGCCGTAGGAGAGCCTACCGAGGTGATGTATGAGATGATAGAAGTAGTGAACGAAATCCTGCCGAAAGACAAGCCGAGATATCTGATGGGCGTAGGAACCCCGCAGAACATCCTCGAAGCCATCGAGCGCGGCGTAGACATGTTCGACTGCGTAATGCCGACCCGCAACGGCCGCAACGCCATGCTCTTCACCTATCAGGGCACGATGAACATGCGCAACAAGAAGTGGGAGAAAGACTTCAGTCCGGTAGATCCAGACGGCTGCGACATCGACCTCGTAACCACAAAGGCCTACCTCCACCACCTCTTCAAGGCACAGGAGCTGCTGGCGATGCAGATAGCCAGCATCCACAACCTCTCTTTCTATCTGCGCCTCGTGACCGATGCCCGCCATCATATCGAGCAGGGCGATTTCGTGGCATGGAAGAATTCCATCATCGACCAGCTTGGCCGAAGAATTTAAGTAAGCAAGCATCATGAAAGATTTTAAGAAAATAAGAAAACACCGCCGGCTCTACCGCACCGGCCGATGGGCTTCCCGCAAGTTCGGGTGGCTCATCAGGGCTGTGCGCTGGCTGGCTCACAAGCTCCGGTTCCTGCGCATATTCAGGTTTCTCAACCCGTTCAGGTACATCAAGAAGCTCGACTGGTACATTATCAAGAAGTTTCTGGGCTACTATTTCTTCTCCATCGCCCTGATCATCTCCATCGCCATCGTCTTCGACTTCAACGAGAACCTGTCAAAATTCACAGAGCACCATGCACCGGCGCGCGCAATCATCTTCGATTACTACGCCAACTTCGTGCCCTATTTTGCCAACCTCTTCAGTGCGCTGTTCGTGTTCGTGGCGGTCATTCTCTTCACCACCAAGCTGGCAAGCAATTCCGAAATCATCGCCATCCTGGCGTCGGGAGTATCCTTCAAGCGTCTCCTTCGCCCATACATGATTACCTGCGTGCTGCTCTCAGCCCTCTCCTTCGGGCTCTCAGCCTACGTCATTCCCCACGGAACCGTCATCAGGCAGAACTTCGAGACGATGTACAAGAACAAGAAGAAGAATACCAGTGCCGAGAATGTACAGCTGCAGGTAGACAAGGGAGTGATTGCCTATATGCAGCATTACGACAACAGCATGAAACGCGGCTACGGATTCTGTCTCGACAAGTTCCAGGACAAGAAACTCGTAAGTCACCTTACAGCGATGGACATCCAGTACGACACCATTTCCGACAGCAAGTATCACTGGAAACTGAGCAACTGGAAAATCCGCAAGCTCCAGGGCATGAAGGAGCATATTACGAGCGGAGCCCAGAAGGACACCATCATCGCGATGGAACCTACCGACCTGGTCTATTCCAAGGGTCAGCAGGAAACCTTCACCAGTCCTGAGCTCCGCGATTACATCTCCAAGCAGATCAACCGCGGTTCGGGCAACGTAGTGCAGTACAAGGTAGAATACCACAAGCGCATCGCCGCTTCCTTCGCCTCGTTCATCCTCACCATCATCGGCGTCTCCCTCTCAGCCCGCAAGCGCAAGGGCGGCATGGGAGCAGCATTGGGCGTAGGTCTTGCGCTGAGTTTCGGCTACATCATGCTGCAGACGATTTCTGCCACCTTCGCCATCCAGGCCAACTTCCCGCCTGTTCTGGCAGCGTGGCTTCCAAACTTCCTCTTCGCCATCGTAGCCTACTTCTGCTACCGCAAGGCACCGAGGTAAAATCAGAACCGGTTATCATAACCCGGTAATTGGATTTTGAGGGAAAAAGTCAACATTAAAAAATTGGATTTTGAGGGAAAAAGTCAACATTCAACATTCAACATTCAACATTAAAAAAAAATGTATTTCGACGAATTAGATTTAAACGACAACGTGCTCGACGCATTATACGACATGCGCTTCGACACATGCACTCCAGTACAGGAAAAGTGCATTCCAGAGATATTAGAAGGTCACGATGTATTGGGCGTAGCCCAGACCGGAACCGGCAAAACCGCAGCCTATCTGCTGCCAGTATTGAGCAAGCTCGATGACGGCGGTTATCCGAAAGACGCCATCAACTGCGTCATCATGTCACCAACCCGCGAACTCGCCCAGCAGATAGACCAGGCGATGCAAGGCTTCGGCTATTACCTGCAGGGCGTGAGCAGCGTAGCCGTATACGGCGGCAACGACGGCAACCGTTACGATCAGGAGTTGCGCAGCCTCCGCATGGGCGCCGATGTAGTCATCGCCACCCCGGGCCGTCTCATCTCCCATATCTCTCTGGGCAATGTAGACCTCAGCAAGGTAAGCTTCTTCATCCTCGACGAGGCCGACCGCATGCTTGACATGGGTTTCTCTGACGACATCAAGACCATCGCGGCAAAACTGCCAAAGACCTGCCAGACCATCATGTTCTCGGCAACCATGCCTGAGAAGATAGAAGAACTGGCTAAGACCCTGCTCAAGAATCCGGTAGAAATCAAACTTGCCGTCAGCAAGCCAGCCGAGAAAATCAAGCAGGAAGCATACGTATGCTACGAAACCCAGAAGATGACCATCATCAAGGACATCTTCAAGGCGGGCGACCTGAAGCGCGTCATCGTCTTCAGCGGCAGCAAATTCAAGGTGAAGCAACTCGCAGCTTCTCTCCAGCAGATTGGAGTTAACTGCGGAGCCATGCACAGCGACCTGGAACAGGCTGAGCGCGACGATGTGATGTTCAAGTTCAAGAGCGGACAGTATGATGTTCTCGTAGCTACCGACATTGTGGCGCGCGGAATCGACATCGATGATATTGAGATGGTCATCAATTACGATGTTCCTCACGATACAGAAGATTACGTTCACCGCATCGGCCGTACAGCCCGTGCCAACCGCGATGGTAGAGCCATCACCTTCGTGAGCGAAGAAGACCAGTACTGGTTCCAGCAGATAGAGAAGTTCCTGGAGAAGGTGGTAGACAAAATGCCTCTCCCTGAGGGATGCGGCGAAGGTCCTGAATACATCAAGCTCAACAAGCCGAAGAAGAAAGGCGCAAACGGAAGAAACAACAGACGCGGTAACGGCGGAAACGGCGAGGCCGGAAAGAACAGCGCCAAGAACCGCCGACAGAAAGACCGCGACCAGACTTCTCACAAGCGCAAGCCAAACAAGCCAAACGAGCGTCAGGAAAAAGCGCCACGCAACAACGAGCAGCAGCCACAGCAGGGTAACAGGCAGCAGAACGCAAAGCAGCAACCTCAGCAGGGCAATAAGCAGCAGGACGCAAAGCAGCAGCCACAGCGGGGCAACAGGCAGCAGAACGCAAAGCAGCAGAACAGAAAGCCAGCCCAGTCAGGCGAGCAGCCAAAGAACAGCAACAGCCAGAAGCGCCGCAATAACAGCAATAACAGCAACCAGCAGCGTCCAGGCACCGAGAATAATGTTCGCCCAGGCAGCAACGGCCGTGGCAGAGGCGTAGCCCAGAAAAAGGGCGACAAGCCGGCTGCCCGCAAGCACACCCCTATCGTAAATCCACAGAAGAAAGAAAACGCTGTGAAGACATTCATCAAGCGCATCTTCGGATTCAAGAAATAGGAAATAAATTATCTTTTAAAAGGAAAGAGGAATGATGAAAGAGCTATCCCTCACCCCGCTCATGACCATCAGCCTCACACTGACGATCGGAATCATCATAGCCAAATGGGGCTATGATGATTTCAATATGCCCTTCTGGCTCATCATCTCCATCATTTCATGCGCCCTTGGCAGCATCATCTTTTTCCTTACTGAGTTCTTAAGCCAAAAAACTTACTTCAGCAGGAGCCACCAGTTTCTCATCTACTCCCAATGCGTGATGATTCATTTATGCATCCTGAGCCTTGGGGCTTTTCTTACCTGTAAGCAAATAGCTGATTCCCAAACCTCTACACAACTGAAAAACTGGCAGGAACTGTCTTACCTCACACGGGCAAAAATCAATACCGAACGCTATAAAAGCAATATTGAAAGCAAACTGGTTTCCCTTCACGTAAAACAGCAAGACTATGCAGTCATCGCAGCCATGGCGCTGGGCGACAAGAGCGCACTCGACTCGAACACCCGAAACAGTTACTCCATTTCCGGAGCCAGTCACATCCTGGCAGTAAGCGGACTTCATATAGGCATTATCTTCCAGCTTTTCATCTTTCTGCTAGGCGGCAGAAAGTACTCAGTTTACACCATCATCCTGTCCCTCATCTCCATCTGGACCTACGTTTTTCTCATAGGATTGCCGGCAAGTGCAGTCCGTGCAGCCATCATGCTTTCAGCCTACAGCTTAAGTTTAGCCTTCCATCGTACCGGTCTGCCGCTCAACACCTTAGCCTCAGCTTATATGTTGATGCTCTTCATCAGTCCGCTCTACCTTTTCGAGTTGAGTTTCCAGCTTTCGTTCCTGGCCGTAGCCTCCATTCTGCTGTTCTTCACACCCCTTTACTCCCTCCTCCCCATCCGCAGCCGTTTCATCCGTTGGGCATGGGGACTCCTTTGCGTTTCACTGGCAGCCCAGATAGGAACCCTTCCGGTCATCGTCTACACCTTCGGCAGAATATCGTGCTATTCACTTCTCACCAATTACATCGCCATTCCCGCAGCAACCCTCATCCTATATCTTGGAGCAGCCTTAATCCTGTTCTCCCCACTCACGTTATGGGCGCCCATAGCACCGGTTGTCGCCCCACTCATCAGCCTTACATCAGGCGCCCTGACCAGCATCACCCAGTTTTTGAATACAGCCATAAAACTGATCAGCATGCTGCCTGGAGCAAGCATCGAAAACGTAAGAATCAGTCTGCCTCAGGTAATCGGTCTCTACGCTATCATCCTGCTCATTTATGCCCTATGGCGCAGGATAGATAAACAGAAGTCGTCAGAATGCAAAATTCCCAAAACAGAAATAAAGGCTTAACCCCCGAAAAACGTCTCTTATATAATAAGGTGTGCGTACACAAAAGCGCTACAAAACGTGGCTAAAAATGTTAAAAAATGACTTTTTTCTACTTTTTCTGCATTTTTTCTTTCTTTTTGTTGGTGTTTTCAAGAAAAACATGTATCTTTGCAAGCAGAAATTAAAAATAAGAATTTAAACACAATAAAAGATTAAAGATTATGAAAGCATCTGAAGTAATCGCGAATCTCCAAAGAAGATTCCCAAACGAGCCTGAGTACATTCAGGCAGTTAGTCAGGTTCTCGGTACTATCGAGGAAGAATACAACAAGCACCCAGAGTTTGAGAAGGCAAACCTCATCGAGCGTCTCTGCATTCCAGACCGCATCATCCAGTTCCGCGTATCTTGGGTAGATGATAAGGGCAACGTACAGACTAACATGGGTTACCGCGTACAGCACAACAACGCGATTGGCCCTTACAAGGGAGGTCTTCGCTACCACAAGTCAGTAAACTTGGGTATTTTGAAGTTCTTGGCATTCGAGCAGACATTCAAGAACTCTCTTACTACTCTCCCAATGGGTGGTGCTAAGGGTGGTTCCGACTTCTCTCCACGTGGCAAAAGCAACAACGAGGTAATGCGTTTCTGCCAGGCTTTCATGACAGAGCTTTATCGTCACATGGGTCCAGACGAGGATGTTCCAGCTGGTGACATCGGTGTAGGTGGCCGTGAGGTAGGTTACCTCTTCGGAATGTACAAGAAGTTGACACACCAGTTCCAGGGCGTCTTGACCGGTAAGGGTCAGGAGTTCGGTGGTTCATTGATCCGTCCTGAGGCTACAGGTTACGGTAACGTATACTTCCTCTGCAACATGCTCGCTACCAAGGGTATTGACATCAAGGGCAAGACTGTTTTGGTTTCAGGTTCAGGTAATGTAGCGCAGTACACCATGGAGAAGTTGCTCCAGTTGGGTGCTAAGCCAGTTACATGTTCAGATTCAGATGGTTACATCTACGACCCAGACGGAATCGACCGCGAGAAGCTCGATTACATCATGGAGCTCAAGAACGTAGAGCGTGGCCGTATCAAGGAATATGCTGAGAAGTATGGTGTAAAATATGTTGCAGGTGCTAAGCCTTGGTTTGAGAAGGCTGACATCGCTCTCCCATCAGCTACTCAGAACGAAATCAACGAGGAGGCAGCCAAGGCTCTCATCGCCAACGGCGTAATCGCAGTAAGCGAGGGTGCTAACATGCCTTCTACTCCAGAGGCTATCAAGGTATTCCAGGATGCTAAGATTCTCTACTCTCCAGGTAAGGCAGCCAACGCAGGTGGTGTTGCAGTATCAGGTCTTGAGATGAGCCAGAACTCAGAGCGTCTGAAGTGGTCTCGTGAGGAGGTTGATGCTAAGCTCCACGACATCATGAACGATATTCACGCTAACTGCGTGAAGTATGGTACTGAGCCAGACGGTTACGTAAATTACGTAAAGGGTGCAAACGTAGCCGGCTTCCTGAAGGTAGCTAAGGCTATGATGGCTCAGGGCATTGTATAAGGC
>OOBB01000794.1_pt1 | contig 13488 bp, 12 predicted proteins | sample 1671661 | NCBI WGS metagenome assembly OOBB01 (sample SAMN06348179, study PRJEB24527) | human gut metagenome | biome: human gut; feature: ankylosing spondylitis patient; material: feces | host: Homo sapiens | place: China | collected 2015-10
TTAAACGTTAACTATTTATGTTATGCGCTTCGCGCTTTGTTTTGAACATTAATTATCATTAATTGAACATTAATTATTTCATTAATTTTTATTCTTGTTCTATTCGACAAATTGCAGTTTATTAATGTAATAGCCAACAACAGAAAAGATGAAAAACATGTTTTTTAAAATAAAAATGAAAAAAAGTTGGAGAAAAATTTGCTTCATAACTATAAAGTCTATACTTTTGCATCGTAATCAAGATTGTAATCATTACAAAAGCGTAAACAATGAAAGCTAACGCTACACTCAATTACTTGACTGCGCACAATGTTAAGCCATCGGTGCAGCGTATGGCAGTAATGGAATATCTACTTGACCATCGAACGCACCCTACGGCCGACGAGATTTATCTTGCACTTCATCGCAAGATGCCTACCCTCTCAAAAACGACCGTATACAATACGCTAAAAATTCTCACAGGCAAGGGAGCTGCCTTACAGCTCACCATTGACGAGAAGAATTGCTGCTTCGATGCTGACACTACGCCCCACGCACACTTCCTCTGCACAAGATGTGGAAAGGTTTACGATATGGTACTCAACAACCAACACCTTGAGGGTAATGCTATTATTCCTAATGGTTTTCAACCTGAAGAAGTTCAGCTCTACTTCAGAGGTTGCTGCCAAGAGTGCGCAGAAAAGCAAAACGACAAAGAAATAGAGGCCGAAGTGGTCTAACTTAAAAGAAACAAGAACATTAACTCACAATCTACTAAAAACTTTTACTCATTATGAAGAAGAAATTTATCTGTACCGTTTGCGGTTATGTATATGAAGGTGAACACGCTCCCGAAAAGTGCCCCATGTGTGGTGTACCCGGTTCTAAGTTCAAAGAACTCGTTGAAGACGAAGGCTTGAGCTTTGTAGCTGAACACGAGATTGGTGTAGCTAAGGGTTGCGACGAAGAGATGATTAAGGACCTCAACGCCCACTTCAATGGTGAATGCACAGAGGTCGGTATGTACCTCGCAATGAGCCGTCAGGCCGACCGCGAAGGTTATCCCGAAATTGCTGAAGCCTTCAAGCGCTACGCTTGGGAAGAAGCTGAACACGCTTCAAAGTTTGCTGAATTGCTCGGCGACGTGGTTTGGGACACTAAAACCAACCTTGAGAAGCGCATGAACGCTGAGTCTGGTGCTTGCGAAGACAAGGCTCGCATTGCTAAGCGTGCTAAGGAATTAAATCTCGACGCTATCCACGACACCGTTCACGAAATGGCTCGCGACGAAGCTCGCCACGGACGCGGCTTCGAAGGTTTGTACAATCGTTACTTCAAGAAGTAAACTCCTCACACACTCTCTTTAAAAGGAAACCTTGAACCAAATGAAAAGCGCACTTATGAAGACAATAAGAAGACCACTGATTATTATCTAAATGAGTGCGCTTTATATTTTGAATACCAACTTAACAAAAGAATATAACAATGAAAGACTTAAAGGGAACAAAGACAGAACAAAACTTGATGACAGCCTTCGCTGGCGAATCACAAGCTCACACTAAATATCAATACTACGCTTCAAAGGCTAAAAAGGACGGCTACGTTCAGATGGGCAACATCTTTGAAGAGACTTCACGCAATGAGAAGGAACACGCTAAGATCTGGTTTAAGTTGCTCCATGGTGGTGTTGTGCCTGGTACTACTGACAACTTAGCCGATGCTGCTTCTGGCGAGAACTATGAGTGGACAGACATGTACGCTACCTTCGCCAAGGAAGCTCGTGAAGAGGGTTTTGACGAAATCGCTGAAAAGTTTGAAATGGTAGGTGCTATCGAAAAGGCTCATGAGGAACGCTATCGTCGTTTGCTCAAGAACATTGAAGATGCCATTGTCTTCAGCCGCGACGGTGACAGTGTATGGCAGTGCTCTAACTGTGGCCACATCGTTATCGGCAAGAAGGCTCCCGAAGTTTGCCCCGTTTGCAACCACCCTCAAAGCTACTTCGAACTGAGAGCTGAAAACTATTAATTGATAGACTGCAATTTTTCTGATAAACTATTGAAAGGCAGCTATTTGTTCATATTTCTATAAGTCGATGGTATAAAACTTTCATCAGAAAGATTACTCCATAAAAAAGAACTTTGTACCTTTGAAACAACAGTTCCCACCACGCTTCCCGAAGAACAGCGAACCAAGGTGGGACTTTTGCTTTTTATATACCTATGGGATATTCATAATAGCCCTTAAACTTCCCGACATACTCAAACTCTTAAAATCACGCGGTCTTATCATTCAAAACGAAAGTAAGGCTATAGAATATAGAACTAAAGTTTCCCACCCTATGCTATAAAGCCATAGTGGGGGTGATATTCTCTGTGTAAACAGTTGATAATCAATTGATTTAAGAGGTTGTTAAAAAAAATGTGATCCTATAACAAATCGTGTGGGTAGACTCGTTTTAAAAACTGCAATTTATCGGCCTAACGAGAATGAACATTAACGAAAAAATTAATGAAATAATTAATGTTCAATTAATGATAATTAATGTTCAAAACAAAGCGCGAAGCGCATAACATAAATAGTTAACGTTTAAAATTAGGCGCGCTTCGCGCGTTGTTTTGAACATTAATTATCATTAATTGAACATTAATTATTTCATTAATTTTTTTCGTTAATTATTCGTTAATGTTCATTCTCGTTAGGCCGATAAATTGCAGTTTACCCACACGATTCGTTACAGAGCCACAATGATAACTTGATTTTGGCTATTCAGACCGCTGGCGTGGAACGTGGAAGAAATGGTCTCTGCAAGAACAAGTCAACGGAGAAAAATCCAGAGTCAGAGGAGGACTTGTTGGAACATCGTACCGATCAGATACTTTTGATATGTTGTATATTGGGTGCGAGAAGTTTCCATAGCATGATTTTTATGGCATTGCGGTGGGTGGTGTGAGATAATCTGTCATTTTTTATGTTAATGTTTGTATAAATGGGGGGGGTAATTGAATTTGTTGTATTTTTGGGGCGTTCAAGTATTAACAATTAGAAGTTGCGCCCGACACGGATTTAGGGATATTATTATGAAGAATTGTAAGGTGTTACTTTTATCTCTATTTGCAGCGGTATGCTCAACGCTCTCTGCGGATAATAAGCCGTTTGACCCAATATTAACTACTAAATCTGATTATTCTGGTGTGATCCCAGAGGAGGTTTTGAACGAGGGTAATATGTATTGGACTGGTTCAGTTTTTAGAACTGAAGACGAATATGATAGGCATCTTGCTTCCATTAGTATATTTGATAACAATTTGAATGAGGTGAAACAGATAATTTCTTCTAACCCAATTCTTATGTGCAATTTCATAGACGAATATCGTAGTGGAACAAGATTGCCTGTTACACAAGACGTTTTTTCAGATGATGGAAAATTTGAATACATTGTTGGAACTCGTTTTGATAAAGATGGTGGGCATATAGTGGAACTCGCCATTAAACAAGATGATGGTGAGGTGTTGGCTAATCTGACGCTTGGTGAAAGAGAGTTTCTACCCATTTTTTATTATGGTGATTGGGACGGAATACCTATAGATTTAATAAACCTTGGAGATGGTCATTGGTATTTAGGCTTACATATTGGAAAAGAGGCTGTTAATATCAATAATGACACGCAATATTTCATTCGACTATATTCTTTTGAACATGGCAAAATTAGTACTTCGTTAAAGCAAGTGCGTGATATACCAGAAAAAATAAGTGCATCACCAGTCATGCCGCGAAGAAACGAAATTGTTAGTGTTGACATTTCTTCTGTCCAATCGCCAATATCGCTTACTGTGGTAAGTGCTGCGGGACAAGTTGTCTGTTCACAAAATCTCCATGATGGACAAAAGAATGCAAGCATTGATACAAGCAGATTGACATCGGGATTGTATATTGTACGTGTTGCAAATTCCCAAAAAAAGTCTGAGATTTGCCGTATAATCATAAGATAATCTAGAAGCTCATTTACTAAAGTTTCCCCCCCATTATTTCGGGGTGGGAAACTTTAGTTCTATTATTGGTGTCCGATAAAAATTCGAGACCTTCGAAAATATAGGGCTGATTTCATGAACGTTTCGCATTCATGATAAAACGCGAAACATTCATGTTCATTTCTGTTAGCCTTCAAATTTTTCGTTTTCACTTCACCACAAAGCGTATCGTATCGCCATAACCTGTGCCAACGCCATTGCGAGCATAAGCTACAGCAAAGTATTCGCCCTTGCCTAAGGAATCGGTAAAAGCAGAGAATACGTTAACCGTATCTTTTGACACTGTCGTAGCACGCAGCGTATCATTGCCATACGAAAAGCCACGCTCCAACACACGACTATTGGGCGACGTTAAGACCGAACCTACAATTTGTACCGAGTCGCCTACTTGCTCAGCTGTACCCGTTTGCACGGTTGGAGCAAAGGGTTGTTCACCACTGCGATCCTCGCCACATGCTGCCACTATCACGGCAAGCAAAACGATTATATAGGGAAAGAAATGCTTCATCGTTTTATTGTCAATTTTAATACACGCTTTGTTTCGTTCATTATTTTAGCCACACTCGCCGTGCGATAACCTACCAGCCAAAAGATTTCGTCCTGTTCGTCAACCAGCACCTGTGCCAAAAGTTTGTCCAATCGCGAACAATGCAAGTCGGTCATCAAGTCGCTCACCAACTTACTTCCCTTCATGCCAAACGGACGGAAGCGATCAGCCTCCTCTATGCCACGCAAGTATAAGTTGCCCTTCAGTTTATCTGCATCAAAATAAGCTTCATTGGCAGCACACCTCAACGAACGTATCTCACTACGAGGGCATAGTACAGCGGTCAATTCTATGTCACCATTTTGCGTCACTACCCTATCTCCAATTGCAGAAGGCAATTTCACTTTCGTCTTTTTTACCTCACCGACCGAAGGACCAAACAATAATTGTTCATCATTAATCGTTACAAATCCCTGCGGCGACATTAGGACACCCCCTACGCGCATTTGCAACGCATCATTTATTTGCGCCATGGTAAAGCCTAATGGAGCAAGTAATTCACGCAACAACACTGTGCGTTCAGTGCATGCTTTCAATCGTTCTAACGATAATTGTTGATAATGGGCGTGATTAGGCACGACCGTTAAACCACAATCCACGCACAATTGTTTGAGACCGATTTGATAAACACCATTTACTTCCGTGAGGTGTTGCGCCATTTGATTGAGTGCACTAACCACCTGTGGGTTCATCGTCCGCAAGAGGGGCAACACTTCATGTCTGATTTTGTTACGCCGATAATGCGTATCAGCATTTGTGCTATCCGTTACGTAAGTCTGTCCTCGTTCCTTGAGATAGGCTAAGATGTCTGCTTTGGAATAAGACAACAAAGGTCGAAAAATACAAAAGCCCTGTTTATGACTCATGGGCTGCATACCTTGTAAGCCTTGCAGTCCCGTGCCACGCACTAAGTTGAGCAGAAGCGTTTCGGCATTGTCCTCTTGATGATGTCCTACAGCCACACCTTCCAACCCATGTTCTCGTATGAGTTGTTCAAACCACGCGTAGCGCAAACGACGAGCTGCCATTTCTATGCTTTCACCCGATTGTGCAGCCTCGCGCTCCGTATCAAAATGTTTCACATAGAGTGGTACGTGCTTTTCATCACACAAATGACGCACAAAGGCCTCATCACGATTACTTTCTTCACCGCGCAAGTGGAAGTTACAGTGCGCAGCCGCCCCTACCCTGCCCTGTTCAAGCAGTGTAAGCAGCAAACATACGGAGTCCGCTCCGCCAGATAAAGCGACTAAATACATGAGTTAAATGTGCAAATGTGAGAATGTGCAAATGTGCAAATGATGAAAGATGCATAAATGCGGGGGAAATGTGAGAATGTGCTAATGTGAGAATGTGCAAATGCGGGGAAATGTGGGAATGTGAAAATGTGAGAATGTGCAAATGATTGAGAAATGTGAAAATACTTTGCTAAAACAAAGATGTAAGAATTTATGTACAACATTACAATTGAAATCGCAGCAAGAAAAGGCGACCATTTGCACATTCTCACATTTGCACATTAACCACGCATTTGCACATTACCCACACATTAAATATTAGTATGCCACTTCCACCTCAAAGCCAGCTTCACGTACCAAGTCGGCAATATGGTCAAGCTCTTCGTGGGTGGCTTTACGCAAATCAGGGTCAGGTGTCTCACGGTCGATGGTGTAGACCATGACCATACGAGGATTGATGCGCTTAATAGCTTCTAACCAAGGCAATACATACGCATCGGTGGTATTGTCAACGCTTTGGCCCTCACTCATGCCCTTCATAAACAAACTCTGTACAATGACGTGACCCTTAAATGACGATAGCGAACGAATCACTTCATTCACATCATAAGCACCCGTAGGACGATCTACGCGCTGAATATAATCAGGCGACACCGTGTCGAGTTTCAATATATTATTGTCAACCTTCAGCAGCGCCTCATGCACGGCAGGACGCATCGAAAGCGTAGCATTACTCAATACGCTCACCTTTGCATTAGGGAAGTAAGCATCGCGCAAACGCACCGTATCGTCAATAATGCTAGCAAAGTCGGGGTGCGCCGTGGGTTCACCATTACCCGCAAAGGTCAACACGTCAGGTTTCGGTCCTTCAGCCTTCATCTTCTTCAACTGCGCCTCTAAAGCCTCAGCCACCTCTTGGCGCGTAGGACGCGGAGCGTGTGGACGGTGGTCTTTGTTAAATCCACATTCACAATACACACAATCAAAAGTACACACTTTGCCGTCCTTCGGCATTAAGTTAATGCCCAATGAAACACCCAATCGACGACTGTGTATCGGGCCAAAGATAGGCGAAGGATAAACTATCCCCTTGTGCCCTTTATTCTCAGGATAACCGTTTGCCATGATTTTATTTTTTTTCTAATAAAGCTTTGGCCTTCATCACGTTCGGAATGCCATAGCCAAATATATTATCAGGATGTTGTGCATTGTTAGCAGATTGCTGCAAAGCACGAATAATCTCAGTCAGACGCATCGTGGGGAATGCTTGTACCAAGCAAGCCACCGCGCCACACATCGTCGGACAAGAGAAAGAAGTGCCATTCACGCCTACTACCGTACCGTCGTCATCATACACCATTGAATTTTCGCCTTGTGCCATGACATCGGGTTTGATACGGCCGTCGGCAGCATTGCCAATTGACGAGAACGTTGTGTTCAGTCCCACACTATCTACCGCACCTACGGCTATCATGTCGCAAGCGTCAGCTGGGAAACCGATTTTCTTCCAAGCATCCCGACCACTATTGCCCGCACTATTCAGTACCAACAGACCACGACTGGCTGCAAGAGAAGCACTACGACTATTCAGTGCCGTGTGGCCGTCCTGTTCATAATAGTGATGATTCATGTATTCGTGGTCAAAGTGGTAATAGCCCAACGAACTTGTCACTATGTCACACCCTATGCTATCCGCATATTCGAGCGCAGCGCACCAATTGTCCTCTTCTACCAATTGCTCAGACTCACCGTCTTCACTCTGCAGTAAATAATAGTCTGCCTCAGGCGCAGTGCCCACTAAGTAATGCGGTTCGTTAGCCGCCATACACGAGAGCACCATCATACCATGATCTAACTCTTCATACACGCTCTTCGAAGGGCGCACAAAATTGCGAGTTCCCAAAATATGTGACTGATCAATACCTTTCATTAAGTCGGCATTGTAATAGCCACCGTCAATCACGCCTATCGTAACGCCCTTGCCACGGAAACCAGCTTGGTGAAGGCGATCAACGGCCAACATCTCTACCTGATTTTGACCATAGCCATAATAGTTATGGAGTGTCGTATCACGACGATTCGTCACCTCATCAGCACGATTGGAGGGTTCAGGCACGAGCACACTATCTGGGCCTTCCCACACACAGCGCGTCGCTTTGACAAAGGGTAATTGACGCACGCGCGCCATGAGCATTGTATCAGCCGTCTCGACCACCACCGTATTGTTCCACTTACTCATATTGTGCAGCCGGAGTCCCAACGCACTGAGTTGGCGCGTATAAAACGCCGATACAGGCAAATCATACCCATCCACCTTCAGTCCATAGCGATTGCGGCGCGCTAAGGCTTTGGCTGACAAGAATTTTTCGGGGTGCTTCACGCTATACCCACAATTCTTCTTATCTGTCAACGTCACGCGATAGCGATATTTCTTTTCTACCTTTACGTACTTCTTCTTTGCTTGTGCCTCAAGCACAGCATTGCGTATATAAGCCTCCATTTCAGCAGTCGAAAGGCTATCCATTGGAGTTTGTTGTGCATGTGACAGTCCACAAAAGCAGCATAACAAAAGCGTAAGATATGTTTTTATCATATACTATTTGTGTTTTGAGTTTCGATGGTTGAGGGTTGAGTTTTAAGTTTTGAGGTTATGAGGTTATAAAGTTACACTAATAGAACAAACTTTTTAACCTTATAACCGCATAACCTTATAACCCTATCACTCCCCTCACTTCACCGCAGGCAATTCCTTTTCGATGCGGTTTTCAATTTTATCGGGCAGTGACGAGAAGAAATCCATACCCGTTTGTTGCTCCACCTCATCGACGGTGAGTTGATAATAGGTGAGCGGACGATTGCCCGCTTCGTTCTTGAAAATAAAGCCGTAAGCCTTGGGCGACTTCGGATAATTGACCAACAATACTTTAAAGAAAGCATCGGGCACAGCCACCTTGTTTGCTCCTATGCGCGCAGGTTTCTTACTATAATAGATAGGCCCTGCTGCAATACTCACCGCGCCGTAGCGAATGGCCCAAGTGCGCTCTAACTCTTCGAGGTCTTTCCAATCGCCACGATTTAAGTTACGATTTTGCGGACACACATTGGTCATATAAAAGGACTCTTGCATAGCCGTTTCGCTCCACTTCATGTCGCCCGCTGGGGCCATGTGACCTCGGTCGTATCCCGAACGTGTATAATCCGAAGGATAGGCTTTTGCACCACGCACTTTAGGGTCGGCCTGAAATTTATCATAACGAGGCGCTGTGCCTTGTGCTTGACGCACCGTCAGTGTCCACGCCACCCACTGCGGGGTTTTGTAGTCGGCATCGTAGCTCAACATATAACCTGTGTGGCGAATAATTTGTCCCCCACGGCTACTTTCGTAAATGGGGATTTCGATTCCCTTTGTTGCTGAAGTACTTTTTTGTTTGTTAGGCTTTTGACCTGATTCTGCATCGGAAGTGTTGAGTTCGTCAACGGTCTCAGCTGCCCATTCACCTTCTTGTCCAAAGTTCTTCTTCAGTTCCGTACAAGAGAGGAAGCTGAAAGACAACACCCCCAACAAGCACAAGCAAACGTACGAAAATACCTTTCTATTCATCAGCTTATTCAGTTACCGCTACTTATCCGTAAGCGCCACTTCTATATTATTCTTTAAGATGTCGCTACCAGGATAACCACCCTCGTTCATATTGTCATACACCTTCTTACCTTGCTTGCCTAACAATAAGTAAGCAGGAATGCCCGGAATATTGAGCGAAGTACACATCTCGCTCCACTGTTTATCCGTCAAGCGATAGTGGTCGCCAGCAATGTTCTTTATCATCTTCTGCCAATCAGCATAGGGAGAGGTCTCACCCGTCACGTAAACGAATACGCACCCCTTCTTTGAGAGTTCAGGCTTAATATCGTCCACCTGCTTCATCGCCATGCGGCAAGGACCGCACCAAGTTGCCCAAAAGTCAATCAACACGACTTGTCCGGGATAGTTGGCCGCAATGACACTCACTACGTCTTTTCCTGCCACAGAGGTCGGAATGGTCTTCACGTTATAAGCTACTTGAGTCTGCTGTTCTGTCTGCTCAGTAGCAGAAGTTTGTGCCACATTTGTCTTTTTAGCACAGCCCGTTGCACCTATCAAGGTAGTAAGGGCAAGGAGTAAAAGTGTTTTCTTCATCGTTTTTTGCGTTATTACTATATTTATACAAAGCAAAAGTACGACTTTTTGTGCCCATTGCCAAACAAAAAGTGAATATGCAAAGTTATATACAAAATATAGTGCTACTTTTGCGATGTTTGATAATAACTATACACTATATATACATGAAGACATTCTTACACGTTGCAGACCTCGGTTCACTTGACAAAGCTTTGGCCGAGGCTGCTGAGATTAAAGCCAATCGCTATCAATTCGAACACCTTGGCCACCACAAGACGGCCCTCCTTATATTCTTTAACAACTCTCTGCGCACGCGCCTTTCTACGCAAAAGGCGGCACGCAACTTAGGGTTGGACGTCATGGTACTCGACGTAAACCAAGGTGCGTGGAAGTTGGAGACAGAACGCGGTGTGGTAATGGACGGTGACAAGAGTGAGCACCTACTCGAGGCCATTCCCGTTATGGCTTCATTCTGCGACCTCATCGGTGTGCGCACCTTTGCTGGACTAACCGACCGCGAGGCGGATTATGCCGAAAACATTCTATCACAGTTTATTAAGTACAGTGGCCGCCCCGTATTCTCAATGGAGAGTGCTACGGCTCACCCCTTGCAGGCCTTTGCTGACTTAATCACGATAGAGGAACATAAGGAGACGAAGCGTCCGAAGGTTGTGCTTACATGGGCACCTCACCCCCGCGCCCTACCCCAAGCTGTGCCCAACAGCTTTGCAGAATGGATGCGTGCTGCCGACGTTGACTTTGTCGTCACTCACCCTCATGGCTACGAACTCGATCCTTTGTTTGTAGGTGATGCACAAGTGGAATATGACCAAATGAAGGCGCTCGAAGGAGCTGACTTTGTATATGCTAAGAACTGGAGTTGTCCTGGCGTGGCCAACGCTGCTGACTATGGCAAGATATTGTCTAAGGATATGTCGTGGACGATTGACGCTGCCCACATGGCCGTTACGAATAATGCGCAGTTCATGCACTGCCTGCCTGTTCGCCGCAACATGATTGTTACGGACGACGTGATTGAGTCCCCACGTTCGCTCGTCATTCCCGAAGCGGCCAATCGCGAAATCTCCGCCACCGTCGTGCTCAAACATTTATTGGAGAAAGTGTGAACTGCAGTTCACCTCTATTTTATGTTACAAAGCCCTATAAGTAGGTGTTCAAAATTAGTTTATATTAATCATGTTCAGAATTAGTCGATATGCCTTGGCGCATTCTTTCGCCCAGAAACATAGGTTTCATCGGTCACGTAGCCCGCTACGCTCCCTCTTCAACCTATGTTTCTGAACGAAATACTGCACCAATTCATATCAACTAATTTTTAACACCTACTTAAAAAAATAGTTTAGCAGTTTCTTAATCCAAAATAAATATCGAAATTTGCAAACCCGAACAAACAAGCACCTCCAAAAGAGTTAACTAAAATGGAACAACCTCTTCCGCAATACTGGCAAAATTGCATAGACTTCTTCAAACAAAATGTACCAAACGACATCTACGTCGCTTGGTTTGAGCCTATACAATTTGTTAGTTACGAAGGGGGAGGACTCAAGATTAAGGTGCCCAGTCGTTCCTTTGCTGAAATGTTCGATACCAACTACGTCAACTACTTCATGCAGGTGGTCCACCACTACATGGGGGCAGGAATTAAGTTGGAGTACATCATTGAGAAGGATCCTATCACAAACGCTGTACCCGAACCTTTGTTTAAGACACAGCCTACGGCTGACAAAGGGAAAGAGATCAATCGTTACCGCGTTACTCCCCAACAGAACGAGTTACCCCCCTTGGAGTCGCAACTCAATCGTCGCTATACGTTCGACAACTTTGTAGAGGGTAGCAGCAACAAACTCTCACGCAGCGTAGGTCTCAGCATTGCCGACGACCCAGGCAAGAGCGCATTCAACCCATTCTTCCTTTACGGCCCCAGCGGTGTGGGCAAGACTCACTTGGTCAATGCTATTGGTGTGCACATTAAAGAGAAAAATCCGAATAAGCGCGTATTGTTTGTTTCGGCTCACGTGTTTAAGACACAATACACCGACTCAGTCATTCACAACACACAGAATGACTTCATCAACTTCTACCAATCTATCGAGGTCTTGATCATTGACGACATTCAAGAGATTACGACCTCAAAGACGCAAATGGCTTTCTTCCACATTTTCAACCATTTGCAACAGAATAATCGACAGATTATCATCACTTGCGACCGTCCGCCCGTACTCTTCGAGGGCATCGAAGAACGTATGCTTACACGCTTCAAGTGGGGTATGGTGGTAGAAATGGAGAAGCCCGACACGAAGTTACGCCGCGACATCTTGATTTCCAAAATTCGCCGCGACGGTTTGCAAGAGGTTATCCCCACGGAAGTAGTGCAATACATTGCTCAAAATGTAGAGAGCAGTGTACGAGAGTTAGAGGGTATCATCAACTCTATCATGGCCTATTCGGTGGTTGACAACTGCGAGATTGACCTTCAGCTCACCCAACGCGTAGTAGCGCGTGCTGTCAACCTCGAACGCAAAGAGCTTTCGGCTGACGACATTGCCTCGACCGTATGTCAGCGCTATGGTGTTAAAACAAAAGATTTGGCTTCAAAAAGTCGCAAGAAGGCCATTGTGCAAGCCCGCCAGTTGGCCATGTTCTTAATTCACAAATATACTGAAACTACCTATAGCCAAATAGGCCGTCAGTTTGGCAAGCGCGACCACAGTACAGTGCTTTATGCGTGCAATCAAGTGGGACATCGCATCGGAGTAGACAAAGAGTTCCGCCGCGAGGTGGAAGAGTTAGAAGGAGTACTCAAGTAAGTATTTCTCCTTGACATATTAGGAAAGGTGCTCGAGTGGTTGAAGAGGCACGCCTGGAAAGCGTGTAAGCCCCTAAAGGGCTTCGCAGGTTCGAATCCTGTTCTTTCCGCACTATTACACACAAGGTCAATGTCTCTGTTAATCGCAGACATTGACCTTTTTATTACCCAAATACCGGTACAACGGTGGTAAAACCCTTACAGTTTTTTACCACCGCTGTTTTTTGTTTCATGTTTCATTTTTACGTGATAATAAATTGATTATCAACGACTTGAAACTATGAAACATAGCATTTCTATGTTTCATTTTTAGTTTCATAGTTTCAGTTTTAGTGTTCAGTATTCAGTCTCCTGTTTCAATTTTTATTTTTGAGGTTATGAGGTTATAAAGCTTGTTTTATTTACTCTACCTTGTAACTCACAAACTGAAAACTCCTTTATAAGAATACGGAATAAGCTTTACACAAAAAAATAAAAACACAATGGGAGAGGTTTCACGCTCCCATTGTGTTTTTAAATCGCTCCCACAGTGTTTTTAAATCGCTCCCACAGTGTTTTTGAATCGCTCCCACAGTGTTTTTGAATCGCTCCCACAGAGGTTTTGAATCGCTCCCACAGTGTTTTTGTTTTTCTCCCTCAGTGTTTTTAGAATGAAACATTGAAACTAAAAATGAAACATAGAAGTCGTATGTTTCAGCCTTCAAAAG
>OOBB01000807.1_pt1 | contig 13353 bp, 9 predicted proteins | sample 1671661 | NCBI WGS metagenome assembly OOBB01 (sample SAMN06348179, study PRJEB24527) | human gut metagenome | biome: human gut; feature: ankylosing spondylitis patient; material: feces | host: Homo sapiens | place: China | collected 2015-10
CCCTGCCACAAGAGCTACACTAAATAAACACAATAATAATCTTCGTTTCATGACAATAAAACTTTTCTATCCATATATTAAAAAAAAGAATGCCGCCCTTTCCCCAAAAAGGATACGGCATCCCCTCTATTTCATAAAGGACTTACCAAATATCCCATCCTCCGTTTTTATTCGAATACGCCTCGATGATATCATGATCAGAAGCGTTACCGCCATAACTGATATTCACATCACCACCTGCATTCACACTGCAAGCCATCATATCCGAGACTTCCATCTTTACCATCTCCATACGGGGAGACTCATACATTTTCTTTTCCATTGTTTATTGTTTTTATAAGTTTATACCTTTTATTTGATTACTTTCTTTCCGCCTACGATGTAGATGCCGCGCTCCAAGCCACTGAGAGCTTCAGCCTTCTTCACACCGGCCTTCACCTTCACACCACTCTGAGTAAACACATCAACCATCTTTCCACCATCTTCCGCCGTATTGTCCAACACTTCACCGACACTAGTCACCGATCCGTCTATATCGATGAGCAAGCGGTTGACACCGGCAACCGGAGATTCCGAATCCACATTGATATAGGCGCGGAAGCCTTTCAGGCTTACCTTATCTGCTTGGTCGGCCAGATAGAACATATCATCCTTGATAAAGTATGCTCCTTGCGGTACTGTGGTGGCATCGTAGTTTCCGGTCATCGAAACCAAATTCATCGGAAAAGCTTCCGGCTGTTTTGCACTGACCATCACACCATCAGCTTTGATTTCCGTCACGACTTCTTCCGGCTTCACCAAGTAAGGCACACCGGCTTCCACGGCATCCACTTTGTCGAAATCCAACGTAATGCCCTCTCCCGAGGCTTGCATTCCACTCAACTGCCTTACCTCGCCCAGTTTATTGGCCTCAACCTGTTCGGCTGTCAGGGCAAAAGGCACACAGAAAGTATTCCACTTCCCGGCCACCAACTTGCGCTGAAGGGTCACATCAGCATACATGTCAGCTTTCACGTCATAAGCCCTAGTCTCATCCAGAGCCAAAGCCTCGGCCTTGGGAGCCACTTTATAGAGTTTCATGTCGTTACAGCCTATCCAGTTGGCCAGATTGCCCTCTTCCGTCTTCACGCCCAAACGCACTTCCCCTTCCGTACTCTGACAGAAAGAGACCTCACGATAAGCCAATGTTGTAGACTTCACCTCATCTCCTCGTTTCTCCCCAGCATATAAAGCCGCCTTGGCTTCACCCGTACCCGGCACATTATTCACCGGCCCCGCAAAGGTAGCCAGACGCATGGTATAAAATCCTGAAGACAAGTTTACCGTTTGATATATAGCCCATAAGCCATCCGGTAATACGCCATCGGCATAACACTCAAAGAAAGCATCACTACTCGTTTCACCGGTTTGAGCTATATTATGCTGTGCACGAATCCCCCAACCTGCTACATGCGCATCATCACCACTCCATCCTTCTACTGCGCTCCAACTATTGAAACCTGAAACATCCGGATTCTTCAACATAAACGTCATATCGAACTGCTGTTCCCCCATAGGGGTAGCCGATTGCACAAAAGCCCGCCGGACATTCTCCAAAGCATCATAAGCCGTCCTTAGTTCCTCCTCCGTGTCACATGACGCTTTCTCTGCGTCCGCAATAGCGGATGCAAATGCACTCTTGATTTCATCCGAAGCCTCTGAATTCTGTTTATACTCCTTACAAGTCTCAATCAATGCAGCAATAGGACAGTCCGTCATATAACAATGACATACCTCATAAACCAGCTTCAAAGCCAGATATGCTTCTGCCCAACCGTCCACAGTCTGTTCCGGCTCTTTCGCCAAAGCCTCTGCCATACGTTTTTTAAACGTTTCTGGCAAACCGGACACATCCATAGCCTGAGCTTTTTCTTTCATATCATCGTACAACTCCTTCACTTCAATCATTCCGCTCCCGTCTTTTTCCAACCGGAAATTATCAAAGAACAAATAGCAATTTTTATAAGGAGAAAAAAGATTCACTCCGATTTTTAATTTTCCATCAAGAACCAAAACATTGTTAATATAAGTACGCCCAATCTCTTTGTCCCCATCCCAAATTTTAGCAACCTCTTCGTACTTTGCATTTCCATTGTCTGTCCATCCCATGACCTCACGCAATCCAGCCTCTTTTCTTCCTGTTGCACCGTCGACATAGCAATTCACCCGGCCACCAATTCCGGCTTGTCCTTGAACGGAAACATTATACACCCCATTAGGCAATTCTACTTCTTGCCAAAAATCCACTACAGAACCATTAGCTTCCCAATATGGCATTCCCTTATCTATACGATTCGGTTCAGCATTTCTCTCCCATCCTTTCAACGCATCGTCAGTATCGTTGAAATCCGGATTTACCATTTTTGAAGTCAAATCTTCTATTTCGGATACCAAACCAGCTTTTTGGCTATTATAGATGTTTTCAACTTCTTCTGCCGTCAACGCCTTGTCATACAGCCCAAGCTTATCAGCCTTGCCCTCAAACGTTCCCGTAAACGTACCTTTTCCCACATAAAAATGGGTAAAATGGTTGGAAATGTTCTCCAATATGCCCTGATATAAAGTAGAAGGGTCAGCACTCCATCCAGAAGGACCATATTCCACCTTCTTCCCATCCACATAGAACGTACAACCGTCCTTTGCAAACACCATCGTGATCATGGCAAACCTACCAGCGGGAATGGCATTGGACAAAGAACCACCAGGACCACCATTAAAGTCAATCCACGGACCACCTATCTTAGCCATGTTATACACCATATAAGTATTGGCCTGAAAGCCTAACATTCCACTCGTATTTTGATCCTCATAACCGTCTGTTCCCAATCCAAATCCCCAAATGGAATTGCCTGCGGTTCCGGTACGATACACCCACAAAGAAATTGTGGCGCCGTTGTCAAGTGCCTTACCTTTAAAAGGATTTGCGATTTGCACATACCCCATATTTTGAGTATCGGATGCCCTAAAGTCCAAACATTGTTCCGTTGCACTGGCCATTGAGAATTCCGGCTTTGTCCCGTTGCCAAAGCTTTTCAGTTCATAACTGTCTTCCGTTCCAGACTGAAAATCATAAAAGACCAAAGGTTCGGGTAGTTCAGTCCCTTCGTCCATAGGCATAGCCCAAGAATCCTCTACTCCATTGACACCCCGCACATCAACCCATGTTACCTGTGCGGTACCAGTCATGGCACTCATCAGTGCCGCCGTAAATAGTAATTTACTTTTCATTTTTTGTTTTTTAATGATTTACATTTAGGTTAATATCACATTTTTCATTTATATAGGATTACGAACAAGCCTCCCTAAAAGCACAAAGAACACATCCATTTATACTTTCTTCACACTATAGTTCAATACACCTCCGTATTCAAATCTATTAAAAGCAAAAAACCGTTCATAAAACACAATAAAACAAAGATTTATTTGGGAAAACGGACAAAAAGCCTTATTTTGCAGAAATTTTCAGTCTGTAGCCTATTGGGAAAATGGGCAGACTCACGAAAACAAGGAAGCGTATGGCATTAAAAAATATCTTTGCGTGCTGTTTTTGCTTGGTATGTGGAGTAACGACTGTTCCGGCTCAAAAGCAACTCACCGGAAAAGCCACTTATTATTCCGACAAGTTACATGGAAGAAAAATGAGCAACGGCGAGAGATACCACCGTGACAGTATGACTTGTGCACACAAGAAGTACCCTTTCGGTACCCTGCTGAAAGTACGCAACCCGCTAAATGGAAAAGAAGTGGTGGTGAGAGTAACCGACCGTGGCCCTTTCTCAAAACGTTATGTCATCGACCTGTCCAAGGCGGCGGCACGTGAGTTAGGATTCATCCGGAAAGGTTTTTGCCAAGTGGAAATCACGCGGATACATCCCAATCGTATCCCATTCAGACCGGAAGATGCCGAGGAAATTCCGGAGCTACACTTAGAATATCAGGATATAGTGACCTACCCTGTACCGATATGGCAACAGGATACGCTACAGGATAAGAAGCCGCAACCGACAAGAATCAAGAAACTTAAAATCGACAAGAAATAGAATTCAATTTGTAGACACAAAATGGAAAAGAAACTCAGAAGAGAGTCTGTTTGCGTACAGGCCGGATGGACGCCCAAGAAAGGCGAACCGCGCGTTTTACCTATTTATCAAAGTACTACTTTTAAATACGATAACAGCGAACAAATGGCTCGTTTGTTCGACTTGGAAGACACGGGATATTTCTATACCCGATTGCAAAACCCCACAAACGATGCCGTAGCAGCCAAGATAGCCGAACTGGAAGGAGGCGTAGGCGCCATGCTGACGTCTTCAGGACAAGCGGCCAATTTCTATGCCGTATTCAATATCTGTCAGGCAGGCGACCACTTCGTCACCTCTAACACTATTTATGGAGGCACATACAACCTGTTCGGAGTCACCATGAAAAAGTTAGGCATCGAATGCACGTTTGTAGATCCGGAATGGGACGACAAACGTATCGAAGCCGCTTTCCGTCCGAACACGAAATGTTTTTTCGGCGAAACCATTTCGAATCCGGGCGGCCACGTGTTCGACATAGAACGCTTCGCCCGGATGGCCCACAAACACGGTGTGCCCTTGATTGTGGACAACACTTTTGCCACACCAATCAACTGCCGCCCGTTTGAATGGGGAGCAGACATCGTCACCCACTCCACCACTAAATATATGGACGGACACGCCACATCGGTAGGTGGTGCCATAGTGGACAGCGGCAACTTCGATTGGAACGCCCATGCCGACAAGTTCCCGGGACTTTGCCAACCGGACGAAAGCTACCACGGGTTGACTTATGCCGACGCTTTCGGCAAGATGGCTTACATCACCAAAGCCACGGCGCAACTCATGCGAGACTTAGGTTCCATCCAAAGCCCCCAAAACGCATTCTTGCTCAATCTCGGCCTTGAAACCTTGCATCTGCGTATGCGGCAGCACTGCGCCAACGCACAAGCCGTAGCAGAGTACCTGGAGCAAAACGAACGTGTGGCTTGGGTGAACTACTGCGGACTGAAAAGCAACAAATATTATGAGTTAGGACAAAAATACTTGCCGAACGGGTCTTGCGGTGTCATCTCATTCGGCCTGAAAGGCACAAAAGAAGATGCCATCCGGTTCATGGACAGCTTGAAGATGATTTGCATCGTGACGCATGTGGCCGACGCCCGCACATGCGTATTGCATCCGGCCAGCCATACGCACCGCCAGCTCTCCGACGAACAGTTGCGCGAAGCCGGAGTGGCACCCGACCTGATTCGCCTGTCAGTCGGTATAGAAAATGTAGAAGACATCATTGAAGACATCCAACAGGCGTTGGACGCATCGAAATAAGTGCCGGTAGCCGTGGCTTCGGTTTCCACCACGCCCCACGGCCATCCCCTATTATGCCCAGCCTCCCCCGGAAAACGCTGACAAATACGTTTCCGGGGGAGGCTGTTTTCAACGGACACGGTTTCTCAATGCCCCGATTTACCATCCAACTTCTTCCGCAAGATTTCGCGCACCTCGTCAGCCGAAGCACCGACGGCCAACAGGATACCGTCGCTGTCGACAAGGAAAGTGCCTCCACCGGAGTTTCCTATACCGTGTAAAGCCCATACATTATTGGCATCTTCTACCTCGGCATAACAAGCCCAAGGGTAGCCGTCTTTTCGCACCGCCTGCTCCATGTCGCTCCGGCACTTCTCGCGGGCTATGCCCACCACCGTGAAGCCTTTGTCCTTGAACTCCTCATAAACGGGAATCATGGATTTGGAATTCGCGCGGCACGGCCCGCACCACGAAGCCCATAAGTCTACAAGGGCAATCTTGCCGCGTATCAGGCCGGACATACGCAAAGGACGGCCGTCGCTACCCGTAATCTCATAATCGGGATAAGGCTGTCCTTCGGCCAATGTCCGGCATTGGCGCAAAGCGTTCACGACGGCATGGTAAGGATGCCCCGGCAAATAACCGGCATAGACGGAATCATAAACCGCCCACAACGCTTGTTTCAGACTGTCCGGATGATCGGTATCATCCAACTCGAAACGCAAAAAAGACAAGCCGGATACCGAAGGCTTGTGCGCCGCCTCACGGAGCCGCCACGACTTCTCTTCGGCAAGGCAAGCTGCAAAGTAGTCCTGTAAAGCCATCATCCGGGGTGAATAAAGCCTGCGGGACTTTTCCAGACTGTCCCGTTGCTTATAAATTTTGTTCGCCTCTTCCTGCGTCTCTGCCGCCCTCAGGCGTTCATACAAGTTCTTGCCTGCCGGGGTGTAACAATCGTCCGCACTGTAAAGGGTATCCACACGGGCGTTGTACAGTTCGTACTTGGGACTGAATATGCTTTCGGCGCGTTGGTCCACATCCTGCATCAGCCGGTTCTCCGTCCCGTCGGTCTCCACTTTCGGCCTTCCCTCCTCCGGAATGGCAATATGCAGGGTGGCATTCTCACTCAAGAACTTTGCCCAGTAAAAACGCCCTTCCATCCAGTCATGCCACAAATAAAGTTGCCAAGCCTCTATACAGTCGGTATACAAATCATATTCAAACTTCCCGTTATGCACCGGAATGGAAATGAAAGGCTTCACCCGCGCATCCAACCCGTAACGGTGCAACACGAGGCGGCTCGCCTCCGTCGTTTTTTCCACCGTCCCCGTCAGTCGGCAATGCAGCTTGCCCTCACGTTCCCCCTTCAGGTTCACGCCTTTGATGAACCCACCGTCTTTTCCTCCTTCCATGAAGTCGAACGAAGTATCACGGCCATCCAACGGTGGAAAGACCAGACGGAAACTCACATTACCGGAATCGGGCATATACACGTGCTGTCCCAACGCCAGTCCCTCGCAACGCCGCAAGGGATAGTCTCACCCCGTCACAGCACCGCGCAAACGCAGGACGGAATCCAGTTGTATCCAATACTTCTTATGGTGGTAAGCCTCCATATATAAGATTGTAGCTTCCGGTGTGCACTCCACGCGGCTGATTTCCACCGTCGTTGTGTTACGGTCGCCCACTGCGGGGTTCTTCACATCGCAAACTTGCACTTCCTGCGCCCTCAGCAGCCCTCCGCCGCACAAGAGGACAATCGCCAACAATAGATAATTCAAATAATGTCTCATCGTATCTCAGTTATAATTACACCTTTCTATCTGCGTTCCAACTGTTGTTTCAGATTCTCCAAATGCAAACGGAACTGCTCTTCCGACGCATAGCGCAAACCGCTCCGCACCACATTCCCCATGCGGTCGAGCGTCTCGTAATGCGGAATCCCCAAGAAATTGAACAGCTCCATCAGGCGGTTGAAGTCGTCGCGGCTCACCTGCACCACATCTTCTCCGGACAGGTGTTCGTCCACATACTTCCGGTAGTTCTCTTCCGGTCCTTCCCCTTCGGTGCTGATAAACAGGAAATCCACATCGGAATGGTTGCGCAAGGCCTCGCGCATCGGCTTGGAACGCTCGATGCCCGAACGGCAAGGCCCACAAAACATCCCCCAAAAATCTATCAGGACATATTTGCCCCGGTACTTCTCCGTGAGGCGGCGCAACAGTTTCCCGCCTTCCGTATCGGGCAGGGCGTAAGTAAGCGTATTGCGGCGACATGCCTGTTCGAGCAACCGCTCGGCCTGGACACGCAACACCTCACGGTTCATATATGCCAAGCGGTTTTGGTAAATGCTGTCGTACATGGACGGTGCTTCACTATAATTGCGTCCTAAATCGGAAGACAAGGCACGCAGTACCACCAAACGTCCGAGCAGCGAAGGCTCGTCCGCCCTCAATATCGCAGTGTCCACGGCCATCATGGCAGCATCCTCTTTGGCCACGCTGTCCGGTTCCATGGAACCAGTCAATACAGCAGGGCTGCGCATGACCGAGGAAAACTCATAACGGTTCAGGAATATATCCAAGTCACGAAGCACACAAACGGACACATCGTTGCAAGGCATCTCGCGCAGGAAACGATAGTTGGCAGGGGCACGGTACGGTGCCATCTTCTTATTTATTTCCTCTTGAGCCATCTTCCAATCGATGGAAAAATGTTGGTTCATCTCGTAATCGAACACTGCCATACCATGCACCAACCGCGTTTGACACTTAGCCAAGTGACGCTCCCACGGCGTATAACCGAAACGCCAAGCCACGTAGTCCACCGCCCGTAACCGCTCGCGCATCCGCCTCATGGCGTTTTCCGTGAAATCTTTAAAACCGAGCGAATCCGAAACAGCGGAAAACTCGTCATACGGGTAAGCACAAAGCTCCGAAACCCCATGCTCCAAAGAACGCTTCCGCCCAAACGGGCCGGAAGGCACAGAAGCGCAGGACACCGAACCATCCGCCCGCATGACCATCTCCGTGGTCTGCCCAGGCACGGCATAGAAGTTCAACCACTTGCGGAAATCCTTGCCTTCTATCAACAGTGCCCCTTCCACAGGATACCAAGCCCAGAAACGGAACTCGAACGTGCCATCCTCACGGATATCCACCACGAGGGGGACGCGCTCACCAGTGGTCGGCTCACAACGGTTATACAGCATGGTGGAATAGCCTTGGCTGCGCGAATATCCCTCGATGCGGCCACGGACGCAGGCCGTGTCCGCCGTGAAAAACTGCCGCTCCAACTCGGGTGTCATCACGAACGGCTCCCGTTCCTCGGGCACCTGCGGGGCCTTCCCCTCTTCGTGCACGCCGTAGATATTAAACGCCCCTTGCATATTCCCCTCGATAAAATCAAAGAAACGGGTTTCCGGGGCATAGGCTCAAACAACACCTTGAACTCGCCTTCACCGCTTGGAGGAGTCACATAATGTTCCCCCAGCACAATGCCCTCGCCCCGCAAGGCTTTATACTTCCGATTGTCATCACCCAGAAGCCAAGCATCCTTGGACACTTGAATCCACCAGCCCGGCTTGTATCGCTCGTGGAAACTGATAATCGTAGCAGTGTCGGCAAACTCCACCTTCGTAATACGGATAGTGGAAGTGGTACTGCCCACCCAAGCCGGACGGGAGAACGTCCGCGCTTTCCGCGCTGTCGCCTCCGGGGAAGCGCAGCACAGCACGGCCAAAAGCAGCCATGCCCATAACGTTGCCTTGTGTGTTGTTTTCATTTCGGTATTCATCGTTTAAGTGTTTCCTTTTTACGCCTTTACCTTACCACGACTTTCTTCGTCACCAAATTGCGCCCGTCGGCCGACAGCACTTGGACGATATAGAAACCGGGAGACAAGGGAGTCTCTACCACTGACGCCCCACACGGAAAGTCCGCCACGCAGACACCGGAGAGCGCAGCGACACGTACCTCTGCCGCCACGGGCGACGGCTCCACACGCAACGTGCGTCCGGACACCGACACGACAGGTACGGACGCGTCCATCGCCACTTCGCCTATCCCCGTCTCGTCCGGAAGGTTGGCCGACCCGTAACGGTTCGTATTGCCGAACTTTACCTGATAGGGCCACTGTTCGTCGTTCGCGTCGTTGTCGTCCCACACTTGCCGCCAATATTTCTTCGGGCCTCCGCTCACCACAAAGTAAAGCCGTTTGCAGTCCACCGGACAATCGAAGAATATCGTATCCTTCGGGGTGCCGTACACAGACTTTCCCATGTCGCCATACACCCGACTACCATCTTTAAGCAACGCTACAAAGCCATAACGCCATTCCGCGTATGTCGCATTCTTCACACGATAGCCCTCTTGACGGTTCAGGCCTTCGAAACAAACGGAAACCGTGGAACCGACCCTTTTCGGCAAATTCAGACGGATGATGTTATGCCCCGTATTCTCAGGAGCCGCAGAAGGACTGATGCGCCAATAATTGTCGGCCACCTGAAGCATGGCAGGCAAGGGACGGCTGTCCACTTTGGCTGCCCCGTACTCTTCCAAAGCCGGGATGTCCCAAGTGGCAAAACGGGCTGCACAGTCGTACATTTCGTCATTGAACTCGCTGTCCGTGATTCCCGTGAGGCGCATATAAGCCTCAACGGCATCTTCCGGGTTTCGGCTCTGGTTCCAAAGCCGCCCCATGAAGTCCATCCCGTGCTTGTAACACCAGTAATCCTGTATGAAATAGTTGTTGTAACGCGGCGATTCGTGCAGGATATGCTTGTGCACGTTTTGCAGGTAGCCGTCGAACCATTCGTTGTTGAACTGGTCGGCCGGCATGATTTTATAGGCCTGCCATTGTGCGCACTGCTCCCAAAACGCACATCCCTTACCCCCTCCAGGTTCATACATCCAGCCGTTCTGGTTGCCGTTATCGCAATGCACTTGGTATTGGAAACAGTGGCCTATCTCGTGGTAAAGCGTCTGCCAGTTGCGCGACGGGGCAGCCCAAGGCGTAAGGGTGAGCAAACCGATCAGGTCGTCCACGCCCGAACCGGAAGCTTCCCATCCTTCAGGTTCATAACGCAAGCGGATGACCATCTTATAGGTGTCGGTCTTCGACCTGCCACGACGGATGAACTTCAGCGAATCGGTATAGAAATCGAAAGCGATTTCGGCATTCCTCAGTACCTCGTCTATGTCTATCGTATGGTTGCCGCACGTAAACACGGAAGGGTTCTCACCGTAACCTTTTTCCCAAAACAGTATCCAATTCTTCGACTGGCGCGTACGCCCGATATAATAAGCATTGTCTGGGTCGTTGACATCTCCCATCAACCACTGAGCTGTATAGACTTTCTTGTCTACCGTCTGCGTGACATCCTGCAAAGCCTGTGCGGCCGAGCGGATTTGCTCCTCGGTCTGTTCCGTATTCTCCCAAACCTCCTGTGCAGCCTGGATGGCAGTCTCCATCTTTCCCCGCTTTTCCTCGTCTTCTTCATACCAGTCCTTCACTTGTCCGGCATAGCGGAGCGCGTCGGCCAAAACATCATAGACGGCCGCCGAGGTCTCGATGGCCGTCACGGCTTCGTCCAAGGCGGCCTTCGCTTCTGCCATGGCTTTTTCATCCGGATTCTCCGCCGCCGCGGCTTTTTCGGCTGCTTCTATGGCTGCTTCCACCGCCTGGCGAACCGCAGACTGGATATGTTTCGCCTGCAATTCCTCACGGACATCATCGGCATAACGCGACAAATAAGCCGCATAATCTTCCGAGGTGTTCCCGCCGAGATAATACAAGCGGACGTTGTCGAGGCAAATCCAGTTGCCCGTGGCGTTTTCGGCCTTGAACCCGATGGTGACTTGCCCGTCCACCACCGTAAAATAGAGGTCTTTGTAGACCTTCATCGTATCCACCGGCATGTCATAAATCCCGGCATATAAGGTAACGCCCGTTTGCTTCTCTCCGGCATTCACCGTGCTGTTCGCGCCGTTCTGCTGGATATTGCCCACGGCAGCACGCAGGCGGTACTTCCCGTCGGGAATGCCTTCCAACGTCTGCCGGATACCGACATCCGGCACTTTGGACCCGATGTTCACCCAACGCTCCAAATAAGTAGTACCGGATTTGCCCGGAAAACTCGTGTTGGTCTGCGTGAGCATCCCATCGTTTTCCCAACCGGTCGTACCGTCCTCGAAATTGGGATTCACGATGCGCGAAGTCATGGTCAGCGGATGCTCCAGCGACGCGTTTTTATATTGGTAAGTCTGCGTGGCCTCCGTCAACCGTTGTGTCAAGGCCAAGATATCCGTAACTGCAGCATGCTCGTCTTCATAGACCGTCTGCGCTTCGTCTATCGCAGCTTTCAATTCTTCGGCATACACACCCGAGCCGTCGCCGTAAGCTGCCCGCGCCGCCGAAAGGGCAGTTTCCAAACCGCCCTTGTCCATGTCGTCGCAGAGCAATTTCACGTAGTCCACCAAAATCTTGGCATGGTTGGCCGACCCTACCCCCTCGTTGGCCGCAAAACCGATGCGTATCTTTCCGGTGGTTTGCGCCGTAAGCGTAAAAATGAGCTCGTCCGTTTTCCACGACTTCACGGGGAAATTTTTCACGTCGGAAACCGTAGCGGTTCCGTTATCCGGCAGCCAGGCCAACAGGCTGTTTCCGGCACCGGACGTACCCACGTTATAATAAGCCGAAGACAAACGGTAAGTTCCTTTAGGAAGGGTCACACTTTGGGAATACACAAGCTGCATGCCCCAACCCGTAGTCAATCCGAGCGCACCGCCTTCCGAGCCTTCGTACCCTGAAGCCGGCAGCGCGGAACTGTTGTTGAACGTCACCTCCGGATTATAAGCAAACGTGCCGGCCACGGTATAAGTGGCCGTGGTTTCGTTCGTCCAACCGTAAACTTCGTTTATGACGTCCCCGGAAACATTGCCCGTTTGCCGGGCATCGTAGTTGAATTTCGTATCAAAACCGTGGTTTTCCAAGAAGTAAGCGGATATATCCACTTGTGCCCAACCGTGCAGACTCGACGCAAGCCACAAACACATGAATAAGTTTCTTTTCATATTATTAGGTATAATGTTTAGTGCCGTAAAGGTACATATTTTAAGCTAATAGCACAAAATCTCAAAAGAAAAAGTTATATCCTAAACGACTCTCAGGCAAATGAAAAATCATTCTCAGGCAATTAATTTTTCGTTCGCCTGAGAATGATTTTCCGTTCTCAGGCGAATGATTTCAGACACGTAAGAAGCTGATAAACAGAAATATCAAGAAATACAAATTCTTTACAACAACACATTTCCTCTTACGCCCTTTCCTATGTGCAGGAAAACCGGACGACAAAATATCCCTCACGTACAAATTAAAAGAGCAGGCATGAAAAAAGCCGCCCAGAGTTCCGGACGGCTTTTTCTCTTATAGCAAATTAAATTATTCGGCGCTTGCAGGTGTTTCTGTCGCAGTTTCTGCTGCCGGTGCTTCGGCCGCAGGAGCCTCTTCAGCCTTGGCCGCAGACTTCTTGGAACGACGCGTACGAGTCTTCTTCGTAGCTTGCTTAGCCATGTTCTCATCATAGTCCACCAATTCGATGAAACACATCGCTGCGTTGTCACCCTGACGGAAACCGGTCTTGATGATACGGGTATAACCACCCGGACGGTCAGCCACTTTCACAGAGATTTCCTTGAACAACTCTGTTACGGCATACTTGTTCTGCAAATAGCTGAAAACGACACGACGAGAATTAGTAGTATCGTCCTTAGACTTTGTAATCAACGGCTCCACGTATTTCTTCAAAGCCTTGGCCTTTGCAAGAGTCGTAGTGATTCTTTTGTGCATGATCAGAGAGATGGCCATATTGGCTAACATCGCTTGTCTGTGGGATGCAGTACGACTCAAATGATTGAATTTTTTATTATGTCTCATTGTTTATTAATCTTTATCTAATTTATACTTAGAAATATCAGTTCCAAACGAC
>OOBB01000842.1_pt1 | contig 12733 bp, 7 predicted proteins | sample 1671661 | NCBI WGS metagenome assembly OOBB01 (sample SAMN06348179, study PRJEB24527) | human gut metagenome | biome: human gut; feature: ankylosing spondylitis patient; material: feces | host: Homo sapiens | place: China | collected 2015-10
TTCAATATTCCTCACTCGCTTGCTTTATGCCGATTTGGCAACTTTGTGCAAATCTGCTCATTCCCAACTGTTTACGTTCCAACCTCTCTTATTCTCCTTTGGCTGCTTTAGAGCTTTATGTTAATACTGCAGAAGCAGAGATTAATGTTATTCAAAATACGTCTCAAATAGCGACAGAGGGTGGTCGAGGTTCCTTGAAGATTAATCTCAAATGGAATACTTATGATGACTTGGACCTTCATGTCTTTGACCCTGATGGTTTTGAGATTTACTATGGAGAGAAACAACATCAATGTCAGGAAGTCCTTGGACAATTGGATATTGATGCCAATGCAGGAAGTAGCCATACCCGCACTCCACAAGAAAATATTTTTTGGGAAGATGGGAAAAATGCTCCTGTCGGACATTATAGAGTTTCTGTTGTATATTTCTCTAAAAAGGACACGTTTAATAGTGTTCCATTTACTGTAACAGTGTATCCAGGAAAAGGAGAGTCGAAAGTCTTTACAGGAATAGTATACAATGCTAAAGATAGACGTGAAATCATTGAATTTGACTACTCAGAAAAAGGCATATCGTACAAGGAATAAAAAGACTTTAAATCGGCACAGTGAACTGCACCCCAAAAGTTTTGTGTCTAACTTTTGGGGTCACTTCAAACTTATCCTTTATTATAGATAAGAGAATCGCATCTTTTTTATTGCTCACATAGTTATATGCTATAAACATGGCTATGAATACACCTATTAGAACTCTTGAACAGATCCCTTTAACCCAAAAGTAGTCTATAATGCCTGATACGATTAGTACTATGAGGATCGCTGAGAAAGAACACAAGACACTTTATATGAGTCTCCTTCCCAAAAGAAATAGAAATTTCCGTTATCGTTGATCCATGTCGTTTTCTTCATCTTGCTACAAGTCTAAACTATTAATATCTGTATTAGTTATATTATTTACTTTTCAAGACCACTAAATGTTCTTATTCTACTTGGAATATGCTTGGTTTTACAATTCAGCATTGATATACTTGCAATATTCTTCAATACTGCGTTGTATAACGCTGCCAACTTTCAATTGCTCTTTGTATTGCATGATCATCATTGGGCTCATGCTGCGATTGAGAGCAAATCTGACAGTTTCTATATCAGATTCTTTGCACAGGATAATGCCAATGGTTGGGTTCTCATTAGATCTGCGCTCTTCTTGGTCAAGTGCCTCGAGGTAAAATTCTAACTGTCCTTGGTAAGAGGGGTGAAATTCTGTTGTCTTTAACTCAAATACAACCATACACTGCAATTGCCTGTGATAGAAAAGCAAGTCAATTTTGTACGTTTTCCCTCCAACTTTTATAGGATGCTCTTCATCAATAAATAGGAAGTCCTTACCCATTTCAAGAATAAAATCCTTCATATGTTCAACAATTCCTTTGCGTAATCTTGTCTCTTTATATCTTTGTGGTAATCCAAGAAAGTCAAGGTATGCAGTGTCTTTGAAAAGGGCTGGCGATTTTGTATAAGTGGTATGCAGAGTTTCTGATTGAATATCTTTAGCTCTTAAAATTGATGCCATAGTGTCTGTCTTGATAGCCCGCTCTAATTGTTTGTTTTGCAAATGTTCTTTTTGAGCAAACAAAATATAGAACAGACGCTCATCATCGCTCTTGCAGCGATTCATTATGATTTGATGGTTAGTCCAACCAGTAGAAAATAGAATGGTAGGAATTTGTGCCGTTTCAAATGGCACAAATTCATCTTTCCCAATTTGTGCCGTTTCAAATGGCACAAAATCTTTTGCTTTTGATGGTAATTCTAATTTTGTAAACTGAACTAATTTTGTGGTTTGCAACAGATTCTTAAATGATGTTGAGCTATATACCTCATAAAATTGCACCATTTTATATATAGTACGATAACTCCAACCTTTAATAGTTGGGTCTTGAGTTCTTATGTATTCTGATAGTTGACGTACAATATTAGATCCCCATTCTGATGCTTTTAGTTTTTTGCTAACATAGCCTCCAACTTCCCATATCATACGTAGGGATTCGTCATCAACAGTTTTTGAAACCCGTTGACGATGATAATTGATGATTTCAAAAATTTGATTGAAATCATTGTGTACTTGGACGTTTATGCTATTTTCTACCATTGTTTTTGTTCTTTTAAATATTATACTCAAATCTGTTCCAGGCATCAAGGACGAGACGCTTGGTGCGGTATTCTCCGTACTGGCGCAGCTCGTTGTCTTTCAGCACACGGATAGTTTCCTTTGATGCTTTCTAACTTCTACAAATATAATGCTTTTCTTTGAGGTATAACAACAAAAAGCGAATAAAAGTATATAAGTTTGCTATTTAGTTCTGTTTATGAATTCCATCTATAAGGCAAGATATCTTATCAAGCAATCGTATTGATAAAATCCCTTAAAAACAGTGTGAATGAACGTGAAAACAATATCGCTTTGGTGACCTCTACAAATTAGCGACGAATTATGTTGGCAAAATCTCGGCAATTTATATAAACAAAAAATCCTAACTGCTCAATATCAAGCAGTTAGGATTCTGTATGGTGCGCCTGAAAGGACTCGAACCTTCACGTCCTAAAACACCAGATCCTAAGTCTGGCGCGTCTACCAATTCCGCCACAAGCGCGTTAGCGGATGCAAAGTTAGTGAAAAATGGTGAGACTGGCAAAATATTATGTGACTTTTATGATCCGCACCGGTCGGTGCGGATGCTCGTAACGGTCGGTGCGGATGCTCGTAACGACCGATGCGGATGGCAGAACTCTACTTCTTCAGCTCTTCGATGAAACGCTTCATCTCTGCCTCGTGTGCCTTTGCTTTGAGGAATAGGTGCCACTGGTTGCGGGCGCGTGTGAGGTTATGCTCGGCATACTGGCACTTCCAGTAGTGGTCGCCCGAGAGGTAATCCCAGAGGAAGCGCACGCACTGCATGTACGGGAAGAGCTCGGCAGCGTAGGGCAGGAGCGACACTTCGAGCGGAGTGAGGAAGCGTTGTGCCGACTCTAAGTAGCCGCGTGTGAACGCCTCGAAGATGTCCATGCGGAAATCGATCTTCTCGTACTCGGGCGAGTCTTCGGCAATGGTGTTGGCAGCGGTGCGCAGGAAGTCGCCGTAGTCGCTGACGAAGAGCGACGGCATCACGGTGTCGAGGTCTATCACGCAGAGCACCTTGCCCTGTTTGTCGAACATCATGTTGTTCACCTTCGTGTCGCAGTGGCACACGCGCTTCTGCAGTTTGCCCTCGGCGAGTAGTCGTTCGCCCAGGCACATCTCGTCCATATACGCCTCAATCTCTTCTACGAACTGCTTCACGCTCTCGGCGCGTCCAACGGGGTCTTCGGCGTACACCTTGCGCAGCTGGTCGCGGCGTAGGTACATGTTGTGGAAGTCGGGGATTGTCTCGCCCAGCTGGTCGGCTATGTCAGCCAGCCGCGCCTCGAAGTCGCCGAACGCCTTGCCTGCGTCGTAGGACGAGTCGGGTGTCACGGTTTCCATCGTCACGGCATCACTGATGAATACCGACACGCGCCAGTAGCTCTCACCGTCGAAGAAGTAGGTCTTGCCCTCGGCGGTGGGCACGAAGCGCAGCACACGACGGTCGAGGTCGTCGACACCTTCCGCCTTCAGCTGCTCGCGGATGTGGTTGGTCACGGTCTCCACGTTGTGCTGCAGCATATCGACATCGGTGAAGATGTGGTGGTTGATGCGTTGCAGAACGTAGTCGGGGCGGTCTGTTTCTGCGGTATGTATGCGGTATGTGTCGTTGATGAGTCCGTTGCCGAGCGGCTTGATGTCGCTCACGGTGCCCTCGATGAGGAACTTGCTGGTTATGTTGTTTAGATTGTTCATAGTTTTTATTATTTGATTTTTGCAAATTTACAGCTTTTTATTATAATAGATGATGTTATGGCGGCTTATTTCGCTTTTTTGCAGTAACTTTGTGGTGATAGACAAATAAAAAAACTAATCATAATGCAATCAAAAAAACAACTCCTTGCGCTTCTTGCGCTTTGTGCCTTGGGGTCTGCCAACGCTTTCGCCGAGCGGAACACCCCTTTGAAGTATTGGTTCGACCGTCCGACGACGATGCGCGGACAGGCTGTGTGGCTCGCTTCGAGTCCAGACCGTATGCCTACCGAGCGCCAGTTGGTGCGTGCCGGCGACTTGGTGAACAACCCCGACCCCGAATGGGAGTCGCAGTCGCTGCCCATCGGCAACGGCAATATCGGCGGCAACGTGCTCGGTTCGGTTGAGGCTGAGCGCATCACGTTCAACGAGAAGACACTCTGGCGCGGCGGTCCGAACACCTCGCGTGGTGCTGCTTACTACTGGGACGTGAACAAGCAGTCGGCTCATGTGGTGGGCGAGATACGCGAGGCGTTCACCAAAGGCGACTGGCAGAAGGCGGAGCTGCTCACACGCAAGAACTTCAACAGCGTGGTGCCCTACGAGGCAGACGCAGAGGAGCCGTTCCGCTTCGGCAGTTTCACTACCGCCGGCGAGTTCTACATTGAGACCGGACTCAGCTCAGTGGGAATGACCGACTATCGCCGTGAGCTGTCGCTCGACTCTGCTCTTGCGAAGGTGAGCTTCTGCAAGGACGGCGTGCAGTACGAGCGCGAGTATTTCGTGTCGCATCCTGCCAACGTTATGTCGGTGCGCTTCGCTGCCTCGCAGCGTGGCAAGCAGAACCTCGTGTTCTCCTACGCTCCCAACCCCGTGTCGACGGGCGAGATGAAGGCGGACGGCACCGATGCGCTCTGCTGGCTGGCACGTCTCGACAACAACAGTATGGAGTACGCCGTGCGCATAAAGGCTGTGGCTAAGGGCGGCGTGGTGAGCAACGAGGGCGGCAAGCTCACGGTGAAGGATGCCGACGAGGTGGTGTTCCTCATCACTGCCGACACCGACTACAAGCCCAATTACGACCCCGACTTCAACGATCCGAAGGCTTATGTGGGCGTCGACCCGGCAAAGACTACCGCCGACTGGCTCGCAAAGGCTGCGGCTAAGGGCTACGCTTACCTGCTCAACGAGCATTATGCCGACTATTCGGAGCTCTTCAACCGCGTGCGTCTGAACATCAACAACGCTTCGGCTGATGCCGACGACCTGCCCGTGAACCGCCGTCTTGAGGCTTACCGCCAGGGCAAGCCCGACTACTACTTGGAGCAGCTCTACTATCAGTTCGGTCGCTACCTGCTCATCTCGTCGTCGCGTGCCGACAATCTGCCGGCTAACCTGCAGGGCTTGTGGCACAACAACGTCGACGGACCGTGGCGCATCGACTATCATAACAACATCAACCTGCAGATGAACTACTGGCTGGCTTGCCCAACGGGACTCTCGGAGTGCGAGCTGCCGCTCTTCAACTTCATCCGCACGCTCGTGAAGCCGGGCCGTGTAACGGCGAAGTCGTACTTCGGCACACGTGGCTGGACAACGTCCGTATCGGGTAATATATTCGGCTTCACATCGCCGCTCTCGAGCGAGGATATGTCGTGGAACTTCTCACCGTTCGCCGGTCCGTGGCTCGCCACACACCTCTGGAACTACTACGATTTTACGCGCGATCGCCGCTTCCTCGCTGACAACTACGAAATACTGAAGGAGTCTGCCGACTTCGCGTCCGACTATCTCTGGCATCGCGCCGACGGTGTGTACACCGCCGCTCCGTCCACATCGCCCGAGCACGGACCTGTTGACGAGGGCGCAACGTTCGCCCACGCCGTGATACGCGAAGTGCTCCTGGATGCTGTGGAGGCTAACCGCGTGTTAGGCAAGAGTGCTAAGGAGCGCCGCCTGTGGGAGGATGCGTTGAAGCATCTTGCGCCGTATAAGATAGGTCGCTACGGACAGCTCATGGAGTGGTCGACGGACATCGACGACCCGAAGGACGAGCATCGCCATGTGAACCACCTCTTCGGTCTGCACCCGGGTCGCACCGTGTCGCCCGTCACAACGCCCGAACTGGCTAAGGCATCGCGCGTGGTGCTCGAGCATCGCGGCGACGGTGCTACGGGATGGTCGATGGGCTGGAAGCTCAACCAGTGGGCACGCCTGCATGACGGCAATCATGCCTACACGCTCTACGGCAATCTGCTGAAGAACGGCACGCTCGACAACCTCTGGGACACGCACGCTCCGTTCCAGATTGATGGTAACTTCGGCGGAACAGCCGGCGTAACCGAGATGCTTATGCAGAGCCACATGGGATTCGTCCACCTGCTGCCTGCACTACCCGATGCTTGGACTGAAGGCTCAGTGAGCGGACTGCGTGCCAAGGGCAACTTCACCGTGTCTATCAGCTGGAAGAACGGCAAGTTCGCTGAGGCGACAATACTCTCCGGCTCGGGCGAACCGTGCGAGGTGCGCTACGGCGAGTCGGTGCTGAAGTTCAAGACAAAGCGAGGTGGAAGCTATAAGGTCGTGTTCTGCGAGAACAAACTTGTAGGGGGTGCACTTGTCTCAAGTGCACCAACCAAGTAAAATACCAATTAGTTGGTGCACATTCTGTTCGGTTGGTGCAGTTCTTGTTCAGTTGGTACACATTCTGTTCGGTTGGTGCACTTGAGACAAGTGCACCCCCTTAAAACAACAAAGGTCGAGCGATTTCGCTCGACCTTTGTTGTCTTTGTATTATTAATACTCATCCTCTTTGTTGCAGTGTATTATTAATACTCATCCTCTTCGTTGCTGTTGTCATCATACTCCCAGGAGTCGAAGTAGTTGCGCGATGGAGCGAAGTGACCGTCGCCGCCGTAGCCCGGTTCCAGGTCTCCAATATTGCCAGTTCCGCCACCGTCACCAATAGATCCTGCCATTATGCTCATTGCCTCTATTTCCACTGTTGTAATAGATGGCTTTATATAAAGTTTTCTTTTCATGTTTTTTATATCTTAATGTTTAAGATGTTATGTTTACTTTACTACGACCTTCTTTCCGTTCTGGACATAGATGCCGCTCTTCAGTGTGCTGAGTGAGTTGCCTACGCACTGTCCCTGCAGGTTGTACACCGGCGTGTTACTTTCCTCAGTGTCGAATATTTCGCCGAGCGATGTTGTCGCTCCGTCGAGGTTGGCACGCAGCTTCTTGATGTCTGTGCCCTCCGGCACGATGAAGTATGCACGCAAGCCGTTCATCTGGCAAGCTTCCGCATCAGCCGGGTAGTAGAACTTGTTGCCGGCACCGATGTATATGTTCGTCTTGTCCTGCACCAGTGTTACGTGGTTGTAGATACCCTTCATCTGTACTGTGCTTGCATCGCCCACAGCCTGCGGGTTGCCGTTAGTGTCGAGTCCTGTAGCCACCATGCTTACTCCCTCGAATGTCGGGTTCTTCACAACGGCGTTGCCAGGCTTCATGATGTACGGCTTGCCAGCCTCGATGTTGTCTACAGTTGCAAAGTACACAATGTTGTTCTCGCATCTGCCTTCGTATGTGCGGAGCTGTGTGCCCTCGCCGAAATACTGTGCCACCTGCTCCGCATCAAGTGCGAACGGCACGCAGAATGAGTTCCAGTGGCTTGCTTCGAGCGTGCGCTGCAGCGTGACGTTGGCGTATGCACAGTCCTCGATGACATTTTTGGTCTTTGTCTCGTCGAGAGTGTATTCCTTAGGAATAAGTATTGTGACGATGATTTGTATGGCGCGAACTTGAGCAATAGCCTTGAACTCAACTTCCTTAGCAGAACCCTCCCAAACACCATAGTTAGGATCTGTACAAGTGTAGTTATTGTCCGTCATGGAAGTCAGTTTCTTCAACGAATAATTACTTAAAGAATTATTGCTGCCAATAAACTCAATCTTCGTGATTTTACCAACCTTGGTAGAGATTGTTGTGGAACTGTTCTGATACAATCTGTAAGTATATTCAGTGCCAGTTATTGCTGCGAATGCTGCATTCGTACCATGTATTGTTACGACATCCTGCACTATTTGGTCTTCTTTGCTATTTCCTGTTTGTGTTCCTTTGTGCAGACCTGCGATAAATGTGAATGTCTCGTCCTGCTTTGTGCTGTCGAACACCTTCAGCGTGCATTTCGTCTCTGTCTCCTTATAGGTGTCGTTAGCAGCACCGATTGCGGTGATGGTGTATATGCCACGCTTAGAAATAATAACGTCGCCGGTTGATGCATCTATCTCAACATCTTTGTCTTTAGGAGATATAGTGTAGGTTACTTTGAGGTTGTTAGGGTTCTGCAGCACATTTGCTGCGTTGAATGTTACAATACCGTCTGTTGCTTTTGCTAAATCTTCGCTGTAGCTCTCTGCTGCGAACTTGAAGTCGGCATCAGGTGTGCGATTGTCTTCAATCACGAGTTTGTAAGACGCAGTGCCTGCTGCATACTTGTCTGTAGCAGCCGATGTGGCGGTGATGGTCACCTCACCTGTCTTGTACAAGCGGATTCTATTGCCCTCAACCTTTGCGGTTGCGTCGTCCGAGCTTGTGTATGTGATAGCAGATGCGTCAAGGTCTTCAGGCTTGGTGATGGTCTGAAGGTCAATAGTGCCCGATACTAACTCCTTTGTTACAGTTGCCTCGGCGAATGAGAGGGCAGGAGCAGGCTTCTTCTCTGCTGTCGTGACGATGATTTGGGTAATTTTATAAATTCTTGAAGATGATGTATTTGTGAATTCTACAGACTCCTCATAGCCAGTCCAAGTGCCGGTGGTTTTGTCGTAATTAGGCTTGTCTGTTGTGAAATTACCGTATGTAGAACCACCTACAAACTTAATGCTTGTAATTACTCGTGTAGGATCTGTAAGTGAGAATGTTGTTTTGCTACTACCATAGAAGCGGTAGTCGGTATATTCACCTAATGCACCATTTGATGTGTTTATTTTTACAATTGACTTTGTCAACGTCAGCTTACCAGTGCCACTCACTTTGTCTTCAGAGACATCGAACACTATCTCCGATAAATCAACAGCCTTCTTGTTCGTAATCTTATACGTAGCAGTAGAGCCAGAGTATTGTGTTGGGTCTGCAGGTGTGAATGTAGCGGTGATGGTTGTTGTGCCATATACAGCTGCGTTGATGGTTACTGCGCCCGTTGTGGGGTCGACAGTAGCCACAGCGTCGCCCGAAGCTGCGTATGTGATAGTGCCGGCAATGTTGTTGGCTTCGGTAGCGGTGTAGCCCGTGAAGTCTGCGCCAGCGTCGGTCTTGCCTTCGGTAAGAGTGACGTCGGTGCCGTTAAAAGAGAGAGAAGTAGCGGTGTGGTTGTCTATGTTTTCGACAACGTATGAGTCGGTAGATGTTTGATAGGTGTCTGTTTTAGGCAGAGTGGCTGTGATGGTAGCCTCTCCAAACTTGGTGTTGGTGAATGTCAGTTCGCCGGTTTTAGAGTCAACGGCTACGATGTCCGCGTCAGAGCTTGTATATTCAATAAGGTTAGACAAGTCGGTGTTGTCGTCGCTCTTTTTAGCGGTAGCTGTAGGCGTGGTAAAACCCTCAAGCTTGCCATTGGTGAATGTGAATGTCTTGCCGGAGTTGGCACCAAAGGTGGTAGTGGTGGCAGGGGTGGAAGCTGCTTCTTCGTAGGTGATTTCTATTTTTGAGATGAAGAAGTTTTTGCTTTTGCTTGTTGTTGTGAGTGTTAAAACTATATCCCCCGTTTCTGTTCCTTTTCCAGTGAATGTATAGTTTTTATAACTTGTGGTCAAAGATACTTTTTTACCAATAGTAGTTCCTCCAACAGAAGCAGAAATACTTTTGCCCGTACCACTTTGTTTGGCATTTACTACAATAGACTTTATAATAACATTAGAAACAAACTTGCCTGTTAATGTTATAGGACTGTTTGTTGCACCCCAATATGTTCCTTGAGCGTTACTCGTACCATCTATATACTCCCAAGACAATACCCCATCTTGTGAGTATATACAATCTGAAGGAGTTGATTTGATTGTTGTGGTGATAGTTTTCGTTTCTTGAGCATACCCCCCCACCGTACACACAATCGTGAGCAGTGTGAGCATAAAAAGTCGTAAATGTTTAGTCATAATATGTAATTTTTAATGTTATAGGCTTGTTGTTATGTCGTTAAAATTACGAGTGTTGTAGTTGAGATAAGGGATGTTGTTTCTTTGAATGCAAAATTACATCTAATATTTTTTATTTGTATTAAAATAATGTTTAAATAATATAAAAAGGGTATGGCATTGTGTGAATGTCATACCCTTTGTGGTTGCGTGGGTATGGCAAGGATGCCATACCCTCCTATTATTACTCATAAACCCAGTAGCCGGTGGTCTGCTGTTGTGCTGTGCCGTCTTTAGCCGGAGCAGCTGCAGCGGATGTTTTGCGGAAGTAGCCTACGAGTGTTACGTCGAAGATGAGTGTGGAGTAGGCTGCGCCCGGCGTGGCTGACGAGCCGTATGCCAGCTGATGGGGCATGTACACGAGCCATCTGTCGCCGATGTGCATGTTCTGCAGTGCTGTGGCGAAGCCTTTCACCACTCCGCTCACGGCGAAGGTGCGTGGCTTCATCGTGCTGAGGTTGTACTCGCCCTGCCACGACTTGTCGAAGACATAGCCCTCGGCGTAGCTTGTGGAGGGCAGCAGACGGCCGCTGTAGTGCACCTTCACCGAGTCGGTGAAGAACGGGCAACCCGAGCCCGTGCCAGCGTTGAGCACGTTGGCAAGCACGAAGTCGTAGCTATGTGTAGCCACCTGGTCGTTGAGGCTCCATGAGCGCAGCACCTTCCAGTCGGCAGCACCACCCGCCACCAGCTGCTTCACCTCGGCATACTTCCTGTCGTAGTATGCCTCGTTGGTCTTTCGCCAGTTGGGGTACTCCTCCTTCTCGTTGTCGGTCTCGCTGCACGACGACAGGCTTGCAGCGAAGACGGTCGTCATGGCGAGGAGTATGAATAAATAGTATTTCTTCATTTAGTATGTTTTTACTGCAATTTCTTGAGCAGGCTTGTGATGCTCACCTTGTCCTCGATGATGCTGAGGAGTTGGTCGATGCTCACGCGCTCCTGCTCCATTGTGTCGCGGAAGCGGAGTGTCACGGTGTTGTCCTGCAGTGTGTCGTAGTCGACGGTCACGCAGAACGGTGTGCCCACTGCGTCCTGACGGCGGTAGCGCTTGCCGATGGTGTCCTTCTCGTCGTAGCTTGTGTTGAAGTGGAACTTCAGGTTGTTCACAATCTCGCGAGCCTTCTCGGGCAGTCCGTCCTTCTTAACGAGCGGTAGCACGGCGAGCTTTGTCGGCGCGAGTGCGGGCGGGAGCATGAGTACGACGCGTGTCTCGCCGTTTTCGAGCTGCTCCTCTTTATAAGAGTGGCACATCACGCTGAGGAACATGCGGTCTACGCCGATAGATGTCTCGATGACGTACGGAGTGTACGACTCCTTGGTCTGCGGGTCGAAGTACTTGATTGAGCGGCCCGAGAACTTCTCGTGCTGCGAGAGGTCGAAGTTGGTGCGGCTGTGTATGCCCTCTACCTCCTTGAAGCCGAACGGCATGTGGAACTCGATGTCGGTAGCGGCGTTGGCGTAGTGAGCCAGCTTCTCGTGGTCGTGGAAGCGATAGTTCTCGGCGCCGAAGCCAAGAGCCTGGTGCCACTTCATGCGCAGCTCCTTCCACTTCTGGAAATACTCGAGCTCGGTGCCCGGCTGTACGAAGAACTGCATCTCCATCTGCTCGAACTCGCGCATACGGAAGATGAACTGACGTGCCACGATCTCGTTGCGGAACGCCTTACCGATCTGTGCGATGCCGAACGGAATCTTCATGCGGCCCGTCTTCTGCACGTTGAGGTAGTTGACGAAGATGCCCTGTGCTGTCTCCGGACGGAGGTACACCTTGTTAGAACCGTCGGCTACGGAGCCCATCTCTGTAGAGAACATGAGGTTGAACTGGCGCACGTCGGTCCAGTTCTTTGTGCCGCTGATCGGGTCTACGATCTCCTCGTCTATGATGATCTGCTTCAGCTCGGCGAGGTCCGGACCCTGCATAGCCTCTGTATAGCGTGCGTGGAGAGCGTCGCGCTTCTGCTGGTGTTCGATTACGCGAGCGTTTGTGGCGCGGAACTGAGCCTCGTCGAAGCTCTCGCCGAAGCGCTTGCGTGCCTTGGCAATCTCCTTCTCGATCTTCTCGTCGTACTTCGCAATCTGGTCCTCGATGAGAACGTCGGCACGATAGCGCTTCTTTGAGTCGCGGTTGTCGATGAGCGGGTCGTTGAATGCGTCTACGTGTCCGCTTGCCTTCCAGATAGTAGGGTGCATGAAGATGGCAGAGTCGATGCCCACGATGTTGTCGTGGAGCAGCACCATGCTCTTCCACCAGTATTGTTTGATGTTATTCTTCAGTTCTACACCGTTCTGTCCGTAGTCGTACACTGCAGCCAGTCCGTCATAAATCTCGCTACTTGGGAATACGAAACCGTACTCCTTACAGTGACTCACGATTTTCTTGAAAACGTCTTCTTGTGCCATTTTTATATGTGTTTTATTATAATTTTAGTTGCAAAGTTACGCTTTTTTGATTAATCCTTAATTCCGCAACACTATAGTTTAACATTATTTATAAGTGCCTGAGCAACAAAAAGTTGCCCAGGATTTTGCCATGTCAGAATTTTCACTTACCTTAGTGTTGCGAAAAGAAGACAAGCAAAACTCTAATATGACATGGCAAAGATACAAATAAAATCTGAGAAACTCACTCCTTTTGGGGGAATTTTTTCGATTATGGA
>OOBB01000852.1_pt1 | contig 12670 bp, 13 predicted proteins | sample 1671661 | NCBI WGS metagenome assembly OOBB01 (sample SAMN06348179, study PRJEB24527) | human gut metagenome | biome: human gut; feature: ankylosing spondylitis patient; material: feces | host: Homo sapiens | place: China | collected 2015-10
CGACTTTTCACGGTCAAAATATCGCCCGCGAAGAAGGAGCGACGCAACACCTTCTTTAAGCGGGATGCCGAGGTAAGCCCCCGCGCTCCAGCGGTCGTCCCAATCGCTGTCGGTGAACTGCGTGCGGTCAATCGACAGTGACCCCGTGAACTCGTTGACATGCTTTTTCATGATGATGTTCACCGCGCCGCCGATGCCGTCGGAGCCGTAAATCGTCGAAGCAGGGCCGTTCCACTGCCCCGGGCGGCGGCATGAAGATGCCGCCCGCTTCAAAGCCGTTCAAGCTGTTCATGGCAGAGTCCGAGTTCTGTCGGCGCCCGTCGACCATGAGCAGCGTGTAGTCCGAAGAGAACCCGCGGATATAAATCTGCGAAGTGCCCATCTTGGTAGTCGTGATGTCTACACCAGGCACATCGCTGACAGCCGTGCCGATATCGCCGATTGGCTTTGTCATCAGTTCCTTGGAATCAATGACGGTGATGGAGGCCGGTGCTTCCCGCGTGTCCTGCGCATAGCCGGAAGCAGAAACAACGGAAGTGTCTAGCGTGGTGTAGCCGTCGTCGGCCGCCCAAGCGGCGGAAACGGCAAGTGCAAGCGGAAGCGCTGCCAAAAACTTGTGGTGATGCATGATTGTGAGAAAAACGGTCAAAACAACCGTCTAGAGGATTGAGGAAATGGGCATTAAGGAACCGCACGCCGTCCATTGAGGCAGGATTCGTCTGGATGAATCGCAGTCTATTGGCGGTCAATGCGCATAATTCTCACCATCACTTTGCATAAACAAGTTTCTTTACAAAATAAATTTCCTAATTTTTCAATGCATTATTATCACTCTAACGTCAAAACTTGACGGATATGATTTGCAGATATTTTCTATCGCAAACACCGCATTTTTCTTATTAATCAATATCTGCTTGAGCAGCCTGAACGCCGTTGGTTAAGACCGACACGCTCTGCTTTATTTGTTTACATGCGGAGCGTTGGCCCGGTTATGCCTTGGAACCCATGCGCTTTCAGCGAATCCTGAAGAAAACCATTGGGGACTTAGGACCAAAGCAGTAAGCATTAAAGAAATGCAAAGATGGGGATCACGCTAAAAATGGACAGCCGTTTCTAAGATGCTTGTTTATCCGCAGGATAGGTGAACTGCTGTTACGGCCGCCTCGCCTGAAGCATTTGCAGAGTATTCAACCATCTATCGGATATTTTTAACTTTTATCCATTGTTTACTCGTACGGTCCGTCACGTAAAGATATGTAAGCCGCGAGCAAGGTTATGTATCGAGAAGCGTTCTCATTTACCTTTGAGTTCGGTACAGTTTTGCTTCTGTTTGCGCTCAAACACATCACCCGCGACGACTTCCGGTCACTGCGGCACGTTTGTCTCTATGACCCGATCTACCTGCATCCTTCTTGTGCTGCTCACGCTGATGAGCGTTCTTTCGCTCTTCGTGGGCGCCGCTGACATCACGCCTGCTGACGTGCTCTCGGGCGATATTGAATCGCTCGAGCTCATGCTGATTTCCCGCTTGCCCAGACTTCTGGCCATTCTCTGCACTGGCATGGGCATGAGCATTGCTGGCCTCATCATGCAGCAGCTCTGCGCCAATAAATTCGTGTCGCCCACGACGGGGGCGACCATCTCTTCGGCTCAGTTCGGCATTCTCATTGCGCTGCTCTTTTTCCCTGATTCAACCCTTTGGTCGCGTGCGCTTTTTGCTTTTGCTGCAGCGATTCTCGGCACTTGGACATTCGTATGGTTCATTCTGCGCATGCCGATGAAAGATCCTGTGATGGTTCCGCTCGTCGGCATCATGTTCGGCAACGTGATCGGCGGCGTGACGAATTTTCTCGCCTACCGCTTCGACATGACCCAAGCACTCTCCACCTGGCTTGTGGGACATTTTTCGCTCGTGCTCCGCGGCAACTTTGAGCTGGTCTATCTGGTCCTCCCGCTTATTGTGCTGGCCTGGATTTTTGCCAAGCACTTCAACATCGTCGGCATGGGCCGAGATTTTTCGAAGAACCTCGGCGTTAATTACACGCTCGTCCTTTTCAGCGGTCTCACCATTGCCGCGATGATCACTGCCGCGATTGTTTCCGTCGTAGGCTCCATTTCCTACATCGGTCTCATCGTCCCGAACCTCATCGCCATCTTCAAGGGTGACGACCTGCGCTCCACCCTGGCTGACACAGCGCTTTTCGGCGCGCTCTTCGTCCTCTGCTGCGACGTCATCGGACGCCTGGTTATCGCCCCCTATGAACTACCGATTGAACTCATCATCGGCACGATCGGCAGTCTTCTCTTCATCGCGCTCATCTTCTACAGACTTCGTTTTGGGCGCATGTCGCTCGACAAAACGGCGCTCCTCAGACTCTTTGGTCTTGACCGTCGCACACCTGCCTGCGGAGGCGCCAAATGACTTCAGACACCTTCACCGCCAACCCGCTCAAGACTGCCAGTTCGAGTGAAACTGCCGCAGCGGCCTCGTCACTCAAAATCCAGCGCTCCCGCCGTCGGCGCATGCTGACCCGTCTGGGCTGCCTCATCGGTCTCGTGGTTCTTTTTGCCGCGCTCTACCAATTTGCCTTCGTGAACCCGAAGTTTTTCAGCTATGCCATGAGCATCCGTCTGCCGCGCTTGATTGTGCTGCTGACGGCCGGCACGGCCATTTCTGCGGCAGCCATCATTTTCCAAACGATTATCCGCAACAACATTGTCACGCCGTGCCTCCTCGGCATGAACTCCCTCTACCTGCTCATCCATACCGGCGTGGTGTTCTTCCTGGGATCCGGCAGCGAATTTGCCACTAACCCGGTCTATGCCTTCGCAGTTGACATCATCGTGATGGGAACGGCGGCGAGCTTTATCTACTACTCGATCTTTCAAAAGACCGGCGGAAATGTTTTGTATGTGCTACTGATCGGCACAGTGCTCACGACATTCTTCTCGAGCATGCAGAACTCGCTCACCCGCATCATGGATCCGAATGAATACGATGCGCTCCTCAATTCGCTTGTGGCGAGCTTTACCAACGTGAATGCTGCCTGCATTATTCCGGGCATTGTGCTGCTTGCACTGCTCGCCTGGTGGCTGCGCCGCGATCTGTCCATCCTCGATGTCATCAGTCTCGGCCGGGAACAAGCCATCAGCCTCGGCGTCGACTACGAAACGACGCTGCGCCGTCTGATGGTGGGGGTTGCGCTCTGTATCGCCGTTGCAACGGCTCTGGTGGGACCGCTCTCCTTTCTGGGCCTCATCACGGCCAATGTCGCGCGGCAGATGTTCACCACCTACCGCCACACCTACCTGATTGCCGGAGCCTCTCTCGTCGGCATGCTCGTGCTCGCCGCCGGGCAGTTCATTGTTGAACACGTGATGGTCTACAGCGTGCCGGTGAGCGTCTTCGTAACGATTGGCGGCGGCATTTATTTCCTCTATTTGATCCTCACGCAGAAGTGACCGAGTCCTTTTGCACCGTATTGAATACTTCTCCATGCTCAGCATCAAGAACCTCACGAAGACCTACGAAGACGCAGCCGTGGTCGACGACGTTACGATCGATCTTCCTCCGGGCAAAGTGATCTCACTCATCGGTCCGAACGGCGCGGGCAAATCGACCGTTCTCGGCATGATCTCCCGCCTGATTGCCCGCACGGCCGGAATCGTGGAATTCAAAGGCCGCGACATTACGCATTGGGAAAGCCGTGAACTCGCCAAGCATTTGGCCATTCTGACGCAGGCCAACTTCGTACAGATGAAGCTCACCGTGCGCGAACTCGTCGCTTTCGGGCGTTTCCCGCATTCAGGGTCTGCGCTGTCAGCTGATGATTGGACCAAGGTCGATCAGGCCATCCACTACATGGAGCTCGAAGCCTTTGCCGACCGCTTTATTGACGAAATGTCGGGCGGCCAGCGCCAGCGCGCCTTCATTGCAATGGTGCTCGCTCAGGACACTGAGTATGTGCTGCTCGACGAACCCATCTCGACATCTATCACGCCACGCAGATGATGAAGCTCGTCCGGCGCCTTTGCGACGAATTGGGCAAGACCGTGATTCTGGTGCTTCACGAAATCAATCTCGCGGCGTTTTATTCCGACGTGATCTGCGCTTTCAAGGATGGCCGGATCGCCGCACAGGGAACCGTTGACGAAGTGATGACGCCCGAAAACCTTAAGCGCATATACGGCGTTGACTTTGAAATTCACCGTATTGACGGCAAACCCCTCGCCATCTTCCACTGACCCCTTTCTGCTGGCCCCGCTGGTGCTCCATTGCGAGCAGCCCAATCATCTCTTCTTTTTCATTTCACGCTCTTCGGGAGTTTTTTCAATGAACGCCACCCGCCGCACTGTTCTTATTGCCGGCGCTCTAAGCGCAATCACCGCGCTGAGCTTCTCTTCTGCCGTTTTCGCCGCCTCCGACCTCGTTGAGGTGCAGTCGCTCAACGCAGCCAATAAACCGATTACCGTCGCCGTTCCGAAAAATCCCCAGCGCATCGCCGTCGCCGATTTTTCCGTGCTCGACACGCTCGACCATTGGGGCTTGGGCGAGCGCATCGTAGCGCTGCCCCAGACCACGGCGCTGCCCTACCTTCCGCAGTATTTCAAGAAGTCCAAAAAAGTGACCAATCTCGGCACGCTGAAGGAAATCGATCTTGAAGGCTTGATGGCTGCTGAACCCGACGTGATCTTCATTTCCGGCCGACTCGCCAAGAAGTATGACGAACTCTCGAAGATTGCTCCCGTCGTTTTCATGACAGCTGATCATGAGAAGGGCACCTTCAAAAGCTTTTCGGATAACTTAATGAACCTAGCCAAGATTTTCGGCAAGGAAGCCGCCGCTCAGGCCGACATTGATCATTTCACCGGCCGCATCGACCGCATCCGCGCCGCTTCTGCCGGGAAAACTGCCGTGGTGGGACTCGTCACCAGCGCCCACTTCAACCTCTTGGGCAACAAGGCCCGCTGCGCCCTGATCGGCAATGAATTCGGCTTCCAGAACGTTGCTCAGAACGCCAATGCCAACCACGGCAACGAGGCGTCCTTCGAACTGCTCCTGAAGCTTAACCCTGACTACATCTTTGTTCTTGATCGCGACTCTGCCATTGCCCGCCCAGGTGCCAAAGTTGCTGCCGATGTGATGAACAACGAGCTTGTCGCCTGCACGAAAGCCAAAGCGGAAGGTCACATTGTCTATCTGTCTGCCGCCTCCTGGTACCTCGCCGACGGCGGCTACACCTCGATGAACCTGCAGTTCCAGGACATCGAAAAAGCACTCGGCCTCACGAAGTAATATTTTGGAAAATACCATGCAGATCTCCCGCCGCCAACTTCTTGTCGTCGCCAGCACCGCTACGTTCGTCGGTTTCTCTGGCTTTTCGCTCCAAGCACTTGCCGCTGAACTCACTCTCCCCTCGGTCGGCGCCGACAAGAAGTTCTCTGCCGTTCCGGTTCCTGCGGATCCCAAGCGTCTTGCCGTTCTGGAATACTCCGTCATCGAAAACCTTCAGGTACTCGGCCTCAGCGACCGCATCAAAGCGGCCGTTCAGACCCGCAATCTGCCTTGGCTCACAGCACTTCCTGCAGACTGCAAGCTCGTTAAAAGCGTTAAAAGCGTAGATATTGAAACGGTGAGCTCCGCCAAGCCTGACCTCATCTTCATTTCAGGCCGCATTTCACGCAATATTGATGCTTTTAAACCGATTGCTCCCACCGTCTGCCTGATCCCCAATAAGGCTGAGGGCTGGAAGAGCTTCCGCGGGAACTTCCTCGCCTTGGCGGAGGTTTTCGGTAAAAAGGCGGATGCGGAAAAAGAGCTTAAACCGCTCGAAAAGCGCCTCTCAGCGCTGCGCAATAAGGCTGCAGGCGAACGCATCGCCGTCATTATGATGGTGAACGGCCGCATGATGGCCGCGCCCGCCGGCGGCGCCGCTGCACACCTCGGAGCAGACTTCGGCTTCACCAACGTCAAGCCTAAGCCCGCTCAGCCCGCTGCGCCCCGCAAGGCGCCGGCTCCGGGTGAGAAACCCGCTGCGCCCACACCTGCGGAAATCGCTGCCGGCAATGCGAAGACGATCGCTGAACTGGCAGCACTGAAGCCGCACCGTATCTTTGTGCTCAATAAGGACGAAGCGATCGGCATGCCCGAACCCAATACGCTCGCGAAGGCCGTGGCCGACCAGCCTGAATGGGCAAAGCTCGATGCCGTCAAAGGCCATCGAGTTCATGAGCTCACGCATGCCGCTTGGTACCTTGCCGACGGCGGCATCCTTTCGATGGACAAGATGCTCGCTGACGCTGAACGCGCGCTCGGTCTGTAATGGCTCCATTTAAAAACATTAAAGCCCGCATTTGCTCAAAAGCACTGCGGGCTTTGTCGTTTCAGCGGCGTCGACGATTACTTTTGCAAAAGGTGAATCTTCGAGAGCCGCGAGATAGCATCCTCGAGCACGCGATCATCCCCTTTTGCAAAGTGGAAACGGATGTAGCGATGAACCGGTTCGCGGAAGAAGCTCGAACCCGGCACCGCGCCGAGCTTCACTTTTTCAGCCAAGTCGAGGCAGAACTGATAGTCGTCGTCGTAGCCGAATTCACTGATGTCCACCAAGACAAAATACGTGCCCTGCGGGCGGAAATATTTGAGGCCGAGCCCGTCCAGGCCGGAGAGGAAAACCTCACGGCGATGCGTGTATTCACCCTGAAGCTCCTCGTAATAATCGTCGCCGAACTTGAGGCCTACGACCGCAGCTTCCTGCAGCGGTGCTGAGGCGCCGACAGTCAGAAAGTCATGGACTTTACGGACTCGGTCGAGAGCTTCGGCCGGCCCCAGAACGTAACCCAGACGCCAGCCCGTAATGGAATAAGTCTTCGAGAGCGAATTGCAGACAATCGTACGCTCGCGCATGCCCGGCAGTGCCGCGAAATAGGTGTGCACATTGGGTTTATAGATAATGTGCTCATAGACTTCATCCGTAATGACGAAGGCATCGAATTCCTTCACGATTTCTGCAATCTTGAGGAGTTCCTCACGGGTGAATACCTTGCCCGAGGGATTAGAAGGATTGCAGAGAATGAGCGCCTTGGCCCCCTGACGGAAGGCTGCACGCAGCTCTTCGGGGTCAAAATCAAAGGACGGCGGCTTGAGCGGCACAAAAATCGGCTGAGCCCCCGAAAGGATGGCATCCGCCCCGTAGTTTTCGTAAAAAGGCGAAAAAATAGCCACCTTGTCGCCGGGATTGATCGTTGCGAGTACCGAAGCCATCATCGCTTCCGTACCGCCGCATGTCACGCAGACTTCGGAATTCGGATCATATTCCAGTCCGCTGAAGTGCTTGACCTTTTCACAGAGCGCTTCGCGAAAGTTCTGCGCACCCCAGGTCGTCGCATACTGGTGCGGCCCTTCAAAAGCCACTTTGGAGAGACGTTCAAGGATGGGTTCGGGCGGATTGTAGTCCGGAAAGCCCTGAGCCAAATTGAGAGCACCGTATTTTGCGCAGACGCGGCTCATGCGTCGAATGACGGAATCGGTAAATGTGCTGCTGCGGTCGCTCAACGTGATCATCGGCGTTCTCCAGAAATCTTGCTGCGTAGTTTTTATTGTGGCGGCGCATCGTCAAACTAAGCGTTGAGCCCATGCGCCGTCCTTTATTTCACTACTTTTATTTCCGGTTGCGGCAAGCATGAAAGTAATACCTGCCAAAGCTCAATGGAGCTTAGGAGGATGTTTAGTCTGCGACGCGTTTGGCGAGCTCCGGAGGATAGCGGTCACCGGCAATCGGCATGGCATCGAGCGCACTGCGAAGCACTGCGAGCTCCTCAGGCGAAAGCACCACATCAGCTGCGCCAATGTTTTCTCTGAGCCGCGCTGACTTCGTCGTACCGGGAATGGGCGCGATGAAATCACCCTGAGCAAGAACCCAAGCGAGTGCAATCTGCGCGGGCGTAGCACCGTGAACTTGGGCGGTTTGACGAACCAAATCCACAACGCGTTCATTGGCTTTCAGATTTTCAGGCTGAAAGCGCGGAACAATGCTGCGGAAATCGTCAGCGCCGTAGGACGCATCGGCATGAATCGTTCCCGAAAGGAAGCCCTTGCCGAGCGGGCTGAACGGCACGAAACCGATGCCTTCCGCTTTTAAAAGCGGCAGCACCGATGTTTCCGGTTCGCGCCACATCATGGAGTATTCGCTTTGCACCGCAGTGAGCGGACAAACCGCATGTGCCCGGGCAATCGTCTTGACGCCGGCCTCCGACAATCCCCATCCGCGAATCTTGCCTTCACGGATGAATTCAGCCATCACGCCTGCCACCTCTTCGACGGGCACTTTGGGGTCAACTCGGTGAAGATAATAGAGGTCAACATAGTCCGTTTTAAGCCGCTTGAGAGAACCTTCAAGCGCACGGCGGATGGTTTCCGGACGCGCATCGAGCCGCTGCTTGCCATCAACAATCCCGATGCCGCATTTGGTAGCGATGACCGTCTGCTTGCGCAGTCCTTCCAGAGCTTCGCCCACAAGTGATTCATTGGCATACGGGCCGTAGCATTCCGCGGTATCAAAGAACGTGACGCCCTGATCAAGTGCTTCATGAATCAAGGCCTTCATCGCTTCAATGGGACGAGCCGGGCCATAACCGTGACTCATGCCCATGCAGCCCAGCCCAATAGCCGACACGGCAATGCCGCTCTTGCCTAACCGACGTGTTTTCATAAAAATTCAGCTTTCCAGTGAGTTAAAGGGAGTGTTTGACGATCTGCACTTTATCGAGCTGAGAAGCTCTATAAATGAACAATCGGAGCAGCCTTTTGCCCAATCCTTTCGTTTTTTCATTCCGCTCGGATACCCAAACGCGCTCTTTTTCGGCAATACTGCTGCGTACGCCAAAGTACCTCTGCTGTCCTCAGATTTCTCAAAACAGCGAAAGTCATCGAAAGGCATCGAAACTCATGAAAAGCAAAATATTCCAGTCTCTGAAAACTGCCGCTGCGGTCTCCTGCGCACTTTTGGGTGCAGCACTCCTCACCGCTTGTTCTGACGGCAAGAAGGTCGGTGACGTCTCTCTCGGTTTTCTTACCTTCAAAAACATCCAGATCGACGCTTTCATTGACCCTCAAGTGCCTGGCGTAACCTGCCATGCAGCCAGCATTGAGTCTCCGCTGACGCTCGCAGATCCTTCTGACAGTTCCGTTTCTTGCCGTCAGACAGGCGAAATCACTCAGGCCATGATTGATGCCATCGACAAAAGCAAGGACGGCGAGGTGATCTTCACCAAGTCTAAGAGCATCTTCTTCAAATATATGAAGATTCGCCGCATCTACGATGCCGAAAATCAGACGCTTCTGTATGTCTCGTATTCCACCAAGGAAACTTCGGGAAGCTTCAAACACAGCCTTTCGACGGTCCCGCTCTGGGGTACTGAAGCCTACAAGAAGCCCCTGCCGCCTTTGGGAGACGCCAATCAGCAATAATTCTGATTGCTCCCAGCAATAAAGCGTGTCGATCTGCAACGGATGATGCCAATGGGCTGACTGTTTTTTCTCTGATCCTCCATCCGCATTTAAGCTGCGGCAGAACTAAAAACACGGATGGAGCCCGGACTGCGGCGGCGCCCGTCGAATGGAGCGCGCTTCGCCTCACTCATCGCGAACGTTTCCCATTCTCGCTAGAATGCCTCGCATCACATTTGCACGGCTGGTGTTTCGGGCGATTCTCCCGTCTGCATCAGTCGCTGCGCATCTATAAGAGAAGACCTATGCTTTCTGTTTCTGAGATCCGAACCCTTATTAAGGAACGTCCCGGCATTTCCCTTCGCGATCTGGCTCTGCACTTTCGCGTCTCCCCGGGTATGATGGAGATGATGGTTTCGAAGCTTGTCGACCGAGGCGATGTGGAAACCGTCGTGCCGACATCCTGCTGCTGCGGCGACTGCGGCTGCTCATCCGAGGACCATGGCAAGCATTACAAGCTCACGCTGAAAGCTTTCCGCGAAATGGAAGCCTAATTGCAGAGCAACTTTCTTTAGAAACAATTATTTGCACAATTAAGAGTTCAGCACTTGCTAAATACTCAAAAAGTGTGCATAATTGAATTCTGTTGTGGTTCAGGTGGTCTTTCGTTTCCGAGAGACATCACTCGAACAGAGCCGCTGGAGGGAGTCCTCGCGGAACAGACGTGTTGCAAAGTCTGCTTTCGAACTCAAGAGGAGATGCTCAAGGAAAGCCGCCGGCCACAAACGAAACCGACAGGGTGCGATGAATTATCGCGCCCTTTTTGTTTTTTTCGGCCGCCGCAAATGATTCCGCGCCACGTTCCCGCCCTTGCTCTCGGTACGCTTGCTCTCGGCGTCGCCGAATTCTCCATGATGTCGATTCTTCTGCCCGTTGCCGATGATCTCGGCGTTACGGTGCCTGAAGCCGGACACTTTATTTCTGCTTATGCGGCCGGCGTCTGTGCGGGCGTTCTCATCATGGCAGCTGCGGCGCGCAAGATGCCGCTCAAGACGCTGCTGCTCATCATTGTCGGCATCATCACGCTCGGCAATACGCTCACCGTCTTTGTCGGCAGCTATCACTTGATGCTTTTGAGCCGCTTCATTGCCGGGCTGCCTCACGGCGCCTACTTCGGCGCAGCGGGCGTACTCTGCACGCAGCTTGCCGAACCCGGCAAAGCCTCAAGAGACATGTGTCTGATGGTCGCGGGCATGACCATCGCGAATCTCGCGGGCGTTCCGCTCGCGAGTTTTCTCGCCTGGGCGGTGTCCTGGCGCGCAGCATTTGCCATTGCTGCCGCTGCGGCATTGATCACTTTTTCGGCCATTCGCATCACTGTTCCCAAAGTGCCGGCACTGCCCGACAGCGGATTTGCCGCACAATTCCGATTCCTGCGCAGCCTCGAGCCATGGCTCGTGCTTGGCGCGATTGGCCTCGGCAACGGCGGATTCTTCGCTTACTATTCATACGTCAATCCCGTCATGGAACACGTGGCCGCGGTTCCGGCTTCGATGATGTCCGTTGTCATCACGCTCGCCGGTGCCGGCATGGTGCTTGGGAACCTCTTCTGCGCCAAAATTTCATCGTCCTTTTCAGATGAATCGCTTGCTGCTGCTGGTCAGGGTGTATTGCTACTCTCACTGGCTTCAGTCTTTTTTCTCGCGCACTGGAGTCCGGCAGCAATAGCACTCACAACGCTCGCCGCTGGCTGCGTATTTTTCATTTCCGGCCCCGAACAGGTCCTGATGATCCGCAACGCCAAAGAAGGCCAGCTGCTTGCCGCATCACTCGCTCAGGTATCCTTCAACGCCGGCAACGCCGTCGGTGCGTGGCTCGGCGGTTTGCCCATCGATGCGGGCAAAGCTGCAAATTGGGCGGCTATGCCGGGATTTTTTCTGGCACTCGCGGGTTTTGGTCTTCTTTTTGTCAACTGGCTTATTCACAGAGTGCGCGAAGAGGAACGCACCGCTGGCCGCATCGCTGCACTTCAAGATCAGATCCAGTCAAAAATGCCTTAGCGAAGGCCTATTGCGCAGACTGCTCCCCGCCAATCCCTAACGGGTTGGGACGGAGGATTCTCGCTTCATCGGCAGCCGTCTCGGTTTTCCGAAGTCTTACGTCGTCTCGACGAGCATTGAGACGGCGGGCATTGCCCTCAAGCCTCAGAACCGGGCGAAGGTTCCTGGCGGCCGTTGCTCAATAGAGACCTCAAAGCACGGCCGTTCAACGGCCGCCTGCCGATATTGTTTTTGCCTTTTTTCGCGCCCATTGCTTTGAGATTTTTTGGCAAAAGCATGGCTCAGTTTAGGCAAAGAACAAGAAGAACAAGAACTTAACATAACCTCATCGAACAACAGAACGCGGTTCAAACGGACAGAAACGTTCAGACCGCATTAGCGATGAGGTATGAAATGAAGCCGACTGCTGCGAACCTTGCCGGTCTTTCCAAAAGATGCAAACTCACCTGTGCCGCGGCAGCTGCCGGCCTCCTTTTTGCCGTTTCGGGAGCTCAGGCTCAAGCGCTGACGCCTAAGCAGGAAAGCATCATTCCGATCGCAGCGCTGACCGCCGAAGGAGATGCCGCCCGTCTCAAGACCGTTCTTGCGGACGCGCTGAACCGAAAGTCCATGACAGTCAACGAAATGAAGGACGTGCTCCTTCAGATGTATGCCTATACGGGGTTTCCGCGCAGTCTGACGGGGCTCGGCGTTCTCGTCAATCTGCTCGATGAACGGCATGCCGCCGGCATCACTGACGAAAAAGGACGAGAAGCGACGCCGCTGCCCGCCGGCACGAACATCCGAGAACTTGGCACGAAAACCCAGACGGAACTTGTCGGCCGGCCAGTGAAAGGACCTGTCTACGACTTTTCGCCGGAAATCGACACCTATCTCAAAGAGCATCTTTTCGGCGACATCTTCTCCTCAGACCTCCTGACGCACCAAGAGCGGGAACTCGCCACGATTTCGGCGCTTGCCAGTCTCCCCGCACCCGTACAGCTGCGCTCGCACCTCAATGCCAGCCTGAACGTGGGTTTAAGCCCCGAAGCGCTTCGCGAATTTACCGAGATCCTTCGGCGCGATGTGGGCAGCACGGAAGCCGCACTTGCCCAAACAACGCTTGACGCTGTTCTAGCCCAGCGCGGTGCAAAGTAATCCTTTTTTAAAACTTTCATTTTTG
>OOBB01000854.1_pt1 | contig 12665 bp, 10 predicted proteins | sample 1671661 | NCBI WGS metagenome assembly OOBB01 (sample SAMN06348179, study PRJEB24527) | human gut metagenome | biome: human gut; feature: ankylosing spondylitis patient; material: feces | host: Homo sapiens | place: China | collected 2015-10
AAAACAATGGTGCCAACCAGTTTGAGGTAAAGGCAGCCGTCCGCTCAGTAAAGGGCGGTAAGATCCGTTCCGGCTACAGCGCCAACGCCGAGATAGTATTGGCAAAGGCGAGCCACGTGATTACCGTTCCAGAGAGTGCCATCGAGTTCAGCGGCGACAGCACCTTTGTATATATCGTAAAGGGCAGCGGCGAGAAGAAGACCTATTCCCGCAAGCAGGTAATCACCGGATTGAGCGATGGTGTGAACATCGAGATCAGGAAAGGTCTGAGCCTAAAGGACAAGGTAAGAGGGCCGCAGGTTGTGGCAGACAACAAGGATGATGAATAAGGCATAAATACAAAAAGTTACCCTCAGCTAATTAGTTTAGGGTAACTTTTTTATCATTTTGAGAAATGAAACAAAAGGTCATATATTTAACATGCATCATATTGTTTTTTGCCGCTTGTTCCAGCAACAGCAAGTATGATGATTTGATGCAGCGCGCAGATAGCATCATGGAAGTAGATGATGACTCCGCAATGGTTGCCATCCGGATGCTTGATGGGGTCAAGTCCCAGCTGCCAGAGTTTACCCAAGCGCAAAAGATGCGCTATGAGTTGTTGCGTCATAAGGCGATGAACAAGGCATATATTCCCTTTACTTCTGATAGCATTATGTTGGAAGTGACAGATTATTACAATCATCATGGTTCAGATAATGAACGGATGTTAGCCTACTATATCTTAGGCTGCGTATATAGAGATATGCATGAAGCACCCATGGCTTTGGAATACTATAATAAAGCTACAGAGCAGGCGGATACAACATCTACAGATTGTGATTATGCAATTCTTTTTAGGATATATGGTCAGATGGGAATACTGTTTGACAAGCAATATTTACCCTATCAAGTAATACAATCATTTACTAAAGCAACCCAATATGGCTATTTGGCAAAAGACACATTAAATGCACTGCTCTATTACCAGAATATATCTGGTGCGTATGAGTTTTTAGGAATGCCAGATTCTGCATTTGCCATAAATACAAGAGTTGCGAAGAAACTACAATTATTGGGATATAAGCGTGAAGCAGCCATAGCTTTTGGCTGTAATTATGATTATTATATGAAAAAGAAAGATTGGGTAAATGCAAAGAAGGCATTTGATGCGTATCAATCTACAGGCTATGAAGGGAATACCAATTATTCTGATTCTAAAGCTTTTGTATTATACGAGAAAGGATTGTACTATTTGTGCACTTCCCAATTAGACTCTGCTTACACTTATCTTAGGAAGAGCTGGAAAATATGTAAGTCATTTGGAAACAAATGTGTCACTGCTAATGCTTTGGCTCAATATTATTTAAAAAACAATCAACCTTTACTGGCATCAAAATATGCTTTGTTGAGTTCCGAGTATAATGATTCGAGTATAATAGAAGCTCGACATTCTCAGTTGCAGCAAATGCAAGCTATGTATGACTACAGTAGAAATCAGGAAAAGGCAAGGAAAGCGGAGCAAAAAGCAGAACAGAGAAACCGAACAATATATATTGTAATCCTGGGAAGCATTGCTATCCTGTTTGTTATAACCATCATTTATAGACGACAGTTAATCCTGAAGAAAAAGCGAAATGCCGCCACCAGGTTGCTGTACGAAGACAGTTTGTTAAAATTAAAGAAGCTACAAGATGAGTTGGAACATGTGGTTACAGAAAATGGAAAAGAACAGACTATGATTGTCCGGGAGAAAGAGGAAGCTATCAATCGTCTGAAGAAAGAGGTTAAAGAGATTCGGGAGAAATTTTCCAATCCATTGCTCTCTGATACCGATATTATTTTGAGGAACTCGTCCATTTATAAAAAAATAAGATATATAGAAATGCATCCGAGAGAGAGCCTGCAATATGAAGATTGGGGTGAGCTGGCTGCAACCATAGAACGTTTGGTTCCGTCATTTGTTCCAATATTGAAAGAGCGTGTAAGCCCTAAAGACTATCAGATTTGTCTGTTGGTTAGAATGGGAATTCCTTCTTCATCAATAGCAAATCTCGTTGATCTTTCTGCATCAGGAGTATCTGCTGCAAGAAAAAGAATGCTAGAAAAGTTATGCAACAAGGTAGGATCTCCAAAAGATTTAGATAAGTTTATCTGCCATATTACATAATTAAAGTCAATTTTACACTTAATGGATTTTTCCTATAAAAGATTGATTTCAAGCAACTTACGGAGCCATGTAAAATTTGAGTAAAATTTGAATTCAAGTTTCTCTTGCTGCTTTCGCAGCAAATGAGTACTTTTGCAACGTTTTTTAAATAAGATGAAAATGAAACGTTTAACAAGTACATTGATTGTTGGAGGGATTTTATTTGGGAGTCCCATCCATTCGAGAGCAGAGCCTTATGAATTGGTTTCTAGTATTGTTTATAAGAATCAAAAAGCAAACAAAGGAACTCGTTCTATAAGTCACCCTTTGATGGTCGATTTGGTTAATCATACTTTAACTGTACCAAAACACGTCATAGGTTATACACTCATCTTAGAAAGTGAGAATGGAGAAACCTGTACCTATATTATAACAGATACAGTCTTCATTTTACCACAGGAGTTGAGTGGACATTATCAACTGTCTATTTCAAACGACAGTATAATGTACAAGGGAAATATTTATGTAAATTAAAAATTAATAGAAACAATGAAAAAGATTTTATTTTTCGCATTTATGTTGACAATGTCAACAGGTGCATTTGCCGCTTTAGAAGAGAAGCCTTTATGTACAATTGTAGTTTCACCATGTGAAAAGGTGCCAAATACTCTTTTTGAGGGAAAGGCGACAGATAAGCAAATTAAAGAAGCACAAGATAGAATGCTTCGCGAATGTGGTATGTAATTAATTATTCTATAGAACAGGGACAGATTCCTTCTGTTCTTGTTCTATAGAATTTAATAATTGAAATTATAATGAAACAAGTATTATTTATATTGAGCATTTTCATTTCACTCCATTGTTCTGCTCAATTCCGCACCGTTGACAGTGTTCTTTATCGTTTCAATTATGCGATGAAGTATACAGCAGATGAGGGCTGTAAAATGTTTGATGATGAGATGGTAGTTGATATAGGCAAGAACAAAGTTCATAATTATGGTTACTGGGATGTCAGAAATAGTTTTCTGATAGATAGCATTCAATCTCATAACGGAGATATTGCAGATTATTTTGCAATGGGTACTCCTGTGGCATTATATCATGCACAGATCTTGAAAAATTATCCAAGCAAAGGTCTGCTGACATATACATTAGACAAAGGCAAATCTTTCATCTATGATGAACCTATTGCCAAGAAGAATTGGACCCTAGAAGAAGGAGATTCTATTATTTTGGGCTATGTTTGCAAGAAAGCTAGTTGTACATTCAGACATCGTAGCTGGAAGGTATGGTATGCTCTTGACCTCCCATTTTCAGAGGGTCCATGGAAGTTGGATGGACTGCCTGGAATGATATTGAAGGCAGAAGATACCAAGGGACAATATCTTTTTGAATGCATCGGTATCAAGGAACATGTCAACCAACCTATGCAGATGCAATTAAGCAAATTAATCCGTATAACTCCTGTAAGATTGGAGAGACTGATAAAATTAGCATCAAAAGATTACCCTGCTTATTTAAAGGCTGTGGGTGAAACAAAAATCATAAATCCTTATAAAGGAACACCAAGAACAGCTTGTCTGTTAGAGTATTATGAGCCGAATAAGAAATAGAAGAGAACTCAAAAGAAAACATCACTCCAAATAAAAGAGTAGAACAAGACAACAGATAAAGGAAAATATGAGAAGAGAGATTTTAGGATTGCTGCTGCTGATTTTATCGCAGTCAATGGCAATGGCACAAACGTTTTCTGGAACAGTAAAAGATAACCGGTCCCGTAAAGGATTGGATTATGTATCTGTCGTAGTTTTCGATGGAAAAAAACAGCCTATCTGCTTCCAGCATACCGATGAGAAAGGCAGATTCCAGATAGAGGTAAATCCGGAGAAACGCCCTTCTTCTCTTTCTTTCTCATGCCTGGGATACGCCAAACAAGTACTTTCTGCTGCCACTTTCAAGAATGGACAGACGGTCTATATGCGAGAGGCTGAAACCAAACTCAAGGAGGTGGTGGTTAAGTCTCAACGTCTCAGACAAAATAGCGATACCCTGATCTATTCGGTAGCAGGATTCAGACAGAAGCAAGATCGCAGCATAGCAGATGTCATCGCCAAAATGCCGGGATTGGAAGTAAAAGACAATGGCACAATCACCTTCCAGGGTACCGCCATCAACAAGTTTTATATAGAAGGTATGGACTTGATGGGAAAGAAGTATGCCATGGCGTCCGAAAACCTCTCTGCCGATAAGGTGAAGAATGTAGAAGTCCTCAAAAACCATCAGCCAATCAAAGCCTTGAAGAATGTAGAGTTTTCTAATCAGGCTGCCCTGAACATTGTTCTTAATGATGATGCCAGGAATGTGTGGTCTGGCAGGATGGATGTGGGAATGGGTTCCCAACTCCAAAAGGCGGATGGAAAAACCTTCCTGCGCGATGGAAAACTAACAACCATGATGTTTGGCAGGAAAATGCAGAACATATCCATGTATAAATGCAACAACACCGGACTGGACATTCAGCACGAAGTAACCTCCCTGGCACAAAATTCCGACTTGCAGGATAATCGTTCTGGAGATTGGGTCTCGGATATTCCTATAGGCAGCAACCAATTGGATTTGAAGCGATACAACTTCAATGACACTCATCTCTTTGCCACCAACTGGTTGGCTAAATTGGAGAAGGACAGGAACCTGCGTCTGCAGGCTACCTTTCTGAAAGACCATAGCCTGGGACATATTGAAGAGCAGACTACTTACACGGATGTTTTGGGAATGCCTGTGGTAACAGAAGATACGCAGGCAGACAAATATAGGAACGAATTGACTACAGAGCTGCAATACACCCAGAACTCCAGCAAGAACTATCTGAACGGAATGGTCATGTGGACGATGGACTGGAACCATTCCTCGTCAAAGACTGGATTAAAAGATGGGGAGATGCTTCAATACGTGAAACCCCACCATCTATTTGTCGGTGAAGATTTCAAGCTGATACACAACTATGACAACAACCGTAGTTTTACCATCAATGTCGTAGGCTCCTATCAAAATCAGTCCAATCTCTTAGCCCTGCTTGAAGATGGAGTACAGAAACTCGATCATACCGCTTCCTCCTTCAGTGCATCTACCGGATTCCGCCATAAGGTGATGGGATTCAACATCTCCTACGATGCCAGTGTTGATTACAGGAAAGAAAGTGTGAATCAGGTATGGCAGACTGAACAGAAGCAGACTCTGGAGCAGGTAAACGGGATGCTGATGCCAAAGTTCAGTCTGGAAATCCTGTCCGGTTTCAATTTCTCAGCATCATGCAATCTGAAATTATCGCAGGTCAGCTATTTGCAGGAATCCAGACAAATGTTCCAATGGAGTCCTACGCTGAACATGTCGTATCAGCTGACAGCAACCACGGAGGCCAAGGCAGGATATCGAAAGACAAGTACGCTCGATCCATTTTCTGCAATAGCCTCCTTTCCCTATTACAGCAGTTATATGACCAGGAAGATTGGAATAGGAAAAATAGAACGGATGACTTCAGACTTGCTTTGGGGCACATTTGCTTACGGTAATCCAGTGAACGGATTGTTCTTCAATCTTTCCGGCAACTATTCCGGCAACGGCAACATTCCCGTTTATCAGAGTCAATTGTTGGATGGTCAGATTTTCCAGGCTAAGGCAACCGATATACGCACCCATACAGAAAGATACTTCCTGAACGGAGACATCACCAAGGCCTTTGCGCTGGGAAAACTGAGCATTACGATAGGAAGGGAGATGATGTGGTACAACTATCAGTTGTTGATATCCGACCAACTTACGCCCTACCAGACCAAGAGCGACCAGGTGGAATTCAAGTTATCTTGGATGCCAACGCCTCTGTTCTCTTTAACAGAAAACAGCTCTTACAACCATTCCAAGTTGCACAATCGGAAAGATGCATCGCAGGATGGGAATGGCATCGATTTCTTCCAGCATGAACTGAAACTGTTCGTGATGCCCGGCAACTGGCAGATGGAGTGGAGACACGAGTTGTATCACAGCAATGATGAGAGCATGAAAACGTCATACTTTTCAGATTTTATGCTTTCCTATCGCACCAAGCGATATGAAATCAGTACCCAGATCAACAATCTCTTTGGAACGAATACATTCTCTCATCACTACATTTCGAGCAGTTACATACATCATACCATCTGCCGGTTGCGTCCTCGTGAAATCCTATGTAAAGTATCATTCTCGTTATGATAAATTTAAGTAGCACTGCGCATTGTCTTTAGTACTTTGGCTACCGAAGAGAATTTTATCGACCGGACGGAAGACAGGGCTTTGCTCAAGCAACTCCTGAACGCCTTTTATTATTTTGCCTTTCTGTAAAATATATAGATAGCATTCCAAATAGATAAAGAAAAAATACATGGAAAGAATATATCACTCCATTTATTTAAAATAACCCTTTCTATTATTTCTATTAAATAGACAACTTGTAAAGCTACTAAAAAAATCAGTATTGTATATTTAGTTATTTTTGTCATAATTACTCCAATATTTTAAACTATAAACATAAATCGTTTAATGGCTGCTTCTCATGGCAAGGTAAGAGGTCCACAAATCGTAGCCGATAACAATAAGGATGATGACGAGTAAGTCACCATCCTTATTGGATTATTAGAAATTATATTTTACGCTGAAAGTGCATCCGATAGGACGCAACTGATAAATGTATCGATAATTGCTCTCCTTTATCTGCTTATTGACCACATAAACCCTTTGATCTGTTAAGTTTTGGGCTAGCAACTCCAACTCTATGCTCTTCTTTTTATATCGGATGCCAGCATTGGCATCGCTCTCATGCTCCTGATGGTCTGCGTCCTTGAGCCAGTTCATGCTGACATCGCCGAACAACTCCAAGTCCTCTACCAAGAAGAAAGAAAGCCCAAAGCTACCTTGGTGCTCTCGCATCGTAGTCCCCAAGTCCTTCACTCTATTTTGCATTTGGTAATAAGAGTACTCCAAAGACAAGTTCAGCTTGTCGCTCCAAAACGCCTGTTCCAATCGGGTATTTACCAGATAACGATCATTTACGAGTTTAAGCACATTGTCTTTCGACAGAATATTAGTATGGTAATTTCCCAAACTTGCCATCAGCGAGATAGACGTATCCGTGCTACGGAAATTCTTGCTGGCATTGAGAGTGAGCGACTTGTCGAGCATGATATTTTTCTTCTTGGACACCTTGTTGTAGATATCCCCATCCGATACGCTCGTTTGGCTCATCGAGTTGGTTTGCGAGCGAGTTATCAAGCCCATAAGCGAAGCAAAGACGCCATCCATTGTATTGTGGAAATCGAGATGGCCGCTTGCAAAGAGAGAGTTTCGATTGGTCAAGCTACCGGTGCCCTTGGTCGTCGCATCCTTGTAAGTGTAGAATATCGGTGAAGTAACAAAGTTGGATATGTCACCGAAATTGCATCGGGAACCTCCTCTCAACCTAAACTTCAGTCCCTTAGTCACTTTCCATGCGAGGGTGGTGTTGACATTGGCATAGGTGTCATCATGACGAAAATCCTTGTCCTCTCCCACATTCTCGAAATGAATGTTGAGCAGAGACAACGGAACTCTCACCTCCCAGGTCAGCCGGTTCCAAGCCATCTGGAAGTAAGGCTCCACGCTTGTATTGAGCATATAGCCCTGGAAAGTGTTGGCTAGCTTCTCCTCGGAACGAAGTCGGGATAAACGAATCTTATTGTAATAAGACTCGAAGTTTACCTTGACGCCCATTTGTACGAGTCTGCCGAGTTGCCATCCGAAAGAGGTATGCTCGTCGGTCTGGAAGGCAGTCTCGTTGAGGCTTTGCCACATCTCCCAACTCTTGTCGGTAGGAATTGCTTGGAGACGATTGACAGGAGTGTTGGAGAACTTGATGTTGGACTGCAACTGAAAGATTTTCTTCCCAACGTGATAGATGGAGCTAAACTGGTTGGTTAGCTGATAATTGGCTGATTTTTGCTTTTGTGCGCCATCAAAGTTGTCCTCAAGCCCAAAATGCTTGTGATAGAACTTGGAGTTGAAGGTAAAGTCATCCAGGAAATATACCTTCTCCGTATTGTTCTCCAGTTTTATCTTTCCCATCAAAGAATTAGAATATACTGCCGCCTGCACCTTCTCAGAGAAGTCTTGATACAGGTTGTCATCCACAAAGATACTGGATTTTTTCTGATTTTGGTAGTGCAGGTCATCACCAGCATAGCGCAAATTGAGAGTAAGCGTTCGTTTGTCCTTCAGCTTGAAGAGAGAGTTGAAAGCTCCTTCTCCCGACTTATTGTCAACATATCGGTTCAAAGATACACTAGGAATATCTTGTGCAGAAAGGCTGATTCCATCCCATGTAAACGATGAGAAATCAGCTATCTGGTCAAGGCCGAAGGTCTGCGACGTATTATAAGTCAAGCCCGTGTCATTTGCCTTCATCGACAAAAGTTGCTGCGAATTTTTGTTGATTTGCATGGCGAAGACATCACTCTTCCACAGCGTCTGGTCATCATAGCCCAGTCCTTGCTGAAGATAGCCGATAGGCTTCAGCTTGCGGTTGTTCTTGATTTTCAGGTTGAGCGCAGCCTTGTCGGAGAAGGAGACATTCTTCAAGGCTCTTATGGGTTGGTGGTTTTCATAGACATTCACCGCAGCCACGTCGTCAGGGCGGATATTCTTGGTAGCCAAGGTATAGTTGCCCGACAGCATGTCCATGTTTTCGATATAAAACTTACTGATGCGCTCACCTTGGTAATAGATGCCTCCCGTGTTGTCCACGCTGATGCCTGGCATTCGCTTCAGTACATCCTCGATGCTTCTATCCTTTTCTTTCTTGAAGGCATTGACATCATAAGTCAAGGTGTCGCCGCTCTGGCGGATAGGCACACTTCTCACCACCACCTCCTTGATATTGATAGCCTCATCGTGCAAGGTGATGTTCTTGAGTTTTCCAAAGTCCTTTCTCAAAATGGTCTTCGTCTCATAGCTCAACCGCGACAAGGTGATACTGGAGATAGAATCATGGGCGGTGGTGGCAAGACGGAATTCACCTTGTCTATTCGTCTGTGCGTAACGCTTCAACTTCTTATGTTGATTGTAGGCTCTGACCATTACATTGCCAAGAGCTTTGCCCGACTCGTCCCTTACCATTCCCGAAAGGGTGGTTTGGGCAGAGAGAGGCAAGGCTATTAGCAACGCAAGGACTACCATCCCTATATACTTGATGAAACTCATGCTAAAACTTTTGTTGTGTCAACCTGTTTTTATACTATTCCTTTTCCAAAGGATTATAGAACAATTTCCTTTTTGGCATAGGCATAGGTTTTCCATTCATATCTTTAGGAGCTAAAGGAGAATTTTTCCAAGACTTTGCTGGATTAGACTTATAATCAGCCAAAGCTTGATTAAAGTGCTCACGAGTAGTCTTGAAATACTCTTTGTCGTTGACAGTAATTGGTGAACTTGATTTGCGAACAGAAATCGCAGAAAAAGTATGCTCTTTATCTTCTGTTTCCGCCGCAAGAATTAACCCTGGTAATCCATTTAACTTCCAAGGTCCTACACTTTTAGGTATATCACAATACCAAGCTATCCAATTACGTCCACGGAAAGTAGCTGTTGCCTGATGACATAAATAGCCACATATTTCTTTCGTACTATCGGATAAAGTCCAATCTATATGAGGAACCTCCTCATGATACATAAATTTATCTATTGAGACCTTACCATAATAAGATAATTTATTCGCATTTACATTTTCTAGCAAGAATTCTTTAAAGTCGGGACTATACTTATTGTAGAAATCAAAATATTCTCCAAGAGTCATTTGTTGCTTGCCAACAAGAGCAGAGTCCAATCTATATGAGCCATAACTTTCATATTTAAAAATTGAATCACCTAATTCTAAGATAGCATGATACTCTCTCATGTCACCTAAGCTATGGTCGATGACGCGATAGTTGTAGATACATTCTATAATACTAGAATCAACTATTTTTTTCGTACCTAGCTTTGCAGGCTCATTTGCCAAAGGTCCAGATATAGTTATTTCTTGAGCATTTGTCAATAACGGAAATACACAAAAACACAAAAATACAATTATTTTATCCATAAGTAAACCTCTATTTTACATTATTTATACGTGCTTCAGCATGAGCACCTTTTCTTTCTCCGCAATAAGTTTCGTTCAAATCTTCTATATAGTCAACGAATTCCTCTGATTTAGAGAAAAACTCAGGTGCTACTGTCATGATTTGTTTTCCACAAGACGTAGTTACAACTGTTCCAACATGCTCAGCAGCATTAGCAGCAACTCCCATCAGCGCAAAGGCTGACATTAAAAATAATTTCTTCATAATCTCAACTTTTTAGTTGTTGTTTGTTTTAATTTTCACTGCAAAAGTACAAAATTGCAGGGAAAGACGCAAGAACATTATTAATTTAATTTTTACCTATTTTTTACCATTCACCAAATACACTAAAAATGAAAAGGTTATGAGTATTTTATCTAAATTTTACCATGCCAAAAATTATGGGATATGTAGCACATACTCATCAAATTCCTTGGGCTTTCCTACCTTTCCACACAGCTTTTTCAACATAGTTTTCCTGCTTTTTGAGATTGCTGCATCTGATAGATTTAAAAGTCTTGCCATTAAGGATGCAGGAATTCCGAGTCTGATCAGTAAGCAGATTCGATAATCTCTATCGCTGACTCGGTTCTTCAACATAGGAATAAAGTTAGGAATTAGTTCCTCTACCGTATCAGCCAATTCCGTCCAATCCTCCTCAGTCATTTCTTCCAAAGGATGCGCTTCTATACATTGGATTTTTTTGTAAATGGAAGAATTCTTTAAAACTAAATAAGCATCGGACATCGAAGATAATGAGTATCTGTTTTGTATATCATGTATCTCTGACACTAATTTACTGATTGCATTTTCTTTCTCTGTTATAATTTGAGCCAGTTTTTTGTCGTTTTCTGCTACAAGTTGAGCTTTTTCTTCCTGTAACCTTTTAAGTTTAAGCAAGCAGTCCTCATACACCAGCTTTGAAGCTGCTATTCTCTTTTTCTTGAGAGCTAACTGCTTTCTATAAAAATAAGAAAGGAACAAGAACAATACGACACAAGCAAGAACTATCATATAGTTCATTTGTGTGCTTCGCTTTGCTTTCAGCTCCGCCCTTCTTGCTATTTCTTGATTTCTGCCATAATCGTACATGGCTTGAACTTGTTGTAACTGAGTTTTTCTAGCTTCTATCAAGTCAGAGTCATTATACTCAGAACTTTGCAAGGCATACTTCATTGCCATTGCGGGTTGATTTACCTTTGCATAATATTGAGCTAAGGCTTTGGTTGTTGCAGCTTTAATACTATATGATTTACATAGTCTTAGGCTCTGTTGTAGATTGTTATAAGCAGAATCCAACTGAGCAGTAAACATATAATATGTTCCTTTTTGGCATAATACATAAGCCTTAGAATCCTCATATTCTGAATTTCCCTCATATCCTGTAGAAAAGTATGCCTTAAAAGTTTTTAGGGCATTAAGCGTATCTTCCTTTTCAACATAATAGTTATAATTACAGCCAAAAGCTATTGCTGCTGCATAGTTGTTTCCTATTTGCTTAAACATAGTTGCAGCATGCAAGTTTATCGCAATAACAGAGTCTTTATTTCCTAAATAAGAATAAGCATTTTCTCGATTTTGATAGTTAATAATTGCATTCAAGGTATCCTTTGCCAAATAGGCATACTTCACCGCCTTACCAAAAGCATCCAGCAATTGATAAGGTAAGTATTGCTTACTAAAGAGAAAACCCATCTGGCTATACACTCTGTAAAGCGTGCCATAGTCACAATCTGCGGCAGTGGTATCGGCTTGCTCCGTCGCTTTATTATAATATTCCAATGCCATTGGTGCCTCATACATATCCCGGTACACGCAGCCCAACACATAGTTGGCAAGCATTCGCTCGTTAGCTGAGCCATGGTTATCATAATAATCCACGACCTTCTTCATCACGCTATCAGATGTGAACGTGATGCAAGCCTTGTTCATCGCCTTATGCCGCAACAACTCATAGCGCATTTTTTGCGATTGGGAAAACTCTGGCAGCTGGAATTTGACCCCATCAAGCATCCGGATGGCAACCTTGGCAGAGTCGTCATTAACATTCATAATGCTATCTGCCCGCTGCATCAAATCATCATACTTCCTGTTTCCTGCACAAGATGTAAGAATCATGATGATTAACAATAAAAATATGACCTTTTCTTTCATTCCTCTCTCTTTTCTGCAAAAGTACGAAAAAATAAAGAAACTACAACATAATGTCTCTATAAAATTAGAAAAAAAGCTGAACTTTCATCTGAACAAAGTTAAGTAGCGCTGCGCATTGTCTGTAGTCCTTTCTGAATCACAATGCAAAGATACATCCATGAGAATCCGCCATTCACGGTTTCTCACGGTTATTCACGGTTTCTCACGGATTTTCTTTCTTTTTC
>OOBB01000856.1_pt1 | contig 12636 bp, 8 predicted proteins | sample 1671661 | NCBI WGS metagenome assembly OOBB01 (sample SAMN06348179, study PRJEB24527) | human gut metagenome | biome: human gut; feature: ankylosing spondylitis patient; material: feces | host: Homo sapiens | place: China | collected 2015-10
CCTGTTCTCGCCCACCAGGATGCAGCCCTGGGTATCGTCGGGATAGTTGCCGGCATGGATGCGGATGCCCTCGAAACCGGGAACACCCTGCACATACGGCAACCACTTCTTGAATCGGGGCGACTTGGTGATAAGTACACGATACGAACCCTCGGGGATGGCGGTATGGCCCGGAATCTTTCTCGCCACCTTGCCGCTCTCCCGGCTGAAACGGGCATTCTCCTCCTCCGGCTTCAGCTCTATCCCCTTCAGGTTGCGCCAGGTTGGCTCCAGGGTGTCACAGAAGTAGCTCTCCTTAGACAACTTCTCCAAATCGAAACGATGTTCGAAACTGCGCTTGTCACCGGCTGTCTTGCCGCTAAGCACCTTGCGCTCCACATCACCATCAGCCAACAGATAAAGTCGGCCGATGGTATAAGTATTCTTCTTAGCTATACGCTCTAAAACTATTTCCATAAGTAAATCAAAATAAATTAAAGTTTAGAAATTAAGATAATTCCTGCCCATCACATCTGTATTTCAGCTTCGTAAAACTGTGATAACTGTTACTGTGATAGTTCTCGCTGCCACGTTTCACGTATTTTCTATACACCCAGGTAGAAAGCAGGTGCGCCGTACCCTCTTCCGAGAGTCCCAGGGCTGCACGAGCCTCCACCACCTGCTGCTCGGTAAACGTATCCGGCAACGACTGCAGGAGATTGGAAGGGCCACGCTTGTTGGAATGCTCGCCCACATTGTTCGCCTTCTGGATGTCCTCCTCGAAGAAACGCATCTTGCACCACAGGTCGTAACGCTCACTCCAGCGGATGAAATCCTCTATTTCCGGCTCCCATCTGCAGCCATTGGCAACATAGAGCACGCACGCCTTGAGATAGGCTATCACGTTGGCACGGAACGTGAAGTTCTCGTAGATTCTGTTCTGGGCAACCTGCGAAAAATCCGCATTCTCCTCACTCAGAATCTCAGCCAGGCGGTAAGCCTCAGGACAATCTATCAGGCCGGTAGCCATACAGAGATTCTCGATATAGGGCTTCAGCTCCTTGCGAAACTGATCATCGTAGGTGCCATACACCGGAATCTTATCGCCGATTTCTCTTTCGGGAATGGTACAGAAGTTGATTCGGCTCAGCGGACCATCGGTCAGCACCTTGGAGAAATAACGTTGTCCCTTCTGGATGGTGGTAGAGGCATTCCAGTTGAAACGGACGGTTACTCGCTCGGTGACACTTTGGGTTCCCACTCGTGTTTGTCCATATTGATTACCTGGGTCAAAGGCGAGGCACATGATACGGAAATGCTGGTTGCCGATACCTTTCAGGGCATCAAACTGGTCAATCTCGTTGAGCGAAGTATAGAGGAAGTGACCTTTGGCTTCTGCCGTACGCATCACGAAGGCAGGGTTGGTCATATCCGCATCTATCTCCTGTATAATGAGATTATCCGGTCTCTTGCGCTTATCCTTGTTGGCACCCTTACGCATCATCTCCTCCTTCCACTCCTTCTCACGCTTCAGATTTTCCTGGTCACGCTTACGGATATCCTCCATGATCATCGAAATCGGCATCTGCACACAACTTTTACCTGCACCTGTGCCTGCAAGGAGGCAGGTCATCAGGGTAGCTTCGTGCTCCACATTGTCGATATATCTGAATCTCGTATTCCAGAGATGGGTAGCCAGCGGAGGAAAAATGGCGTGCGCCACAGCCGGCTGATAAATCTCCGGCGTCTTCGAGATGAGCAGCTCCACCAGCTTCGGCAGCTTCTTGGGCATAGGAGGTGGAGGCGGATAAGAGGCGGTGCTACTTTGAACACAGGCGTTACTTTGAACATTAAGCATTGAACCCGCCAGGCGTTCCGGGGATTTGCAATCCGCCAGGTGTCCCGGGGATTTGCAATCCCCGGCAAGCAAGCTCTTAGCAGCCTGTTTCTCCGCCAAGGCATTCACCCGAATCACATCCCTAGAAAACGGCTTGGAGCTGTCCCCATATTTCGAATAGAAGTCATGGATCAGCTGATGGCAGTCATTCTCCTGATAATAGCTCGGCATCCTCTTCGCCACCACCTTCATCAGCTCCTCCTCACTCATCACACGAGAAGCGCCAGCACTCATAATGGCGAGCAGGGAGGAATGCCTGGACCCGATGGTATCAATATTCATCCCCTTCAGTCCGGCGGAATCCTGGAAGAGGTCGAAGGCTATCAGATTCTTAGCATCAACTTGCCCTGCTTCTTGGGCTGCCAGTCCGCCAGCATTCTGAGAGCCTCCAGTATGGCTGATATGATCATCATCAGCACGATGGCTATTACCAGGTTGGGCAGGCTGAATAGCAGCGCCAGAAGAAACAGCAGAATGGCTGTCAGTGCCCTGAAATCGATTGTCTTGAACATCGTCATTACTTTGAACTTTGAGATTTGAACTTTGAACTTTATGATTACTATCATTAGGTACTTGCCCCTGAAAGTCCCCCGCCAGGCGTTCCGGGGATTTGCAATCCCCGGCAAGCAAGCTATAGCGAGCCGTCCCCTTACCATCAATCGTAAGCCCACGCTTCAGAAAAGCCTCTCTGCGGGCTTGAATCTCCTCATCCGGCAGAACCCCATACCACTCCTTCGAGCGATAAATCTCGGAGTCCTTATCCGTGATAAAGATGATTCGCTCGGGCGTGATGCAGCTCTTGTCGTAGGGAATCCCAGCCGCCTCGCAATACGCCTTCTGCGTCTCCTCTATCGTCATACCCATCGGCATACGGATATCGATATGCAGCTTCTTTCTAGCCGAATACTCCAGATGCAGCAGTTTCCCCTTCCATATCGTGTTGCTGCAGTTCAGCTCACGAGCCTTCTCCAATGCAGCATCCACATAATCCACATCATCCACATCGATGGTAGTCTGAAAAAGGAAGCTTTCAGGCACCGCATCCTCACTGGAGCGGTGATTATTCCTGAACTTAGAATAATGAATGGCACGGATAGGCAGCTGTCTTTTCAGCCCCTCGCGTGCCTTCTTCACCGCCTTTTCATCACCAGCATCTACGCCGGGGATTGCCTTTTCCCCACGTATCTGCGCAATCACACCCTTCAGCCACGGCTGTGCTATCAGGGTGTCATAGACATACAGGGGCTGGGAAGAATTCAATCTTCCCATATTGCCCTTGCGTGCCGGATTTAAAGCCATTACCTGTTGCTTTATCGCCATATTTCCATTTTTAATGATTATCCCAAATTCTTCACCTCATACAGTTCAGCAAGCTCCCAGAATCCGTGGGCCAGATCATGGATAAACTTCCTGCCCTTTTCAGTCCATACCAGATAGGTATGCGTAACCGCCTTGCCCATTTTCTCCTTTCTGCCATCGCATTTCGGATCCAGGAAGGCATTGTATCGGGTGCGGCTCTTCGCCAGTCCCATGTGCGCATACTCCGCATAGAGCATATACTGCCCGCTCTGATAATACTGGATATGCAGGGCACAGAGCGAGCGGTTCAGCTCCTGCGCCGTAACCCCCAACTCCTTCGCCACCTGAGTCGTAGTGAAGCAGGAAACGGAATCCAGCACATTGTCACTGTAGATCGCCTTCGGCATCAGCCCATCCACCTGGTGCTCCAGATGGATGATGTTCTCACCCTTTCGGGCGATATTCACCACCTGCTCATCCACCACGCCATTCAGTCTGCGGATTTCCACATCCTGCTCCTCGATCAGCTTTCTCTGCTGCTCCAGCAGTTCCTCCTTCTTCTTCAGGGTAGCCCGGAGAATCTCCTCGGCATTGCGAATCGTCTCCTCCTCGCTCTCCCCCTCCTTCACCGGGATATAACCGCCCGTCTTGCGAATCTGCGGCAGCACCACCGAGGTAACCCAATCCTTGAATTTCACCGCCGATGGCAACTTGGAACCTAGCACCAGAGCATAGAAGCCGCTCTCGTTTACGAAGATCATCTGCGTTAAACGTTTGGCAGGAGTTCCATCCTTCTTCATGCCCACCTCTACCCATACACCACGTTTTATGGTGTCATCACACCTAACATGCTGTTTTACAGAGTCTGACGATTTCTTATATCCCAGCGCATCACACAAATCCTTTGCACAGAACCAAGGATCGCCCTTCTCATCAGTAGCGGTGCGAACCGTTCCGAACTCCGGATTCTCAAAAACAGCAACCTGTGCAGCCTGTTTCTTATTGGCTTCCTTCTTGTCGACCACCTTCTTACCAGTCTGCACACTCTTCTTAGCAGAGCCGGCATTCTTGCCATCCTCTGCCTTCTGAATTTTTGAATTCATCATAAGCAAAAAAAATTAAGTAAATATATAAAAGGTACCCGATGGATACCTTCGTAAAAAAAACACTAAAAGTTTCCACAATAAAAAAATGTATCAACCTTGTCAAAGACCGATGGGCTGATACGCTGCGCCACTTACAACATGGCAGGAAACCTATCCCAGCAACCTGGCGATAGAAAACGCAAAAGCCCCAGACCTCAGAACCGGTATCGTTCTGAAATCTGGGGCAAAAGTAGAAAGAATACTCCGTTACGCCTTTTCCGCCGAATGCGCCAAATTGAATTCGGCGGAAACAAGAAAGGGGCAAAACCATCGTCTTGCCCCTCTATATCAATATCTTACAGAGATATAATTATTTTCTTTACGTCAAACGGCATCCACTATTCGGCGGAAAGCTTCAATCTTCTAGCGACTTCATATAGTCCTCAACACTTACCTCCACATCAACATCAATATGACCTGCGATAATCTTTTTTCTGATATAATCGCCATACGATTTCTGTGTAACCTTCATTTCGAGATGGCAATCTTCTCGCAAGAACCGTGAGATAGATGCCCCATTAGGAGTTCCCGAGTACAAGTAGCCCCGACCGCTCCAATACTGGAAGAAAGCTGCCACGCTCTTATTAAGCAATCCGTCGGTGGTAGAAATCTGCTCATTAGAGATATGATGCAACTTGAGATAGTTCACGAAAGCATGCGCCATTTTCTCTGTCAGGTTCACATCCTTCTCGCCATTCTTATCGGGAAAGAGCACCTCAGCCACTCTTCCGGCAGCCGGGGAAGCACTTTTTTTCGCATCATCCACCGGTTTGCATCCTTCAGAATCAGAATCATCATCAAAGAATTTTGCCATGATTTGCTTGAGGGCTTCAGCCGTTACGTTTCCCCCGATAGTTAACTCCTTATGATGGTCGTTGTGGACGGCACCATCCTCATAATATGCATTCATTGTCTATTTGTTTTAGAATCCAACATCATTTTATTTGAAGCATTACTTTCAGGAGCCAGATAGACCTGACTCCTATGATCTTCATGCATCGCACCTTCACCATAATAAGTCCCACAATTAACAACCGGAGTTTGCGGCATGAATTTCTGCATAATCTTCTCAGACAGCTCAGGCTGAATCTTAGCCCATGCCGGGTCTTTTGCCAGGAGGAGAGATAGATTACCAAAGATGGCTGATGCCGTGGAAGGATCCAGACGCAGCAACTGCGTCTCTATCAAATCAACGGGCACGCGCGACTCTACAGCCTCGGCAAATTTCTTCGTAACCTTCTCCATTTCAGAAGACAACTTCCCCACAGAATCCTGCAACTCCCTTCGCTGCTCATCCAGCTCATCATAACTCATGTATCTAGTCTTCATCATCTCCTCAAAATCAGATCCAAAGATGATATTGCACAATTCGTCCAAATCTTCTCTCTGTGAAGTAGTCTTCAAGATATCCTCCAGTTTTGCCATGTGTCTTGCCAGTTTCTCCTTACTCTTGGGAGTAACAAACAATTCATCCTTTCGCATGAGAACCGCTTTACGGAATATGTGCACATAAGGATGAAAAGACTGGGCAACAGCCACATTGTTGATAATCTGCACGAAGCCCTTGAAATGAGACCCAACGATTCTTCTTACCATAAAAGAATACACATTTGTCAAGTAATCCCAGTTTTGCTCCAGCTGTTCCTCCAGAAAATCCTTATGCTTTTCTGACAAATCCGTGTGCTCTATCATCAGGTAAGCCGACAAAACGCACAGCATTTCTCCACGCACGCTATCACCGCTAACCTCCAGTTTCTCTAGCTCCTTATCAATTGCATTCTCTGGCCATTGCTTGATATATGGACGGTAAGACTGGTCCATAATGCATCGCAATAAATGGAAGAAATTATATAGTCCGCCCACTCTGTAGTATGCAGAATTCAGAAGATCCATTATATTATGCTCGCCTACGAGTTTACCAAGCTCATCATAGGCATACATCCATAAGGATACAGGATAAAGCACATCAGAACAATCGATGCTCTCGGAATAATCACCCGACAGAAGACGCCAATAGATAGGTTTCATCCTGTGATGAAACTTTATCATCCACACCTGGTCATGGAAAGAACGATTGTATTGTTCTGCCTTTTTGCGAATGTTCCAGCCTTCAGGAGCTTCTCCACCATCAAATATTTTCATTAAAGGTCTGACGAAGTATTCGTCGATTTCTTCTTCAATTGTTTTCATACATTATTATTTTCTTAGGGGCGAAAAAGCCCCACCCGGTTTTGAGCGCTCAGTCTCATCACCAGGTGGGGCTTTCCGTTCTTGTTGTTTTTATATTATAGTACAAAAGTAATATTTTTATTTTGAACCTCCAAAAAAATCACTACTTTTTTAATATTACCCCATATTTTCTATTATTTGGCTCCTACAAAATCACTCAAAGGCATTATTTTTGCCTAAAAAGTATTCAGTGATATGATGCTGCTATTGATGCACAAAGACCAGATGGCATGATTGCTATGTTTTTAGGAATTTTAGATGAGGTTCATCATTAGGGTCTTGCGGTACAAGTTTTCCATGTATCGCAAGGTCGAGTATCTTTTGGCGTAACGCTTTTGTATTCATTCTAAGTTTTGTTTAATCTTCCTCTAATTTCTTTATTTCTTCATTCTCCTCAAACTCCTCAATCCATTCCTTCACCTTGGCTTGCAGCAAGGCTTTGTCGGGCAGATAGAGCTGGTAAGCCGCTGCATAGACATATGCCTGTCATAATAGTTCACGTACATCTGCATTTGCCCCAAATCTTGATGTATCAATTTGCCCATCTTTAGGTCAATGAGTACATAACATTGCAGCAGGCGGTTGTAGAACACCAAATCAACAAAGAAATGTTGCTCGTCAAAAGTAAACCTCTTTTGCCTTTGCTACAAAAAACAATCCTTTCTGCACATCACCCTTTATCTTGTCAAGGATGAACTTATGGTGTGTCCATGGTATTGAAAAAAGCATCTCCGCAATGTCTTGCTCCTTTTCTCCAACTTGAGGTAAGAATTGAACAGAATGTGGTGTTTCAAATTTTCCCCCAACTTGGGGGAAATTTATAACTATCTGAGAATAAGTAGTATAGAACTTTTTGATTTCTTTTGAATTGGCTAAACAGTGTTTAGCTTTTCAGAATACACGCAATAGAATCACTGTATCTATGGTCGTGCGAACATGCTTGTGTGCCTCGTCAATCAATTTAGAAATGTGCTCAAAGAGAGCATCCTAAAAATGAAGTTACCGCCCCAGTTCGTGCATATATTAAAAGGATCTGTCTTTTCGCTTACGGAGAAAAAGTGGCAATATTGCCAAAAATTGCCACCTTCCAAGCGTACAGCATAGCTCCCTATGCAAAAAAGTTCTATCGACTTCTCACATAGGGAGTTATATTTTTCGTAAGCTAAAGACATATCGTAGCAAAAATATGACTTAGCTCTGTTTATTTCACAACAATTTTATAAGACTTTTGTCCTACTTTCAGAACATATACACCAGCCTCGCTCATAGTTGTCTGCCATGTATTCTGTTTAACTATCTCGCTCTTTCGGATAACTCCATCAATAGTGGCAATGCTTATGGCTGTAGTTGGTGCTGACAAGTTGCAAAGCAAGATGGTCTTTCCATCAACCTTGAGGGTTGGAGCACCGTCGGCGGGAACCTGAGCGATGCCCGTTTCCGTCTCCTTCTTGACAGTATAATAATAAGCAACGGTGGTGGAGAAACTTCTCGCCCCCTCGAATGTGGCATTCATCTTGGTGCAATGAGAGCCTTCCGCACCATCTAGAGTCACGTTTTCGATACTCGACAACTTGTATCCAGGAATGTTGCAGCTGAATGTTGCCGTCGGCACCTTACCCTCCTCATAGTCGAACTCATATTGATTGGCCACGACCATCGGCAGCACTCGTTCCTTGTAGGTGTTGTTATATACACCCTCATTAAAGGCCTCCACATCAGGAGTATATACTTTCGCCTCATAATTAGACACCAATCCTGTTGCTCCTTCTGGGGTAACCCTTGGAGTAACGATGGCTTGCTTCAGGGTGGAAGTGCTAAACGAGCTACCTCCCAGATATGTCACGTTCTCTGGGATGAAAAGATTCTCGATACTCGTAGAAGAAAAGGCATTGTAGTCGATTTTTTCCAACGCATCTGGCAGCTCTATCTCCGTGATACCTTCGTCTTGGAGGAATGCGCCCTCGCCGATATGCTTGACGCCCTTGCCCAGCTTGACATGGGTGAGCGTCGGCACCTTTGAGAAAGCCATCGCAGGGACATACTCAACATTGTCGCCGAAGTTGAGCGTCTCTATGCTGGCCATGCAGTGAAAGTCGCTATGATAATTATCATACTTGTTTTCTGCGACATGGGTGGCGTTCCAGTTGATGGTCTTGAGCCTAGGACACTGACCAAAAATGTAATAATAGTCTATCTCCTTCACACCTTTTCCGATGGTGATGGTTTCCACGTTCTTCAGTTGATAGAATACCTGACTGCCCGTAGTCTTCACCTTGTCTGGAATCGTGAGCTCAGTGATGCCGTCACATTCGGAGAAAGCTTTTTCGCCTATTGTCTCTAACGACTCCGGCAACTTGATTTCCTCCAGTCCAGAGCACTTGCAGAGCAAAGAAGGAGGCAATACCCTTACGCCCTCGCCAAAAGTTATCTTTGAGAGCGACGGAGAGAACAACTGGACTTTGAAACCATAGTAGAAATCCTCGATAATACTGGCAGAATCAGCGTTCCAGACAACCTCGCCAAGCGACGAGCAACCATCAAAAGCCATCTCGCCGATTCGGTCCAATGTCTTAGGTATCGTAACTTTCACCAGTTTCTTGTTGCCCATCAAGGCACGCGAGCTCAGGCTTCTGGTGCCTTCTGGCAAGTCCAACTTGATAGGGTCATCGCTCTCTGCGGCATCTTTGTAGATATAGGCCGCATGGTCGAGATACACCATGCCACGTTCTTGGTTTCCAAGCCATGTGGTACCCTTGAAGGCCTCTGTACCGACATAGTTGATGGTGCCGTAAGTCTTCACTATCTCCAAGCCTCCGTTGGTATAGAACGCCCTTTCCGGCACCGAGTTGACCTCACTGCCGAAGTCAACCTCCTTGATAGGACAATTCTCGAAGACATCATAGCTGGAATAGCCCGTGATGTCTACTTCGCAATCTCGGGCATTCCAAAAGAGCTTTTCGATGCCAGAGCATTGGTCGAAACCATTGGCACCGATAAACTTGAGGTTAACGGGCAAGGTCAGCTCCTTCAATGCCTTACATCCAAAGAAGGTGCCTCCATAGTCGCTATAGTTGGTCCACTTGTCTCCTATCTGCTCGATTGACTCTGGCAGGTTGAGTTCCGTAAGCCCCGTGCAGTTTCGGAACGTATTGTTGCCCAGCCGCTTTACGCTCTTGCCAAACTTGATGTCCTCCAACTGGGTGTAGCCATAGAAGGCATAGTGTCCGATGTATTCAACCTCGTCGCCTATCACAAGATGCTTGATATTTTTCTTGTAGGGATTCCAGGAAGGGAGGGTGGACTCGCTACGCTCCGGGTTGCCAAAGTCGTTCATCTTTCCGCTGCCTGCAATGGTGAGGGTTTCGTCATCCAGCGACCAGGTGACACCTGTGCCACAAGTTCCCTTGGCGATGTTTTCGGCTAAGACTGATTGGATCGGACTCATCAGCAGGGTGCAGATGACCACAACTTTGAATTCGTTCATGAGTGTAAAATGTTTCATAAGCATAACCTATTTTTAGTGTAAAATAATCGATTGACACTGCAAATATAGCAAAAAGTTGTAAAACTGGCAAGTGGAAATCCGCCAAAACGAGACCATTCGCTATGCGAGCATGTCTATACGCCCTAATTTTATATTCATCCGCATCAAAAAAGTTTCCATCTGTACGGTTGGCACAGGCTGAAAGCCTAGAAGCACCTAGCCCAGGGCTAGGTGCTTCTGCCCTTTAAGGGCGTATAGGACAATTCCAACCGTACCGCTCGAATCTTTTTAGTAGAAATATTAGAAAATACGCAAATCTTCTATAATATTGTAGTAGTTTTACCAACCTTCTATAGACAATGGTCTCCTTGCTAAGGATTAACGAGGGGAACGTTATATTCTGCCGCAAATCGCTAAAAAAGCATAATTGCGGCAGAATATAGTATATTATATTTTGCCGCAAACTATATTTTTTGTACTTTTGCGGCAGAATATAATAAGTTTTGAGACTATGATAGTAGGAAGAAAAGAGGAAATTGCAGAATTAAACAAGTTGTATTACAGTGACCGACCAGAGTTTGTCGCCGTATATGGCAGACGACGTGTGGGCAAGACGTTTCTTATCAAGCAGGCACTGAAGGATCGCATTACCTTTCAGCATACAGGGGTTTCGCCAGTTGACCAGGATAGTGACAAAAGTCGGATGAAGGTTCAACTGGAGAGCTTCTATTATGCGCTTCTTAATCAAGGACTTGAAGGATATAAACAACCTAAGTCCTGGATGGAGGCATTCTTCCAGCTGGAACAGTTGTTGCAGCACTTGGATACAGGTGAGCGACAGGTTGTCTTTATAGATGAACTGCCATGGATGGATACGCCTAGGTCTGGCTTTCTTCCTGCTTTCGAGAACTTTTGGAATGGATGGTGCAGTGGCAGAGATAACATCATGCTGATCGTTTGTGGCAGTGCTACCTCATGGATTCTTAGCAATTTGTCGAGAAACAAAGGTGGACTTTATGGCAGATTGACTGCGGAAATCAAACTGTCTCCTTTTACCTTGCGAGAGTGTGAAGAGTATTTTGAGCATAATCAAATCCAAATGAGCCAATATGATATCTTGCAAAGTTATATGGTGTTTGGAGGCATACCTTATTATATAAGCTATTTCCAGAAAGGATTGAGCTTCGAGCAGAATGTGGATAAGATTCTGTTTGGTAGCAAGCCTCGTTTGCGTGATGAGTTCAACCGGCTTTTTGCTGCCATCTTCAACAATCCAGAGGAAAGCAAGAAGGTAGTCAGGCAGTTGGCTACTCGTCATGCAGGTTTCACTCGTGAGGAAATCAGTAATGCCACCGGTATTCCTTTGGGTGGTGGACTAACGAATACGCTTGCAGCTTTGGTGGAGAGTGATTTTATTATGAGATATCATCCTTATGGTAAGGCGAAGAGTGTGGAATGCTATAAGTTGATGGATAATTTCTGCCTCTTTTGGCTGAAATATGTGAAAGCCAATGCATGTGATGCAGGTTTTGCCAATGATAACATGACTTCAGACATCCTGAAGGCTTGGCATGGGGTGGCTTTCGAGGAGGTTTGTTGGCAACATATAGAGCAAATCAAGCGTGCTCTTCAGATTGCTGGCGTCAAATCTTCTGTTTCTGCCTGGAGTGTGAAGGGAGATGATGAACAAGAAGGCGTGCAGATTGACTTGTTGATTCTTAGGGATGACAACGTGGTCAATCTATGCGAGATGAAGTTTGCCAGTGCTCCTTATCATATAAGTAAGGATGAAGAAATGCGTTTGCGCCATCGCATAGAGGCATTGAAGAGCACTTTGTCGCCAAAACAGTCTGTTCATCTTACGATGATTACCACTTATGGTGTGGCGTATGGCAAGCATAGTGGAATTGTGCAGAAAGAGGTTACAATGGAGAATTTATTTAAGTGATCCCTGATTATTTGTCGGATTTCGACATTACTATTATTTTTACAGCTGATAATCAAATAATTAAAAAGATGCAAGAATATATCAGTAGAAATATCGACAAAGAGTTCATCGCTTGGAAAGACGATTCCATGCGCAAACCACTCTTGCTCCGAGATGCCAGACAGGTAGGAAAACGTCCTCGTTTATTTGGGCAACAGGTTGTTGCCCAAATCCTTCTTGTAATTGTGCAACAAGTTGTTGCATATTTACATCGTCTAATTTGGCAACAACTTGTTGCCAAATTGTAATTCGCTGATTACAAAGCTCATACCATGGCGAATATACATTAGATTACGATAGGAACTAAGGCTAATGCCATTTCGCCTACAAAGATAACTGATTTTTACGAGAAGAAACTGAAAATCAGGAATCTTTTTAAAGAAATCGGTGATTTATAGAACTTTTATTCGGTGATTTGTGGAACTTTCATTCGGTGATTTGTAGAACTTTTATTCGGTGATTTGTAGAACTTTCATTCGGTGATTTGTGGGACTTTCATTCGGTGATTTGTGGATTTTATCCTCAACCTTGATGCACTGTTTTAGTGCATCAAGAGTGATTACAGCTATCACAATAACAGTTATCACAGTTTTTACGGAGGGGGTATCTGAAGGGA